>JABAOH010018288.1_pt1 | contig 10773 bp, 9 predicted proteins | sample 7062181 | NCBI WGS metagenome assembly JABAOH01 (sample SAMN14538630, study PRJNA623070) | marine sediment metagenome | biome: marine biome [ENVO:00000428]; feature: marine pelagic biome [ENVO:01000023]; material: deep marine sediment [ENVO:00002113]; isolation source: pool of 5 deep marine... | reverse complement strand
GAATTTCAAATTGACTGGGATCGAAGGAGTAATAGAAATATGCGATCATAACGGATATTTTACTGAAGGTACTGTTTTTAAAGGTGCAATCGATACGAGGTTTATCGTGTGGAATTGTCCTGAAACAAATCGCCAATTTTCTGCTGATTGCAATATCAACCTAAGGCTGGGAACCTCAAAAGATTATCTTGAACTTCAAAAACTCATTACCACAACTGTGTGTTGCCATAAAGGTGCCAGACCACACATCGTGAATAAGTTACCCCAAAAATATGAGTCCAAACAGTGGAACTTATCCTTTTCTCTTCCAGAGAATTTGCGAATTGCTGATTACGTCGATGAAAAATGGTTTCCCAAAGGGGTGTCAAAGGAAAATGGTTCTTTATGGACGCTGTTAACGGATTCTCAAAAACATTTAGAATTGCTGTGGGAAGAAACAGAGTCACCTCTTTCGCCAACTCTGTTCAATAGGTTTCTGGAAAATATTTCGGCAGATACTTGATTTCACAGGACTCTACCCTGAGTTTGATTTCAGACATCCATTTAGATTCCATCAATGATAAAGGTAGTTACTACTTTGGCAAAGGTAACTATCAGTTTAAGCTGGTACAAAAAGGGAAATCTTATCCATTCGATTATCGATTTAAGGGCCTTCTTTGGCGAAAAGAAAGACATGTGTATTTTAAAGACATGTGTATTTTCTACTCGCCTCTTTAATTGAGTTACATGAATTCTGGGGGAAAAAGAATAAGCTATCACCATCCGATGAAACGCTCGAAAGATATTTCATCAAGGAAGTGATTTATAATGTGAAGGTGTTCGATAGGAAACTATAATTCAATCCTGTGGTGGAGAATCCAGAAGCGGTGTAAGCTTCAATACCATTCCCGAGCATGCCTTCTTGATGATTGATCGAAGACTAAACACCGAGCAAAACTTAGAGGATGCTAAGCATGAATTGATCGTTATTTTCGAATTTCATAAAAGGCGCATTATCGGAATAGAGTGTGAGTTACTGCAAGAAGGAGAACCGTCCGCTTCTAGTTCCAATACGAAATTTGGAATTGCTTTATCCGAAGCCTTCAAAAGTGTTTTATCTTTTCTGTTTTTGAAAGAAGAAAAATTCACTTTTTATGATTTGTTGGGGATTATTATCAGCTTGATTGGAATAATGACTATTTTTTCGGAAACGATTTTCAGATGAAATGGATTCCATTTTTACGGTATTGTCGCCATCTATTTCTCTTCACTTTCTCAAGGCATCATGACCATCATTCTGGAAAAATATTATAAACGGAGGTTGTAATATGATAAAGCGTTTCTTTCCCATTTGCATTTTATTATTGATTATAGTTGCTCAAATTAGCTTTGCCCAAAAACAACTAAAACGTCGCGGGTTTGTTGGATTGGGCTACCGTGCGATAACCCAGGCTGATATTGATTCTCTAAATTTGCTAGATGGAAATGGACTCATTGTCAACAGAGTTTTATCGAATACACCAGCTGAGCGTGCGGGCATTAAAGTAGGAGATATTCTTGAAAAATATGACGAACACGATATTCTGGATCAGTCACAATTTTTAACAATCCTTCGGAAATATTATGCTGGAGATAATATCAAAATTTCATTGCTAAGGAATGGAAAGCCGAAGACAGTTAATTTACTCATGGAGGCTTTTCCTGAAGAAAAAAATGATGAGCTGGATATAGAATATACTTCGTTTCCCTCTAAAGGAATCTATCTCCGTGCGGTTGTAACCGCTCCACTTCAAACTAAGAATAAAATATTGCCAGCCTTGCTCATCGTCAGTGCCCTGGGCAGCCCACAATTGATCGGCACACCGTTCTATTCGCTGCAACGGGAATTGGCGTATGCGGTTTCTAAATCGGGATTTCGCGTCATGCGATTTGAATTGCGCGGAGCTGGCGATTCTGAGGGGGAAGACTATCGCACAACAGATTTTAATACCGAAGTGCAAGATAATCTGGCGGCATTGGATTATCTCATGAATCGAAATGATGTGGCAAAAGACAACGTTTTTGTTTTCGGCATTAGCACAGGAGGACAGGTAGCTGCCATTCTTGCCAATAAAAAAGAACTACGGGGACTAATTGCTTGCAACACAATTGGCCGCACCTTCTATGAACGGATGGTGGAAACGCTTCGCTTACAGGGCAAGTTCTCAGGCGATTCCGATTCGGAGATCTATCAGAGCATAAAAAACTATCTCAATCTGGCAGTCTCCGTTGCCCATGGCGACTCGCTAAATTCGATTCTTCAGAAAAGTCCTGAATTATCCAGGCTGGTGAACCCAAATCAGCGCATCATGGACGACCGAACCGTAGCGTATTGGCATCAGCAGTTGAATCTTAATCTTTCAGATATTTATAGCAAGATCACCGAGCCTGTGCTTGTCCTCTATGCTGAATCCGATTTCCTGACCCAACTTGCCTGTCATGAGCACATAAGAGATGTTTTAGCTGCTTCCGGAAATAAAGATGTCACATTAACGGTGATCCCAAACTGCGACCACGCTTTTTCGTATGCCAGAGACCGGAAGGAGAGTTTTGATAACTACAAAAAAGGAAATTTTAAATTAAATCCTGAACCAGCTCGACAGATCACCGACTGGTTGACCACTCATACGAGAATTCAATAGTCAAGGAACTGAAAATGCGAAGGCTATTTATGATAATTGAGCCCACTCTAAAAAAGCTTTGACCGCGAATCCCCCAAAAAGATGGCGGACAGGTCTCACTAATTTAAGCAAATTGATTTTTTGAAATAGCAATTAGCGAATCCGCCGAAGCGGATAGCGGAATTAGCGGTTTTTAAAGTGCATTCATAATTTCTATTTAAAGAAATAACATGAAAGGAATCGTCATGAAATTGACTATTGCAATAAAGCTGGGGGCCTGGATTATACTTCTTTTTAGCTTGAGTATTTCACTAAATCAGATAACGCAAGCGCAGGATTTCCCGACTTTGTTGCTAAAACAAGAATTTCAGCTTGCAGGACAAAAATCTTCGGAGACTCAATATTACCGCATGGAGACCCGGGTGGTCAGCTATGCACCGGATGGCAAACGCAGCGGAGCGGTAACGTACCGATTAAAATTAAAATGTGTGCCCGGAAAAGATGGCGAAGAATATACCAGCAAAGAGTTTACGTTACAAAAAGATGACACCCCTCCGGTCACCATTCCAGCGCTTGCAGGCTGGACTTATCTTTTTAAGCGGACAGAAAGCGGGCTCGATGAACAAGGTCAGATTTTCGGAATCGATCACAGCAAATTTGACAGCCTTACCGATAGTGCCGGCAAAGTTCTTCCTCCAGATAAAGCCTATGCTGTTTACAATACTTTCATCGACTTTCACAGTTTCTGTAACGTACTGGCTGAACAAACAACTGAAGGAAAGGGCATTCAGGACCTCAAAAAAATTGGGCAGAAAATTGTTCATGCGGCGGCTTTTTCCGAACCACCGGTCAATTTGGGCCGCAATATTAAAGAAGGTTCTACTTTTAAAAATGGCGAAGTAACACTTGAATTCAAAGGTCTCAGCCTTGTTGACGGTATTTGTTGTGCCTTGTTGGGATTTGATTCAGGTGAAAGTTCTTTCAAAATGATCATGCAGCCAGCGCCAGAAATGGAAATTAATGTCGTTGGCGGGTCCCATTACCAGGGTGATATTTACATCGACCTGGAATCGAGGTGGGTGCGTAGGGTTTCCATGACGGAAATGGTGGTGATTGAAGTTCAATTGCCCATGCCGCCCAATAAGGTCAATAGCGTTGTGGAACGAATCTCTACCATTCATGCCGTAAGCAAAGAAGAATTTGAACATTAGTTTTAGGCGAAGGCAGAAGCTAAGGCGAAGGAATTCTTGGCAATAGCCTCAGCCTTTCTTAAAATTTCGGGGAGTGAGATTAAATAACTTTTCCTATTTTATTTTAAGTACCTAACCTTGACAAGCCAGAACCAAGAAGACCTTTAACCGCTAATTTCGCGAATTAAACCAATTTCGCTAATTACTAATTCGCGTAATTTGAATAATTAGCGGAATTCGCGGTCAAAATATTTTTGCCCAATGTACAACAATTTTACCATTTAGGAACTAAATCAATTGTCAATTGTCAATTGACAATTAAAATCCTTAAATAAGATCAACATCGACAACAAAACGGAGTGAAGCAATCTCTTTAATCATTGTAAATCAAAAGATTACTTCGCTCCACTTCGTTTCGCTCGTAATGACTATGCCATGAAAAATTAACCCGTATTAAGTATATAAACCAGGGGAGGACAGGATGAACTCAAAATTGAGTAGCGATACAATACAATCTTCTGTGAATCCTATCGAAAAAAAGACTGCTTCATTATTTTCTCTTATAATTCTGGTGATGATTGTTTTTTTGCTTCAATCAGGAATGAGTTCGGTGACAAAAAATTTGGCCGTTGAAGGGAATCTATTAAAACTGCTGGTTATCGCCAAACAGCTTGTCTGCATTTTTATTCCGGTAGCGTTGACAGTAGTTATTTTGCGATTGCCGATTCGTGACACCCTGGGCCTTTATGCGCCACGATGGGGAAGAGCCGTTATAGCCGTCATTGTGGGATTCATCTTGATTTATGCGATTAATTTACTGTTGCCAATGATCCTTCGGCCAACACAACAGCTTACACAATCCACTGCTTCCATTGTCACCTATAGCAATATCTTTGAATTCTTGTTTACCTTGCTTACGATTTCGTTTGTGGCGCCTGTCGTTGATGAAACTTTCTTTCGTGGGATCTTGCTTCAAGGATTACGACAAAAATATGGTGCCATTGTTGCCATCCTGGTAACAGCATTGTTAACAGCGCTCTTTCACAAACCTGAGCCATTTAAATTAACCCATGCATTTCTGATGGGAGTTATTTTTGCTTCGTCTGTTGTTTGGACGAATAGTGTTTATACCAGTATTATTTTACACGGCATTCATAATTCACTGGCGTTAATTCCACAATGATGAATATTGATTTATGGAAAAAACTGCCAACAGACATTTTGAGTCACTAACGGTTGATATGCAAAAAGTGATCGTTACCTTTGATGTGACGGTACCTTGCGGTAAACAATAATTATCAACAGCGTTTAATCAATCCATGATTATTTGAAAAAGGTTCAAAAAGATGAAAGATACAACTGCCGTAATTATTTTTTATTTTATTTGTTTAGTTGTGATAACCATTCCGCTCTTGTTCTTTCCGTTTGGTATCACACAATTTTTTATTCTTTTGATCGGGATTATCGCCATTCTGTTTCAAAAATTTCTGCATCAGAAACCGATTCGTGAATTAGGATTCCGTTTGCCACAGTGGCGCTGGATTTTTTATAGTATCGTAATACCGCTCTCCATTTTACTAATGATCGTTGTCATCGATTTAATTTTGGGTTGGATTCATTTTCGTCCATTACAAGAATTTCATCCCGCAATGAAGCTGTCAGAAGGGAAATTAACAGCTACTACTTTGGTTTTAATAATTCTGATTCAATGGATTATGACGTTTCTTGCTGCCCTTATCACCGAAGAACTGGCATTTCGAGGTTATCTGATTTCCAGATTTCATTTCATGAAGCCTTGGAAGGCAGTAATGATTTCAGCGATCATCTTTGGTGTGTGGCATGTACCTGTTTCAATTTTTATGATTCATGGTGGATGGTCAAGGTTAATTATTTATATCGTCAATATTTCTTTATTGGGAGTTTTCTTTGGCTGGCTTTTCGTCCAATCGAAAAGTCTTGTCCCGCCCAGCATTGCCCATGGGTTGTGGAATGTATTGGAATACACCTTTTGGGGAATGGGAAACGAACAGGGATTATTATCTGGTTATAATCGGGTGTTGTATGATCCAGAAGAAGGAGTAGCAGGGACGATAATTCTTCTAATTACAGGGAGTATTTTGTTGTATCGACTAATATTTAATGCAGAGAAGCGAGTCAATGAAATTTAAAAATTTGAAAGTCACCATAACAAAAGTAGAAGGAAATTGTAGTCGTTCAAAAGTTGGAACAACATTTTATATAAAGAATGCAAAATTAGAAATTCCTGCTGACCAGAAGGTTTGTATCTTTGCTCTGGGGAGTATCTTACAGCCAATTACTGCGGCATTAATTCAATCAAAGGAAGGAGAGGGAATGTTAGATTTGCTTCAAGAATGGCAGTGTCCTGATCCTGAGGCAAAAGTCATATTTAAGATTGAAGAGTTAAATTCTTAAAAAGTTTTTTAGGAAATATATTTTAAAATAGTGAAAGAAATGAATAGTGAAAAGGGAATAGTGAAAAGTTAAAAGTGAATAGTAGAAGGATGATAATGAAGGAAAAAATTGATAAAAAAGTTATTGAATATCGTCAACAAATCATCGATATACTGTGTGATTTGATTGCTATTCCTACAATTAATCCGCCAGGCCAGACTTATCGACAATGTGTGGATTATCTTTTAAGAGTCTTATCGGATTGGAGAATAAATCATAAAATTATCACTGTGCCTAATGATAAATACCCACGTTATTCAATCGTAGGTAGCTATGGTAACGGGAAAGATGGCATTCATTTTCACGGACATTATGATGTTGTCCCTGCTCAATCGTGCCATCAATTCCAGCCACGGATGGAAGGGGATTTGATTTATGGGCGTGGTAGTTCGGATATGAAAGGTGGACTGGTTGCCATGCTGTTTGCGATGCGAATTCTTAAAGATTTAAAATTAGAAAAATCGCTCCGCATTACTTTTTCGATCGTCCCCGATGAAGAGACGGGGAGTTCATCTGGCACGAAATATTTGTTCGACTCTGGTGCACTTCCTTTGGAAGGTTTGGGGATGTTAATACCAGAGCCAACCAGTGGTGTTATTTGGAACGCTAATAAAGGTGCTTTGACCTATAAAGTCATAATAACTGGAAAATCAGCCCATGTTAGCCTGGCGCCGCAAGGGATTAATTCCTTCGAGCAGATGATAGATGTGGTTCATTCATTGATGAAATTAAAAAAAGAAATTCAGGATAGAAAAACTACAATGAAAGTGACACCACCAGAAGCATGTCACTCAATTATGTTGATTGGTGGTGAATCTGGCAGTGGTGTCAGCTTTAATGTCGTTCCTGATAGAGCCTTTTTTACTATTGATCGGCGCATCAATCCTGAAGAAAATCTTGAAGTGTCAAAACAAGAAATCATGAAAATAATTAATGAGCATAGGGCACAAGGTAAGAAAATTAATGTTGAAATCGTTCAAGAAGGAGAATCATCCAGCGCCAGACAGGATAGCAAAGTGGCGCTGGCATTACATCAATCAATATTAGATGTGACAGGAATAACAGCAGGATTTGAATTGTGTCCTGGACTTCTTGAGACTCGGTTTTTTAACAATAAAGGGATACCTGCCTATGCGTATGGGCCTGGTTTGCTTGAAGTTTCGCATGGGCCTGATGAATTTGTTAATATTAGTGATATTTTGGACTGTACAAAAATTTATGTGTTTACTGCAGTTTATTTATTAAGTCCATTCGTGTTTTGAAGCATAGAGGTCGTTTAGCCATTTCTGATATCATTGCAATTTCAACTCTTCCTGATGAAATGATAGGCAATCCCGATCTTTATTGCTGATGCGTGGTTAGTACTGTTTCTACTCATGAACTGACAGTAATGAATCAATATGGCCAGCTCTCAAAATATTCGGATAACGCTAAAACATGAGAGCTTCAGATTGATTGGAAACTGGTTTCCAGGTTGAAATGTTAAAGATTTTGTTGTCTCAGCTACGATTGAGGCTACAAAACTATAACAGGAGTTCTATTATCAATAAGTTTATTGCTTACATTGCTATGTGCCTAATATGGGGCACGACCTGGATGGCTATCAAGGTCGGGCTGAATACTTTAACACCATTTTTCAGTCTGGGTTTGAGATATCTGACTGCTGGTATCTGCTTGGCAGTTTGTTTATGGGTGGGGGATAGAAAAATAGCTCTGGAAAAACGACATTTAAAGTTATTGATCCTAATTACCCTTTTTAACTATATCCTACCATATTCATTGGTCTATTGGGCAGAGCAATTCATTTATTCGGATCTGGCATCTGTGATTTTTGCGATGCTACCAATAAATGTCGCCATTTTATCCTTTCTTTTTTACAGAGAAGAAAAATTTACTCATTATGATTTATTGGGAATTCTGATAAGTTTTGCAGGCATCCTGACCATTTTTTCAGAGACCATATTTAAAGGAAGTGGATTTCATCTTTATGGAATGATTGCGGTTTATTTTTCTTCTCTGTCTCAAGCGGTAATGACTCTCATTCTTAAAAAATACAAGGATCAATATCATCCAGTCAGAATCAACCTCTTTCCAATCCTTTTAACAGGGATTATGATTACGGGATTTAGTTTTGCAATTGAAAATCTTAATGACAACGCGATTACTCTCCCAGGAATCATTTCCATTTCCTATCTTTCAATCTTTGGTACAATTATCGCCTTTGCCCTTTATTTTTGGCTGATTGGTCAAATTAAATTAAGCCTGGTGTCTTCAATGGCTTATATTTTACCAATTATTGCTATTTTTGTTGGATGGATTTTTTTGAATGAAAAGCTTTCAAATATTCAGTTATTTGGTTCAGCTATGGTATTAGGTGGAATTTTTATTACGACTAAAATAATAAATACTAAATCTCAAATGACAAGATCCAAATAAATTCCAATAACCGTAATTTCATTTTCCAAATTTCTTTCTTTGATCATTGGAAATTAAATTTGGTGCTTGTTTGAGATATGGTGGTTGAAATTTATTTGTCATTTGGTGTTTGTTATTTGGAATTTTACTAATTTAAAACAATACACACAATAAACGTTTAATGATATTTTAGGTGATTAAAATGACGTCCATTCAAATTGAATCTCATGAAAAAGTGATCGTCTTGAACTTGAATCGTGGGATCACCAATGCCATCAATTTAGAATTCATCAACGAATTAGGTGGAATCATCGAAAAAATAAAAGCCGATTCCCATGTAAAAGGCATTGTCCTGATCAGCTCGAATGAAAAATTTTTCTCCATTGGTTTTGATATTCCAGAATTATTCGAGCTTTCAAGAAAAGATTTCAGCAATTTCTATCACTCGTTTAATCAACTGTCCATAGCCTTGTATACACTGCCGAAACCTACAATCGCAGCCATAACAGGGCACGCTATCGCAGGTGGCTGTATTTTGGCGCTGTGTTGCGATTATCGTTTTATTGCAGATGGACGTAAATTAATGGGACTCAATGAAATTAAGCTTGGCGTTCCCATTCCTTACCCTGCAGATTGTATTTTAAGATCTCTCGTGGGAACTCGAAATGCCCGAGAGATAACTGATAATGGCGATTTTTATGAACCTGAAAAATTACATCAGTTAGGGATGGTCGATAAGGTTGTTCCCCTTGAAAAAATACTTCCAGAGTCACTTGAGAAAGCCGATCATTTGGGTTCTTTTCCAGCGCAGGCATTTGCGATGATCAAGCGAAATCGAATCGAAATGGTTGAAAAGCAGATTTTTGAGCATCTGGCAGAGAAAGAACAATATTTTATCGATTGTTGGTATTCCAATGAAGCCAGAGCGCATTTGAGGGAAGCAATGAAAAGATTTTAAAGAAAAATTGTTCCGCTCAATAAAATAGGGCACAGGATATTAAATTAAAATTCCAAATCTCAAATGATAAATAACAAAAAAATACCAAGAACATAAATCCAAAATAACAAATTAACACAATCAGTTGGGTTGTTTCAATCCGTTGGTGAAATCTTTTTTTTACTTTTAGAATCTTTTCTGGAAGTGAATTGGCAAAAACTTAAAAATAAGTGAACAATGAAAATCATTATTAAAATACTCTCTTTCCAGTTAATCATATTGCTCAATTATTTATATTCCCAGAATCTCAATAGCTACATCGATCCAACAGGGCTTGCAAAGGACGGGGAGGTTTGGGCAATAATATCTCAATCTGTAAATCCTGACTCGGGCCGTATTGTCATGCATAATAGCAAATGGCTGATGTACTTCTTGCACTGGCGCCCATTAACAAAAGAAAATATGGATCTCACACCTGGATATGTGGGGAATCATTTGCTAAATTTCTGGCTGCCCTTCTCCATTAGTTGATTCGAGTTTTGTGACTGACGTTAAGCTAAATTCTCTCATCGATAACAATGGTTATTTGGTTGGTGATGGAAATTATCACCTCAAATTATTCTACAAAGGTAACCAGATTAGGGGTGAATAGAAATTCAAAGCTTTTCTGTGGAAAAAGCAACAGCAGAGATATTTTCTGCTGGTGTCGTTGGTGCGAATAACGGAATTCTGGAATCGTAAGATCGTTTTGACTCTTTCGGAGGAGACGTTGAATAAATATTTGAACGAAGAAATTATTCCTAACATAATAGTGTTTGATAAAAAGTTATGAGCTTTGCAGGAAAAACAGATATTTTTAAGGACACAAAAATGCGTCCAGGCGCCTCTCCGCCCATTGGCAGATGATTACAGGTTTAAAAAATTTTCTGAACCGCTTCAGCAGTTATTCATAATTTTATAACTCAAAATGTGAAAGGAAGGTAAATCATGCGACTACAAATTTTTTTGCAAATGGCTTTTATCCTGATTCTTGTTCTGACCACAATAGCAGGCGATTCAGTTCTGGGACAGGTGTGGTGGGAAGAAATTGACGAGAATTATCACTATGATCTATCAAAAT
>JABAOH010036305.1_pt2 | contig 10775 bp, 12 predicted proteins | sample 7062181 | NCBI WGS metagenome assembly JABAOH01 (sample SAMN14538630, study PRJNA623070) | marine sediment metagenome | biome: marine biome [ENVO:00000428]; feature: marine pelagic biome [ENVO:01000023]; material: deep marine sediment [ENVO:00002113]; isolation source: pool of 5 deep marine... | reverse complement strand
GGATTTCTGGTTCATGTGCCCCACGGGCATCCTCTCCACCTCGGGCAACGTGCTCTGCTCCGGGCCGGAGGGTGGAGCGGTGTGCGCGAAGTCCTGTCCCGAGTTCTCCGAGACCTTCATCTCGCGGAGGCTTGGCGTGGCGAGGGAGATGCTTTTCGGCGCACGACACGTCGTATCTCCTTCGAGGTTCGTGGCGAGCGTGTTCAAGAAGGAATTTCCGGAACTCTCAGTGAGAATCATAAACCACGGGATGAGTTACAGCAAGATAAGGCGCAACGGCAGGCGGTACGCACAGGGCGACGCCCTCACGTTCTTTTACGGTGGCTCCCTGCTTCCTCACAAAGGGGTGCATGTCCTCATCGACGCATTCACCACGGTCCACTCTCCTCGTGCCGGTCTGAAGATTTTCGGCTCCGGTGACCCGGCCTATGTGAACGACCTCCGGGACAGGGCACGCGGGGACGATCGGATAGAGTTCTGCGGTGTGTTCTCCGAGGAGCAGATAGGCGAGATCCTGTGCGAGATTGACGTCGTGGTCGTGCCCTCGCTCTGGTACGAGAACTACCCTCTCGTCCTCCATGAAGCTCTTGCTTGCAACGTGCCCGTCATCGCCTCCAACGTGGGGGGGATGGCGGAAAAGATACAGGACGGCGAAAACGGTTTTCTTTTTCGAATCGGCGACGCGGGGCACCTTAAAGAGGTGTTTGAACGTGTAATCGCAGATCCGTCGAAAATGAACGAATTGAAGAAGAACATAAAGGCCGTTATGATCCCGACCGTGGAGCAGGAAGCACTCGCGTACGAGAGGGGTTACCAGCGGGCCGCGTCTAGAGTATTTGCTGCGAACGCGGTTCGGGAGTCGGCTTGAATCAGTTCGTCACCACATGACCTAGTTCATTATGGAGAAGTTATTCTGGAGTAACCAAGGTGGGCAACCCGCTTAAGGAGAAAGCGCAGGCATTACCAGTAGCCGAAGACAAGATCCTAATTTTGAATTCGAAGACATTGCCGGTTGAGCCCGGAGAGAAATACAAGGTGGAGTTTGTCGCAAAGGGGTTGAAAGGGCGTGACTTTTCGGCCTATTTTGCCGTGTTTGTTTTGGGTCCCGACGGCGTTGAGATCAGAAGATACGTGCGGTGGCTGAATGATTTCAGTGGGGAGCCAAAAGCGTATGCCCTCGTGTTTACCGCCCCGGCACAAGCGGCCTCTGTAGTGCTCGGATACAGGATGAATGCGGAAACTCCCGTGAGCTCGGACTTGCAACTCGTCCTACCCGACCTCTCATCGCTTGAGCTAGAGGCAGCGAACAACGTGCCTGAGCTTTATGAGGATGTGCGCGTCTATGAGATGCCCGCGCCGGTGCCGTTAAGTGAAAAAGAGGAGGACATCCTGGAGGAGAACATCGTGGGCGTGTTCGGCTCTCCACGGACGGGCACCACCTGGCTAGGGAGGATGCTAAAATCCAGTGGCGCTATCGTGGAATGGCACGAGCCGTACCTCGGCCATGCCCTAGGCCATCAAACTGCGCGGTATGATCCCGTCAATGATATCCTCGTGCCCGCGAGGTGGTACGACCACTTTTCCTTCAACCCGCATTACTTCTTCTCGAAAAATTATAAGAACGCATGGCTCCCTGCGATGAGAAAGCTGATTCTGGTACGAGCATACGGGCAGTTTGAGACACTGACTAAAAAAATCATCCTGAAGGAGCCCAACGGCAGTCAGGGCGCGGATATCATCATGGAGTGCCTTCCCAAAGCGAAGCTCATATTCCTGCTGCGGGACGGCAGGGACGTGGTCGATTCCCGTCTGGATGCGCACGGCCCCAACACATGGGCGCAGCTGATCCCTTTGCGGTCTGCCGAAAGCCGCAGGGCGAAGATCACGGAATACTCGCGGCAGTGGGTGCAGGTGACCAGGATCGTGAGCCGGGCCTTTCATAACCATGACCCCTCGCGGCGACTGCTTGTCAGGTATGAGGACTTACGTGACAACACGTTTTCTGAAATGAGAAAGGTTTTCGATTTCATCGGCGTCCCCATATCAGACAATGAGCTTGAGAAGACAGTCGAACGATTTGCCTTTAAAAATATCCCAGCCGGACAGAAGGGACGGGGCAAGTTTAACAGGGCCGCCTCTAGCGGAGGCTGGAAGAACAGCCTCAGCGATGAAGAACAGCGGCTTATGCATTCCATCATGGCGGAGATGCTGAAAGAAATGGGATACGCCATTTAACAAAGGAAAGTGCCTGCTGAAAAGCATTCATCATTGATGAAAACCGCTATAGGTGCTTCAAGTGCAGCGGACAAATATGCACATGAACTGACGGCGACCGTGGGCAGTATCATCATTGTCACTTTCAACTGTTCACGGACAGTCCGCGAATACCTGCACTCTCTTAATCAACAACGTTTCCGGGACTTCGAAGTCATTGTCGTGGACAACGGCTCTGCTGACGGGAGGACAGAAGTCATCGCTTCCATCGAGCCGGAGCTCGCCTACCCCCTGAAAATCCTCCCCTGAAGGAAAAGGTGATAAGAACTCGCTTTCTGGTGGGGTGACCGTAGCAGCGAGTGGGCTTGTGTGTCAAGGGGGTGAATGCCACAACATATTGCGGGTAGACGATAAACTGTCGTTCGTAGGAGTACGGGAGCTTCAAATGGGCAGGGGCTAGTTACAGAATAGGAAATTTAGAACACGATGTTGGTACGTACAATAGACCGAGAAACGTTTTTGGGGCTTGCTCTGGGGCGCGGTTTACAGACACTCTTTTTTTGACAAGATAGGATATTTTGTCGAAGATTTCTTTGCGAATTGGAAGATGTTGACCTAAATTTTCGGGCTAATCTTCTTAGGTTAAATTGTTTATATGTACCCACTGGAAAAGTATCTCATATTAGAAGTGCCAGACAGGGAGTACCTTAAACAGATTTACGGCTTGGTTCACCACAAAAAATCTCTTGAATGTTGTGGTAAGGAATTACCCAGCTTCAGTAGTATCCGGTTAAATCACGCAGACTTCTTCAAGTATTTGATTTATGAGGATTCGCCCGTGATTGATTTGTAAGGGACATGATTTTTGGATTTTTCAAAGGTGCTGTCCGTGGAGGTTTGGCAGAGTTACCGAAGATGTGGGAAAAGAGAAAGCAAGTTCTTTCGAAAAGAAAGGTTTTAGATAGTACATTTTTGTCAAGAATTTTGGGTTCAGAAAGGAAGGCGATAGTATCAATGTTGAGACCTAAAAAGAGTGCTGGAAAAGTGATTTGGCCTCTTAAGCTTTATATGAAGATTTTTTTGTGAGAGAAGAATTTTGGCTCGAGTTTCGGTCATAACACTGAACTGGAATGGGACGAAGGTCCTTTCAGAATGTTTGGAGGGACTTCACAGTCAGACATATCAATCTTTTTCTACGATAGTTGTGGATAATGGCTCTACTGACGGATCTGTTGATTTTGTCAGAAGAAATTACCCTGAAGTTAACCTTGTCGCTTTAGATAAAAATGCAGGTTTTTGCGTTGCTAACAATATTGCTATAAGATCTGTTGAAACCGAGTATGTCGCTTTGCTTAACAATGATGCAGTTCCCGATCCTCTTTGGCTAAGTAAACTGGTACAAGCGATGGATAGCCATCCGGAAGCAGGCCTTGTAGCTTCTAAAATGCTTTTCTATGACGATCCGGAGAGGATTGACCGGGCTGGAGATTCTTACACCATAGCAGGCGTGGCACTTCTGCGCGGATGTGGCGAGTCATCGGCTAATTATGATGAGGAGGTGTCGATCTTTGGGGCCTGTGCTGGAGCTGCCCTCTATCGCACAGAAATGCTTAAGGAGATAGGTCTTTTTGATGAGGATTTCTTCCTGCTCTATGAAGATGTTGACTTGAGTTTCAGAGCCCAGTTAAGGGGGTATAAATGTTTATATGTCCCAAATGCGATCGTATACCATAGGGCGAGCAGCAGTATAGGGTATGACTCATCCATTTCAGTCTATTACAGCCATCGAAATCTAGAGTGGGTTTACATTAAGAACATGCCTACAAAATTATTGCTAAAGACCATCTGGCTCCACATTATCTTTGATATAGGCGCTTTTTTCTTTTTTGGAACGAATGGCCGAATCAAAGAGTTTATAAAAGCAAAGTGGGATGCGATTAAAGGGATGAAGAGAATATTGAAGAAGCGCTGGCAGATTCAAAACCACAGGAGAGTGGATGGCAATTACATTTGGGGTCTATTAGAAGAAGAGTTATTTTTTTCTCGATTGATAAGGCGGTTGCGGAGAAACCGAGAGCGTGGTAAGTGGGAGATGAAGAATCTCAGGGATAAAAGCCACTAACTAACATCTGGAATTTCTTCAGTTAATTGATTTATTGTGGATGGCCCCGGAAGGTGAGTAATAGATGAGTTTTTCAAACCATCTATCGGATGTTTCAAAATGGCACAGTTTGATATATCGTTTATTATCGTCGAATATTATTGCATAGAAGATTTGAGAAATTGTATTGCTTCAATACATGAAAAGTGTGCCGAATTTTCTTACGAAATTATTGTTTCTTCAAACTCGGTTTATTCATTCGAAAAAAAGGCCTATCTATCAAATGAATTTACGGGTGTCAAATGGATTTTTAATGGAAAAAACTTGGGTTTTGCTAAGGCTGCCAATATGGGTCTAAAGGAGAGCAGTGGAAAGTATTTACTGCTTCTTAATCCTGATACTCGTTTGATTGATAACAAAATCTTACAGCTCTTCAATTATGGAGAAAATAACTCGCATATTGGAATTTTTGGTCCTAAGCTCATAGATACGAATGGAAAAGTTCAGGATTCTTGTCGTTCTTTCATCACACCTTATATGTTTTTTTCTCGAGTTGTCAACAGGTTTTCTCATGGGATCAAGGAAGAAATTTTGCATGCCACAGATTATGACAGAATTCAGAGTGTAGACTGGGTGTCTGGTGCATGCATGTTTGTGAGACGAAAAGGTATCGAAAAAGTTGGTTTTATGGATGAGCGATACTTTTTGTATATGGAAGACATGGATTGGTGTAGACGATTTTGGGAGAGTGGGTTCAAAGTTGTTTACTGGCCGGATATGGTGGTTCAGCACGATGCTTCGAGGAGAAGCTCCGCCTCTATTTCCAGTAGGCGTGTCGACAAGATTGCTTGGATTCATTTTAGTAGTTATTTTAAGTACCTTTTGAAATTTTTCCTTAGAATTGGAGAGGAGGAAAAAGCCTTTAAGCGGGTTTTTGATATTTGTCTCTCAGTTGTTGGGATTGTTGGCTCATTTCCTGTGTGGCTTTTGATTGCCTTGTTGATTTGGTTAGAGGATGGAGGTCCTATATTTAACCAACAGGAGCGCATTGGAAAGGATGGTCAAATTTTCGAGATCCTGAAGTTTCGTTCGATGGTTAAGGATGCTGAAAAAGCTTTTGGCCCGGTTCAGGCAAAAGAGAATGATCCGAGAGTTGCGAAGGTGGGCAGGGTATTGAGAGCAACGGCTATGGACGAGCTTCCTCAGCTTATAAACATCCTAAAAGGTGATATGAGCTTTGTTGGACCAAGGCCATTGAGACCCGAGGAGGTGGAGGTCCGGGGGAATCCTAACACGAAGAGCATAAAAGAGATTCCCGGCTACAGCGAGAGAAGTGCTGTAAAACCAGGATTAACAGGGCTTGCTCAGGTTTACCTTCCGACGGATGCTCTACGGAAAAAGAAATTCCGCTATGATTTGCTGTATAGGAAAAAACAGAGCTTCTGGCTTGATTTGAAGCTTATTTTCCTTTCTTTTTTGATCACTTTTAGTGGGAAGTGGGAGAGTAGGGGGAAGAAAATATGAAACTAGGAGATTGAGAGACTATGAGAAGGAGAGACCACGAGACTGAAGTTCGAGATTGGGAGCAGGTACCCAACAAATGATTTATGAGGAGATATTTAGGGAGTTTGAACTGAGTGGTGTGCGGTACCTCGTTGTCGGAGGTATGGCAGTCAATCTCTACGGGTATATTCGATTGACTATGGATTTGGACATTATGGTCGATCTTTCAGACAAAAACCTTTCTAAGGTAGTCGATGTGATGGAGAAATTTGACTACACTCCGAGGGTACCTGTAGATCCTCGTGAATTCGTATCTGAAGAAAGGAGAGATGAGTGGATTAAGGAAAAGGGGGCGGTTGTATTCACCTTCATCGACCTAAGAAAACCATTTAAACAGATAGACATATTCCTGAGTAATCCGATGGGCTTTGAAGGGGCCTATTCGAGAAGAGAAGTGATGACAGTTGGTGGTGCAAAGGTAAGTATAGCCTCGATTGACGATCTCATAAAGATGAAAGCTTCGACGGGAAGGCCAAGGGATATGGAAGACATACATCACCTTGAAAGAATCAAGGTGTTAAAGGGGAAATGATCCGTGGATATGAGAGAGCTGTACAGATATGCATATGTAAAGAGGCCCTTGAACGAGATTTATCCCGATCTTTCATCGGTCCCGGAGGAGTTTTTGATGGATTGGTTGAAGGATACCTATGACTACCAACGGTTGCACTCGGATGAAGAACTGAAGGAATTCTTCGCGCTCACACCCGAGCAGATTCTAACTTGGCTCCAAGAAGCGACTATGTTCGTATGGGAGGCAAAAAGGCAGGGTAAAGATTCAAAAGGGTAAATATGAGATGGGAATGGCAATGGCCTCTTTGCCCAAAAGGTTATGAAGGCGGGATCTTATTTCCCGATGCGCATCTTTTTCAAGGCAAAAACCAAGGTTGTTTTTGTGGACATTCCCCAGATTTTTGAGGAGGGGCGAGCTAAGTTATTGAAAAGATGGCTATAGGAGCGAGAAGAGAAGTGGAAATGGAGGTTCCTCCTGTGGTAGAAGAGTTTCAAAGCAGGATTTTGGGGAAACTCTCTTACCGTGAAGGAGGAACCCATGGGAAATGATAGCACAGTTGCCGGGAAGATCAAAACCCAGATCACTCGGTTTTCACACAGGATCTGTCGGGGTCTGAAGAAGCCCACGAGGAGGTTTGTGGCCCAGATGATCTATGGGATTCAGGCCAGCAAGGATGTGAAGCTCTCCAATATCTCCAGAAGCCTAAACGAGGGGATTGCTTTGATTAAGACCGAGGGGAGGCTATCGAGGCATATGGGCAAGGGGGATCTGACCGAGGGGATCAACCAGGCTTTAGTGGCTGATGGGGCTTTGAGGGTGAGCGATGATACGGTGATTGCTTTGGATATTTCTGACATTGACAAGCCCTATGCAAGAAAGATGGAGAACTTAGCGTGGGTGAGGGATGGCAGTACGGGGGAGCGCAGGAGTCAGGGTTATTGGCTGATCGGTGCCTTTGGGGCGGACGTAGAGGGGGAGGATCTGATTCCCCTCTATGGGGAGCTTTACTCTCAGGAGGCGACGGGCTTTCTGAGTGAGAACAGTCAGATCTTGGGTGTGATTGACCGGGTAACCGAAGGGACCGGGACTCGTGGCATTTGGGCGATTGATCGGGGAGGGGATCGTGGGGTTTTGCTCAAGGGGGTGTTGGGCAGGCAGCTAAGATTTGTCATCCGGCTGGAGGGAAAGAGGCATCTCATCACCAAGGATGGGACAAAGAAAGGGGCGTTAAAGATCGCCTGGGGTTGTAGCTGTCCCCACACACGACAGATCGTGATTCGCAAAGATAAGGAGGTCAAAAAGAAGACCATCTCGGTCGGCCACCTTAGCGTGCGGCTGCCTTTTCACAAGCAGTGGCTGGGGCTTGTGGTGGTCAAGGGCTATGGGGAGAAGCCGCTGATGCTTTTGACGAATGTGGAGATAGAGGGTCTTGGTCCCCTGAGGATTTTGGAGATCTATCTGACCCGATGGAAGTGCGAGGAGAGTTACCGTTTTATCAAACAGGGCTATAACCTCGAAGACGTACGAGTCATGAGCTACACCGCCTTGAGGAACGTGGTGGTTTTGGTGCAGGCGGTTTTTTATTTCGTTAGTATAGAGTTGGGTAAGAAGGTCAAGCTCAACATTCTCCTTAAGAAGATATTCGAAAAGGCAAAGCGGTTCTTCGAAATACCTGAGTTTCGCCAGTATGCGATCGCCGACGGCATCTATAGTATCCTTTTTGCCTCAAAAACCGGAATAACGCCCACTCTTACAGGAGGAGAAAATAAAGATCAGCTAACTCTACCTTTTACTATTGAACTATCCTGAAAATTTTGGGGAAACTCCACGAAAAATGAAAATCGGCTCCCAGTCACACGTCGGTCCCTTCCGCAGACAACACTCGGCTTTTGAGAAAGCCTGACGGCGTTTAGAGAGAAGGGACGGCTATTGAGGAACCACACAAATGCACCGTCAGCCTGGTGGTTTTAGAGGCGTCCATTAGGTATAATATAGGTACTTTTGGGTCGCTCGCAATTATGCACACGGTCCTCTTGATACGGGCTGGACCTCTACCCAAGATACACCACTCAAAGGGTGCTTTTGGCTTCTGACGACTCCGGAGCGGGGCAAGTTGGGTCGATGGACCGATGGGTCGCGACGGGAACACAGGTTGGCTTGACATCACCTGTACAGCGTGGTAGAGAGGATGAACCCATCAGAGGAGGGGGTACGCTCACCTAAACGGTTCGAAGATTGAACCGGTATGGGTGATGGGGCAAAAGAGGATGATGGCTGAAATGACAAAAAAGGCGAAGATGAACGGTCACGAGATCGATGTCGCCTCGACGGTAGATGCAGTCGGTCTGTTCTGCCCGCTGCCCATCGTGAAACTTAAGTTGGAGATCGAGAAACGACGGTCCAATGAGGTTGTTGAAATCCTGGCTGACGATCCAGGCGTTGAGGAAGATCTCATGGCGTGGTGCCGAGAGACAAATAATAAGCTCCTATCCATGACGAAAAATGAAGATGGCATCTACGTCGCTTATGTAGAGAAAGCATGAAAACCATTAATTTAGACCACCTCGCTTGTTCACCCATCGCCACCGAAGTGAGAGAGGCCATGCTGCACTTCCTATCGGTGGACGTGGGGAATCCGTTAAGCAAACACGTCTTTGGCGAAAAACCTGGAGAGGCGGTCGAAAATGCTCGAACCGCCGTTGCGAAGCTCATCAATGCAAACCCGGAAGAAATCATCTTTACGAGCTGCGGTAGCGAATCCAACAATCTCGCCATAAAGGGGATCGCAGAGGCCTATTCCAAAAAAGGAAGACATATCATCGCGAGTCCGATCGAACACCACTCTGTTCTTCACCCCCTAAAAAGGTTGGAAAAACTGGGATACGAGGTCTCGTGGCTCACAGTAGATCGGGACGGGAGAGTTGACCCGGAACAAGTTGCCATGCTCCTTAGGGAGGATACGATCCTCATTACGGTAACAACGGCGTCGAATGAGATCGGAACCGTAGAACCTGTCAAAGAGATCGGAAAGATCGCAAGAGAGAAAGAGAAGATTCTTCACACGGATGGTGCCGCGTCTGCGGGCTCTATTCCCATTGACGTTAAGGATCTGAATGTTGATTTGTTGAGTCTCGCAGCCAATACGTTTTATGGTCCCCCTGGTACTGGGGCCCTGTATGTGAGAAAGGGAATTCGGGTTACCCCTCTGATCGAAGGGGGGATTCAGGAGAGAGGCCTTCGAGCCGGGACCCATAACGTCGCTGGCATCGTCGGAATGGGGGCTGCTGCGACGCTCGCACACGAGAAACTGATCGACAGGCGAGAGAAGGTTTTGACATTACGAGACAAGCTGATTGAGGGGATACCGAGGGACGTTTCCGATTGCTTTCTGACCGGTCATCCCGTGGAGAGACTCCCGGGACACGCCAGCTTCTGCATCAAGTTTATCGAAGGGGAATCGATCTTGATTCATCTGAACTTTCTCGGTATGGCAGCCACAAGTGGCTCTACATGTTCCTCGGAAGCACTGAAAGTGTCACATGTTCTGGATGCCATAGGGATTGATCCGACGTGGGCTCAGGGGTCTGTCGTGTTTACGCTGGGAATAGACAATACCGATGATGACATCGAAAACCTACTGGCTGAGTTACCGCCTGTCGTTGATAAGTTGAGGAAAATGTCCCCCTTAATGGCAGAACATGGGGGGTAACTCAGAGGCTGAGAAACGGATAGACAGGAGGAAATAAGATGAGAGAAAAAATTGAAAAGGCGTTGCAGGAAATAAGACCCGCCCTTCAGGCCGACGGCGGCGACGTTGAATTGGTGGATGTGGAAAACGAGATCGTGAAGGTTAGACTCACGGGCGCATGCGGGGGATGCCCCATGTCCCAGATGACCCTGAAGCAGGGAATCGAGCAACACATTAGAAAGACCGTACCGGAAATAAAAAGCGTTGAAGCTGTCTAGAGGCGTCTTGGCCACAGGCATTCCTCCTTTCGTCGTGCCCCACTGAATCGATATGGGTTCGGGGTCACGGAAACCTTCGCTGCGGATTGGTTTTGAAGTTTGCTTATAGCTTCAGACCGTCATTCGTTCAGAGATAAAAAGGCTTGATTTTCCAAGAAATCTGCCGATTATCCATATGATGGACCGTGAACGTTTCTAAGCCGAAAACTGGGGTTCTGGGCGCTACCCCAAAATGGTTTTAAAGAATCAAAGAATTTCAAAAAAACCACTTGACAATCGATACCACCCTGTGGTAAGAAGCAGAGATCTCCGTTTTTCGAAAGGGGGTGATGATGTGGATATGGACATGCGCGATCCCGGTGACATGTGCCGGACCATGAGAGAGCTGGATCAGCCCTCGTGGAAGAGGCCGTGGAT
>JABAOH010016664.1_pt1 | contig 10778 bp, 7 predicted proteins | sample 7062181 | NCBI WGS metagenome assembly JABAOH01 (sample SAMN14538630, study PRJNA623070) | marine sediment metagenome | biome: marine biome [ENVO:00000428]; feature: marine pelagic biome [ENVO:01000023]; material: deep marine sediment [ENVO:00002113]; isolation source: pool of 5 deep marine... | reverse complement strand
CACTTCAGGATGCGGTACCGTCACACGCAGCTGCGATTGGGTCGCCCGCGGCCAATCCATTGCCAAGCGCCTTTCCTGGCCGACCCGCTCCAGGGGAACAATCGTCTGCAGCGTCACCACATGCTGCTTGCCCACTCCACCGTTCAACCAACACACGTATCCATCCGACGGGTCAAACTGAAGGAAAAACTTGCCAGGTCCCTGGTACTCGACCGCGTCCGCCACTTGGAGGATCGCGCGGCCCCAGCGGAGGGGGACGCGAACCCACGGGCCGTCGACCGTCTGGCGATTGGTCACGACAACACGTACGGCAAGTTTTACTTGCTCACCCCCAGCGCGACCCGTGGCCTCAAACAGATCCAAGGTATATGCGGGCGGCGCTGCAACCGGTTCGGCCAGCTCGCTGATCCGCCGCTTGAACTCCTCAAACGTGATCGCATCCAGATAAGCCGGCCGAAGCTTGCCCTCTTCGTCCGGCAGGTAGTAAATGTCCGGCTGCACCTGTTCCACAACACGCGGGCCGCCAACTGCCGGTGGCTTTGAAAGCGAGGAGGTTACCGCAGGCTCGACCAACTCCTGACCCGCCGCACCCTGCGGCGCGGACGGCGGATCGGGTTGCGCACCGGCAAGTGTCGGCAGCAGCAGGCAGAACGACCAAAACAGGCAATGCCGCACCACGGCCAGGCGGCGCTCGTTAGGCAATCGACCAAGTAGCGAACCGAGCGGCGGTTCGCAATTCAGCTCGTCAAGACTCATGGCGGTAGACCGCAGCAACATTCAACTCGCCTGCCACACGTCGCGCATCCAGCAAAACGGTGCCACCCTGACACCGCCCATACCCAGAAAAGGGATCAAGAAACTTAAATACTTGTGCCAGCTTTATTATAGACACAGTCGCCAACGATCGGAAGAAAGAAACGTGTCCGCAGCAAATCCACGAAAACAGCAAAGCGCTCGTGGGGCGTGGTGTTTTGAGCGTGATTCAAACGATGGGCCGGCCTGGCAGAAATCGGCCACAGCCAAAGGTGCCATCGGCCGACTTGCCAGCAGACGGCCACAGCCAAAGGTGCGATGGGCACCGGCTCCGTTTCGCTTGCGTTGTCGCTGTGTTGGGGGTTTATTTAGCTGGCATGGCCCCGCAACAGATTCAAAAATTCGTCGCTCAACGGCTGCGTGGCGGCCACCAAAGGCGCGGGATGGGCCAGCTGGAAGGGGCCACCGTCCAGGCCACGGACGATGCCACCTGCCCGCTGGACAATCAACCAGCCGGCAGCCACATCCCAGGCCTTGGTTTCGGTGGCCCAATAGGCGTCGTACCGACCCGCAGCCACGTAACACATGTTCAAAGACGCGCTGCCGCTGCGGCGGAAAGATTGAGCTCGCTCGATGACTTTCAGCAACTGGCCCACTTCCGCCGAATCGCGGTGAGCTGCCGGTGGGATGCTGCCCGCAACCAGAGCGTCCCCCAACCGTTCGACTCCACTGACGCGTATCGGCCGGCCGTTCAACAGCGGGCCGCTGGTCGTATTGGCCGTAAAACATTCCTCGGCCGCCGGATTGTAAACCGCGGCGGCCAGTACCTCCCCACCACGCGTGGCGGCCACCGACACGGCGTAATGGGGGACGCCGTGGGCATAATTGGTGGTACCGTCCAACGGATCCACGATCCACACGACACGGTCGCTGGCCATCGCCGACCAAAAGGCCTCATCTTCCCATGCTGGCTGCCCCGCGTCTTCTTCACCCACAAACAGGTCGTCGGGGTACAGTTGGGCAAGTCGAGCCCGGATGGCCTCCTGCGATTCGCAGTCGGCCTCGGTGACCAGATCGGCAGGCCCCTTTTGGCGGACTCGAAAGCGACCTTCCCATCGCCGCAATACTTCGCCGCCCAGCCGGGCTAAGGATTCACAAACATTTACCAGTTCAGACATTACGGCTATGGTCGTGCCACCCCCAGGGACTTCGGCTACGGGCGCCAGCCTCGCCAGGACAGGCTAAATCGGGTGGGAGCAAATGAATTTGGGACAGAAGTGTAGACAGTCGGTCAGAACTTGTTAAGATCATAGTTGGAACACGGCTGGCAGGAATGCTGCTGGCCAACGGCCTCATCCCATCGCAGGTGGTAACCCACTGGCAAAATTCATAACTTTTTGGCCTCTTCTCTGTTCCGGCCCCGTCGTATCGCCCGAAGGCGATCGGCGGGGTTTTTTTGAAGCATTCGACGTGGCAGGCAATCCGACCCATGCCGGAACCCTGGCAGCTTGAATTACCCCAAGCGGTGTTGAGGGCCGATACGTGCAGCGCCCGGCTGACCGTCGCTGAACCTCAACGCGGTCTCGAGTCGGTGTTTCCTTATTTTAAGCGCCATGAGGATGCTCGGCTGTTTCAGGTGCGGATCGGCCACGGGGAACCAGGAAAACTGCCTGTTGCCGACGCGTACACGCGTTTGAATGATTTGATCGTCAGCTACGCCGAGAGCGCGGTCAGCACCTGCAGCTCGCAAATCTACTGGAGATTTCTCGACCCTTCCGACCAAAAAGATATGCTCAGCGGTATCGATGTGATCATCTCGGCACAAACCAGCCTCCTGGACGCTCAGCCAGAAATCATGGCATCCAGCCGCATTGCCGCCGCGGAGGTTTTGCGGCTTGCCGATGCGGACTCCGCTGCCTGCCAGACGATGGATATCGGCCCGACCCCCAAACAGCTCGGACCCGACGGCGGGCCAGGCTGTTTTTTGTTTCGGCCTGCCGATGAAAATTTCAGTTATGTCGAAATGATCCATCCCACGGACTTCTCCCGCGCAGAGCTGCTTCGTCCGGAAGGCGACAGGGAGGTGACGGATCTGAGGCACGTGGTCATCAACCGCTGGATGGAGAAAGGGGTCATCGTCCGCGCTCGCCTGCGGGGCGTATTTGTCAGCCGCTCAGACGATGCCCTGGCGGCCGGCCGCGTCTATCGCAATTTCTGCACCGCGGAAATCCCCCTGACCGTGTAGCCGCCCACTGTTGCCTGTAAATTTCCCGCCGGATATTTTCCTCCGTAAATTTTCTTCCGGAAGATTGCGGTCAGGGGGTCTCCCCAGCCAGGCCGGAGGGAGANNCCCCAGCCAGCCGGGAGGGAGAACTGCGGAACAAGATCCCTGCAGACCGCTGAACGGCTGGCCCGGACCGCTCACAAACTTCCCATCCAGCGCGTTAAAATGACCACTTGGCCCCTGGCAAGTCCGCCTGGCTGTCGACGGTGGCGAACAAGACGGTGACCCGAGGCGGGTAAGGGGGTTGTGCTCAAAGGGCAAAGCCACTTGTGCCCGCCCGGTGATGTTCGCCTCGCATACGTTGAAGATCCACAAGCGACGTATGACCGAACCAGGCAAAGACCCGACCGTCTCCCAGCCGATGGTTTCTAAAACATGCGGGCTGGCACCTAAAGCGAAATCCACCCCAGGTAGTTCATCCAATCGGTAATCCAGGGATGAACCCAGGGGTTCCAGGTAGGATAGCTGGCCGACAACGCGCTGCAGGCCAGCAACAGCAGTGCCACACCTTGCCGCTTCCGGCTGGCCGCCAGCCAGTCGGCGGCCGGCAGCATGGCGATCAGCCATAACGGCGCGAGCCAGAACATCCAGCGGAGACCACTGGTCATTCCGCCGTAGTTGCGGTTTTCCACACCCTGCATCAGGTAGAACAGCAGGCAAATCACGGTGACCATGGCGATCAGTGTCGCCAGCCATTTCTGCGACGTGGCCGCCCGGTCGCTGGACATCATGCAGATCCCAATCAGGCTGAACAGCCACACGGGCGTGAGCGAAAAGATTCCATGGTGTCCCACCAGGCAGTGCACGGCATACCAACCTGGGGACGCTTCCCCTCGATCAATGATGGAACGCCGCTGCAGACTTTGCTGATCCCTTTTCCAGTAACTTTCTACCACGCGGTCCCCCACGCGGTAGTCGTAGTTGTACCAGTTGCCATCGCGATACTCTTTCCCCACCTCGCGATGCCAGTACGGCGGTAGGACGGTTTTGTGAGCGGCGTAGTTGGTGCCCACAGCAGCCAGGACGACAATCAGCGCCGCAGGCAGACCCCAGCAGACCGTCTGGCGAGGTTCTTTCCAGAGCAGGAACAGGCCCAGCAAACCTAAAAACGTCACTGCCGGCAGTTCGACAGCCGCGCTCAGCGCGGCGAACACACCGGCAGTGGCAAACAGCCAGCCGGATCGTTGTTTGTCGTGCCAGATCCGCACCGCCGCGTATAAAGCGATCCCGACACACACGGCTGCGATCAGATGATTGTTCAACACGACCGCAAAGGTGCTTAAGAACGTCCCGAATGTCGCCACGGCCATGACAAAAATTCTTCCCCAATCACTGCTTGCCAACCGTTCCGCCACCGCCGCGATGCAGACAAACAGGGCGACCATTGGCAGGACGTTGATCGTGATCAGCATCAGTCGGACAACCTCAAACGGCTGCTCGGCCAACGTCCACCCGGTCAACTTTCGCACCAGCCAGTACTCGCCAGCCAGCAACGTGGGCAGCAAGGTCGGCTTGCTGGAATACAAATGGGGCTCGCCCCACTGCTGGTGTTTGACCATGTCAATCGTATTCCAGCGGCGGTGCTGCTGGGGGTCGGTCACAATCTGATCGATCGCGTAGGTGCCGTCTTCGACCAGTGCCCGAATCGTCAGCCAGCGGCTGCGATCGTTGCTGCTCAGAAACGGCCGTTCCCACCGCAGCTGGGTTTCCAATTCTGCCCGCCGCCGAGCGAGTTTTTTTTCGAGCTGATCCTCGGCAAGGCCCTGCCTCTCCCACTCCGCCCCACTCTTGCTCAGCTCGATTTCGATCCGATACCTCTGCAGCTTGTTGAGATCGACCGAGTTGACGGCCAAAATCCGCCCGGTCATCTGCCCAGCCGCCAGGGCGATCAGCAGCCCATAGATGGACCAGCGAAGCGGTGCCCCGGGATGAGCAGCATCCTTGTTCATACGTCGCCCGCCGCGGGTTTGTCGGGCGCCGCGGCCGACTGCCGTTCTGTCAGCTCTTCGTGCAACGGACGGTCATCCGGCGCATCGCCCGTCTGCTCCATCACCGAATAGGTCGGTACATCGCGGACCGTAAATGCGGTGATCATTTCGGCCAACAGGCCCAGGGACAGCAATTGACTTCCCAACAACAGTCCGCCCAGGCAATAGTACAGCAGGGCCCGATCGCTTAAACTCACCGGCACTTCCCACCACACGCCTGTGCTGGGCAACCGCGACAAGACCCAGACCACCGCCAGGTAGAACAGGCCCATGCCGCCAGCCAGGAAAGAGAGCAAACCCGTGGTGCCCAGCAGGTGTTGCGGGCGGTGACCAAAACCTGTCAAAAACGTCACCGTCAGCAGGTCCAAAAAGCCTTTGAATAGCCGTTTCGATCCATACTTCGACTTGCCATATCGTCGCGGTCGATGATTCACCGGAATCTCGCCAATGCGAAAGCCCTTGGCAGCCGCCAGCACGGGTACGAAACGGTGCATTTCGCCGTAAAGATGGACATCGGCCAGCACCTCCCGGCGATAACATTTCATCCCGCAGTTGTGATCGTGCAGCTGGAGACCCGTCAGCCTTCGCACCAGCCAATTGAAGACCCGGGACGAGGCCACCTTGTGCCACGGGTCGCGGCGGACCTTCTTCCAACCGCTGATCACGTCGTACCCTTCTTTCAGCTTGGCTAGAAAATGCGGGATCTCGCGCGGATCGTCCTGCAGGTCGCCGTCCAGTGTCATGACCAGGTCGCCCTGCACAGCCTCAAATCCCGCACGCAACGCCGCCGCTTTGCCAAAATTACGCCGAAAGCGAATCCCGTGCACCCGCGGATCCTGCTTGGCCAACTGCCGGATTACCGCCCAACTGCCGTCCGACGATCCATCGTCCACAAAAAGGATGTCCAGACGGTAACCGTGTTCGGCGGCAACGGCATCCAGTTCGCCGTGCAGCTCGACCAGCGATTCGGCCTCATCCAGGACAGGTATGACCGCAGAGATCATGGTCAAAACTTGAATTCGTGGTGGGCATCAGGCGCGGGTAGCAACCTTGGGATTCGTCCGTCGTGAACGCGGGGACTTTACAAACACGCTGGGCATTTGCACTCCCGAACAGTCCACAGCCAACAACGCCCTGGGGCTGGAATGGCTCTATTTTACAAAGCAAGATTTCCGCATTCAATCCGCTTCTGTTGGTGTTGCCCGCGGAGCATGACGAATCACAAAATAGAGCAACAAGGCAAGTAGTAGTTCGGCAGTCAGGCCGACCAGTCGCAACACAACCGCCACGCTGAGGGCGGTCGCACCGGCTAGCGGAATCTGTACCACGTGGCCGAAATAGATCTCGCCTAAAATCGTCGTGAGAATCATCTCACGGACCAACACGCCACCGGGGATTAGCGACAGGAAACCCGCCACCACCGATAACGTGACCGCAGCCGTGTAGTAAGGCAGATCCGCGACCGGGTGCAAGCCTTCAATGCCCAATGCCCGCATCACGGCCCACAGGCTGAGCGCCAACAACAGCCAACCCGCCGCCATCGCGATCCACCCGGTAGCCATCAACGGGTAATTGACGCCTTGCAGCTTCTGTTCGATCTGCGGATCGCCGCGGGCGACCCCCAACCGCAATGCCAACCGCCGAAAAACGGGCGGCAAGGTGGGCAGGCCCGACATCAACCACAAGCCGATGGCCAACGGCAGCAGGTAATCGTCACCCGGCAGGTAGCGATAAAGCCACACACATAATATGCCCACGGCCAAAAAAGCACCTACGGCCATCATCGTTAACGTCTCCAAAAACACGCTGGCCGCCGCCACCGACATCTGCACTTGCCTGCCACGCAAAAGACCCGCCCGGAGGACCACCACCATCGCCTTGCCCGGTACGTATTTTCCCAAATGCCCGATGTAATAGGCCCGCATCGTTGGCAGCAAAGCAGGTCGCTGGCCCATGGCTTGTAACGAGCTGTACCAGAATAAACCCATCGGCAACATGCCCAAGAGATACAAACCACCAGCCGCCACCAGCCACTGCGGCTGCACATGCCAGGGAAAATCATCCAACTGGTCCAACGCACTGGCAATCGTCCGCCGTACGCCCCAGGCCACCGCCAGCAGGACCAAAACGTGTACCGCCAAGCGAAACCATCGCCGCGGCCAACCGGTCGCCTGAATCAACCCACCATCCGACACCCGCTGACTCCTTCCTTTCGCCTTCCTTTCGCCACCCCGAAAATACCATTTCCCAATTCCCGTTGTAAGTTCAAAGCAACTCGCGTAAGTTGCTCGTCAGAATGTTCCCCCCCCCCGCCCCCTCTCTCGCCGCAGGCCAGCATGCCGCAGGGGGGACAGTACATCGGGCTGCAGGAGGCAGACACCAAAACCTCCCATAGGTAAGCATCGTCAGCTCAGCTGCAACCCCAGGAACCTCCCACACTCCACGCTGGCCGCAATCGCATAAGGAAACCTTCTGACATGACACGAGCCGCTCGCTGGATCTGGAACCACGGTGTTGTCTCGACCTTTATGACCGGATTCCTGGTGCTGCTGCCCATCCTGATCACAATCGCCATCATGATGTGGGTGGGACAGAAGATTGTCGATATGCTGGGGCCCGAGAGCCTGGTCGGGGGGTCGTTGCAGTCAGTCGGTGTGCAGATCCTGGGGCCAGAAGCGCGCCAGTGGCTGGGCATCCTGCTGGGCTGGGGCATCGTACTAACCGTCATCTGGCTGGTCGGCCTGCTGGTCAAAACACTCGCTCGACATCAAGTCCAAACTCGAGTGAACGACATGATGAGCAGCATTCCGGTGATCAGCAGCATCTACCGGCCAGTTTCTCAGGTGGTCAACATGCTGCAACAAGAGGATCAAGCCGAAATGCAATCGATGACCGTCGTATATTGTTCCTTCGGCCAGGCCGGTGGAGGCGGATTCCTGGCCCTGCTGGCCTCGGCGCAAGTATTTCAATTCGCCGGACAACGATGCTTGGCCTGCTACATCCCCACCTCGCCTGTCCCCATGTCCGGCGGCATCGTGTTTGTCCCGACCGATAAAGTCACCGATGTGGATATGTCTGTCGAGGACCTGATGCAGATCTATTTTTCGCTGGGCGTCATGGCTGCCAAGGTCGTGCCCGCAGCCTATCAAACAGTCCAGCCTGCAAACTGAAAAACTTCCGGTCGCTCGCAACAAAGTGAATCAGAATTGCGGGCTAGCAGCTCGCAAAAACCAATCGACTCAAATCCTCTTTACCCTGTTCCGCGAAAAAAGATACGATGCCAGGAAGTCACCAGTTTTGAACAAGATTCCGGCTGGCCTTTCGACAGGCGCAAGACAGGGAGGATCAAATCCATGCAAGCGATTCTGGTCGCGGCCATTGCCGCGGTAGGCGTCGATGTGGGTTGGCAATCAACGGAAAACGGCGAGACGGAATATATCATTCAAATCGAACCCCACCAGCTGAAGACCTTGAAGCCCGGCGACAAGCTCGATGTGGGGGTCCGTCCGCAGCTGAGGAATATCAGCAGTTTTCAAATTGTCGTCGGTGATGCGGAACTACCACGAATTGAGCGATCGCCAAAGTTGTCGCTCGCATCGCCCGACGATCGGCCCGATCCAAGCCAGGCCGCCACGTCCTTTCTGGCCAAAAGATACCCTGAACAACAACCGGCGGCAGACGCTGAGTCGCTGGACCCGTCGGCTCCCAGCGTCCTCCGCTCAACCTCGGATCCGCCCAGACCCACCAGCAACACGGGCTGGATCGGTCACCCCACCCCACTGGTCTGTCCCCCCGGATCTTTCTCAGACCACCTCCCGCCCACCTCAGCCGAACAGGCCAGCCCGATCACCCACCAGCCACCATCGGCTGGTCTTGAACACAACCCGTTGCAACCGGGACCACAGAGCATCAAGAATTGGCAGGCAATCAAAGCTGGCGGTGCGGACCACCTCCCGCCCACGTCAGCCGAACAGGCCAGTCCGATCACCCGCCAGCCACCATCGGCTGGTCTTGAACACAACCCGTTGCAACCGAGACCACAGAGCATGAAGAATTGGCAGGCAATCGAAGCTGGTGGTACAGATCACCGCCCGCCCGCGTCAGCCGAACAGGCCAGTCCGATCACCCACCAGCCACCATCGGCTGGTCTTAAACACAACCCGTTGCAGCCACGACTGCACAGCCGGAGGAATTTACAGGCAATCGAAGCTGGCGGTGCGGAACCCGATTTGCAAGCCCCTGTCGGCGGCGACCAGCGCGGACCGATCGATAGCAACAACGTTGTTGTCCCACCCGCGGCTGCTGTCGCCTCCCCATCCGCGGAGTCCGCCCTCCCCCCTTCGCCACAGGTCAGCGACGCCGCCACGGAACAAGACACCGGCTTGACCGGCCCCGGCGAATCCCTCCCCAGCGAATCCCTCGCCACCGACGGCGACCCGGCGGCAGCCGAGCAACCGACCACCGCGCCCCGGTTCGCGGCTGCCGCAGACGAAGGGCCAACCCAGGAAAATCCAGCGACCACACCAGGCAAGGCGACCGTTGGGCCCCGTTACGCAGAGCTGGAACCGACCTTGCCCCGGTCCCTGGCGGAGACCGACAAGCAACCGCCCCACCAGCCGTTGGTGCTACCGCGGGTCCTCACACCCGATCCCGCGGATAGCTTGGAAGAGGTGCGGCGCGAAATGGCCCGCTCGCTGGAAAAACGGGCCAGCCCCTGGCCACCGGCATCCAACGAGGCCGTGCCGGCTTTCCCGGTCGAGCCTCCCAGCGACCCTGGCGTCGCAGGCGAGACCGCTCGGCAGACAGCGGCGCCTGCCGCAGGCAACCCGGCTGGACCGGCCACCGCCGACCCACCGACCAGTCCGACCAGTGGACCTTCGCCCAGCGGGGATGTCCCGCCGGAGGTGGCACCGCCAACCTGGCTTCCGCTCGCCTTGGGCAGCTCCCGGCCCCACCTCTTCCTCACGCTCAGCCTGCTGGCCCTTTTCGCCTCGCTGGGCGGCAACCTCTACCTGGGCTGGATAACACTCGACCTCCGCCGCCGCTTTCACCACTTCGCCCGCACCCACGGCGTCCGATCTTAAACAATCCAGAAGATCGCATCCGGAGGAGTAAAAGCAGACCCTTTCCTCCACTCCGTCACGACCCCGCCCAATCCAGCCTCCCTCTGCCCCACCCCCCAATCCAGGACATGCAATGCGCGGGCATCGCCCCAGGCATCAAATCCGGGACATGTAATGCGCTGCCATCGCCCCCAAATCCAGGACATGCAACGCGCGGGCACAAATACGCACAAATACGGCACAAATACGGGACATGCAATGCAGGGACATCACAAGCGAATCCGCCACATCCAATGCGCTTATCTGTAGTGCGATTTTGCAACGCCCCAGCGTATCAATAGCTAAATTTGGGAATTCGGGAACAATTGGCGTCCCAAATCCGGGACATGCAATGCGCTGGCATCGCCCCTAAATCCGGGCCCCTGAATCCAGGAGATGCAACGCGCGGGGCACAAATCCGGCAGGGCACAAATACGGGACATGCAATGCAGCGCCATCACAAACGAATTCGCCACATGCACCGCGCTTGTGTGCAATGCGATTGTGCAGGGCCCGAGCGTGCAAATAGCTAAATTCGGGAAATCGGGAACAATTCAGCGACAAAAATTGCGTCAGGGGAAACTGGACGCCTGTATATTGATGGGTATAATGTAGGCATCCAGATCAAGGAGGTGCCTACGATGACCGTTG
>JABAOH010146015.1_pt1 | contig 10779 bp, 9 predicted proteins | sample 7062181 | NCBI WGS metagenome assembly JABAOH01 (sample SAMN14538630, study PRJNA623070) | marine sediment metagenome | biome: marine biome [ENVO:00000428]; feature: marine pelagic biome [ENVO:01000023]; material: deep marine sediment [ENVO:00002113]; isolation source: pool of 5 deep marine... | reverse complement strand
AGATCGGTAGGTCCGAGCCGTCGCTGTCGGTGAACGACTTGTGCAGATCGTCACCGACCAGAACCGCCGCGGCGCGAGGGGTCGCAGCGTTCCCCGTCGGGCTACTCATGCCGGATCGCCTCCACCGGCGCCAGCCGGGCCGCCTGTCGCGACGGGTAGATCGTCGCGGTGAAGGAGATGAGGATGCTGGCCACAACGATCAGGCCGAGATCGAGAACGTCCAGCGTGATCGGAATGCGGCTGATCAGGTACACGTCGCCGGGCAACGAGATCAACCCGAAATGGTCGATCGCCCAACTGAGGGCGAGACCGCCCGCCAGGCCGAGCACGGTTCCCGCTACTCCGATGATCAAACCCTGGAGCATGAACACTTTCAGGATCCGCCGCGAAGTGAGTCCCATCGAGCGCAGGATGCCGATCTCTCGCGTCTTGTCCGTCACCACCATGATCAGGGTGGAGACGATGTTGAACGCGGCCACGAGGACGATGAGGAGCAGGATCAGTGCCATACCCATCTTCTCGAGCTTCAGCGCCGAGAACAGCCCCTCGTTCATCTGCTTCCAGTCGCGCAGATTGTAGGGGTAACCCAACTCCTCCTCCAACCCGGCCGCCACGACATCGGCCTGCCACGGGTCTTTCACCCACAGCGCCAGCCCCGTCACCGCTACCCCCAACCCGAGCAAATCCTGGGCCGCACCCAGCGAGACGTAGCCCATCTGGTTGTCATACTCGTACATGCCGCTGCGGAAGAGGCCGGTGACCTCGAACTTCTTGAATTTCGGGATGAAGCCGGCCGGGGTGAGCTTGGCGCCGTGCCCGGAGACCAGGCTCACCGTGTCACCGATCGAGGCGATGAGCCGGTCGGCGAGGCGGAAGCCGAGCACGATGCCGGGCAACCCGGACCGAGTCGAGTCGAAGTCCCACCCCCCGACGAGGAGCTGCCCGCTCAGACGCTCGGTCGCTTCGGGCATGACGCCGCGCAGGGCGATCCCCTGCTGGTAGTCGACGTTCTTGAAGACCAGCGCCTCGGTGTAGACGAACGGTTCCGCGATGGTGATCTCGGGATCTTCGCGCGCGCGGCGCAGCGGCGCCTCCCAGCCATCCATCCGCAGGCCCTCGCCGAAGGTCAGCGCCATGATGTGCGGGTTGGTACCGAGAATCCGATCCCGCACTTCCCGTTGGAGCCCCGACATCACACCGGTGACCACGATCAGAGCCATCACGCCGACGCAGATCCCGCCGATCGCGATGATCGTGATCAGATTCAGGAACCGGGTCGAGCTACGCGCCGACAGGTAGCGAGACGCCAGAAACAGCTCTAGCGGCATCGACTCACTCCGGCCTCAGTGTCGGAAACAAGATCACGTCACGGATCGACGCGCTGTCGGTCACGATCATCACCAGTCGGTCGATTCCCAGGCCCATCCCCCCGGTCGGCGGCATACCGTATTCCAGAGCGGTGATGTAGTCTTCGTCAACCTGATGCGCCTCCTCCCAACCCTCCAACTCCCGCATACGCACCTGAGCCTCGAACCGTTCCCGCTGTTCGAACGGGTCGTTGAGCTCGCTGAAGGCGTTGGCCAGCTCGCGCCCGCACACGAAAAGCTCGAAGCGCTCGGTCAAGTCGCCCTCGTCCCCCCGCTTGCGCTTCGCCAGCGGGCTCAACTCCACCGGATAGTCGTAGACTATGATCGGCCCGCTGAGCTGATCCTCCACCCGGGCCTTGAACAGCCCGTCCAGCAGTGCCGCCCGCCCTTTACCTTCCGCGTCCTCGACGCCCGCCTCCAAGGCGGCCTCTCGCAGGCCCCCGTCCGACAGCTGTGCGGGCGTGAGGCCGCCGTAGCGCTCCAGCGCCCCATACCAGGTGACCCTGGGCCAGGGAGGCTGAAAGTCGAGCTTCTCGCCCTGGTAGGCGACCTCGGAAGACCCCGTCGTCGCCACCACCACCTCGTGCACGAGCGACTCAGTCAGCGCCATCATGTCTTCATAATCCGCGTAGGCTTGATAGAGCTCGAGCATCGAGAACTCGGGGTTGTGCGTCCGATCGATCCCTTCGTTCCGGAAGTCCTTGCCGATCTCGTACACCCGCTCCAGCCCGCCGACGATCAGCCGCTTCAGGTACAGCTCGTCCGCGATCCGTAAATAAAGGTCGGTCTCTAACGCCCGGTGAAACGTCTTGAACGGCTGGGCCGCGGCGCCGCCGTAGATCGGCTGCAGCACCGGCGTCTCCACGTTCAAGAAGCCGCGCTCGTCCAGATAGCTTTGAATCTCGCGGACCACCCGCGTCCGCATGACGAAGCGCGCCCGCACATCGGGGTGCACGGCCAGGTCGGCGTAGCGCTGGCGGTAGCGGCTTTCCACATCGCTGAAGCCGCTGTGGACCACGGTACCGCCGGAATCGTCAGCTGCCTCTTTGCCGTAAGGCAACGGTCGAATCGTTTTGGCCAGCAGCTCGACGCCGCTCGCCCGCACCGTGACCTCGCCCGTCCGCGTTCGAAACAGCTCGCCCTCGACGCCGATCCAGTCGCCGAGATCCAGCAACCGCACCAGCTCGTAGCGCCGAGCGCTCAGCACGTCCTCGCGAAAGTAGAGCTGAATCTTGCCGCTGACGTCTTCGAGGTGAACGAAGGTCGTCTTGCCGTGTGGTCTGAGCGAGCGGACGCGCCCGGCGAGCTTGACGTTGGGGCCGTCGTCTCCGCCGGCCGCCAGGAAGGCGGCGACGGCCTGTGCCGCCGAGCTCGTCGGATCGTAGCGATAGGCGTAGGGTTCGATTCCGAGCTGGCGCAGCTGGCGCAGCTTCTCCCGGCGCGCTTCGATGACATGCTGCGCTTCACCGGTCCCCGTCATCCGAGCTTCGCCCCCTGCCGCTTCAGGTAGCCGATGATGAATGGGTCGATGTCACCCTGCATGACCCGTTGCACGTCGGTTTGCTCGATTTCGGTGCGGTGATCCTTGACCAGCGTATAAGGTTGAAATACGTAGGACCGGATCTGGTTTCCCCAGGCGATCTCCGTCTTGGCCTCGTCGATCTTCTCCCGTTCCTTGCGTTGCTCTTCCAGGGCACGCTCGTACAACGCGGCGCGCAGCATCTTCATCGCCGTATTGCGGTTGCGATGCTGGCTGCGCTCCTGCTGGCACGACACCACGATGCCGGTCGGCATGTGGGTGATGCGCACGGCCGAGTCGGTCTTGTTCACGTGCTGCCCGCCCTTGCCCGACGCGCGAAAGGTGTCGATTCGCAGGTCCTCCGCCTTCACCTCCACCTCGACCGCGTCGTCCACGACAGGATAGACGAACACCGACGCGAAGGATGTATGACGGCGTGCCTGCTGGTCGAAGGGAGAGATCCGGACCAGGCGATGCACCCCCTTTTCCGCCTGTAGGTAGCCGTAAGCGTAACGGCCTCGGATCTCCAGCGTGACCGACTTGATCCCCGCTTCCTCCCCCGGCACCAGGTCGAGCACCGCCGCCTCGAAGTCGTGTGATTCCGCCCAGCGCGTGTACATGCGCATGAGCATCTCCGCCCAGTCCTGTGAGTCGGTTCCACCCGCGCCCGGGTGCACGGTGAGCAGCGCGTCACGCTCGGCATCCGATCCGCGGAGCATGTTGCGGAATTCGAGGTCGTCGACCTCGCCCTTCAGATGCTCCACCTCGACCCGGAACTCCCCCTCCATCTCCAAGTCGCCCTCGGCCTCGATCAGTTCACCGAGCTCCACCAGCTCCCGGGCCCGACGCTCCAACTCCTCCCACGGCTCCACCCAACTCTTGAGCTCGTTCAGCTCCTGCATCACCGCCCGCGCCCGCTCGCCGTCCTCCCAGAACCCTGGCGTGGCGCTCTCCGCTTCCAGACGGGACACACGGGTCTTCTTGGCGCCGATGTCAAAGATACCCCCTGAGCTCTTCCAGGCGCTCCTGAATCTCCTTGAGCACACCTAGCTCGGTCGCCACCGCCATGACTGCTCCTCACGTTTAGAATCTACTGACGCCGAACGCGCTAACGCCCCGACAAAACAAACGATAGGGCCGCCCCATTCGGACGGCCCCGGACTCTCTCCGCCGTGGGCTAAACATATTCCCGGCCCCCCGCGCGGGTCAACGCCACCGCGGCGTCGCCGATGCCCTCCTCGCCCGCTTCCCTACGCCGCGCCGCGCCTCCGCACCGACGCCGATCAAAACACTCGTTTGCCCTTGGCGAGGATCTCGTTGAGCGCGTCCCGGAAAAAGGGCGTGTTCTTGGCCGTCTCCAGGCCGACCTGCTCCACATACTCTTGCCACGACTTCCGCAGCTCGTCCTGGAACAGGTCTTTGAGGCGACCTTCGCGCAGACCTCGCTCCTGGCGTTCGGGGTGGTAGGCGGCGACATCCGAGATCAAGGCGCGGGCGAGGCGCCGCGCCCGGCTTTCCTGGTCCGCTTCGGCGAAACGAGACTGCTTGGCCGCCGGAGGCGTGCCGATGGCCGGTGGCGGCCCCGAGGGCGTTGGGACGGTCGGCGCGCTCGCCGGGTCGCGGCGCGGCGCCACGATCTCGTCTCGGAGCTTCGGTGCCTCACCGCCGACGCGGGAGGGGGTGGGCGGAGCTGAGGCGATCTCGGCCTCGTCGTCCGCCGGGGTCTCGCCTTCGAGTGGGATCGCGGGCGATCGCGGCGGCACGGCCGCGGCCGACGCGGCTCTGCCTCGCGGTTCCAGCCCGGGTGTCGAGGCCGCCGGGGCCGCCGCGGGCTTGTCATCGTGAACGACCTCGAAGACCCCGCCGCAGACCGAGCAACGCGCGCGTACGCCGGTAGCGGGCACCTTTCGCGGGTCGACTCTGAACACGGTTTTGCACTGGGCGCAGGTTACGTTCATGGTACTTCCTTCATCGCTCCGGTGACGGCTCTCTGGGCGCGGTCGGTTCGTTTCCCGCGCTCCCCATGGCGCCGATCAACGACGAAGATCGACCCCTGCTTCGTCTTAGCGTAAGCCTTCATCTCGGTGGCCAGTTCTCCCACCTGAGCCGTGTGCGTGAACTCTCGCTGATAGTTCGTCACCACGCCGATCGACAATGTCATCAGAGGAACGCGATGCAGCTGGCCGCGTCGATCTTTGCCCCAGAAAAAGCCGGCCTTTCGATCTTCCTCCGAGTACTGATAGGGTATCAGGGTGTCGAAGATCGAAAGCACTTCCCGACAGCAGGACTCGAAGATATCGAGCGGCACGTTGAAGATGAAGTCGTCTCCCCCGATGTGCCCGATGAAGCCGCTCGACGCGAACGCTCGAACCACGTCTCTCAGGATCTTCGAGGTGAGGAGGATGACCCGGTCACCGTGGGCATAGCCGTACCGATCATTGAACTCCTTGAAGTTATCGATGTCGGCGTAGCACACGGCGAAGCTCTCGGCCGCCCCCAGACGTGCCGCGATGTCCCGCTCGATCATCGCCGTCCCAGGCAGACGCGTCGTCGGGTGCACGCCGACATCGCGCTCGGCGCGCCGCACGACGGTGTCGAGCCGCCGTAGCTTCTCTCGTCTGCCCATGCTGCGCTTGAGGAAGTCATCCGCGCCCGCCGCCAGGATGCGATCGAGGGCCTCTTCTCCGGCATTCTCCGACCAGACGATCACCGGCACGATGGCGCTGAACGGGTCGGACCGCAGCCCGGCGATCAACTCGCAGATCTCATCGACGGCCCCGTCTCCGTCCAGGACGACCAGCGGCGGGTGGCCGCGGTTGACCAGCGCGACGACCTCCCGAGCGCCCCCAGCGGTCACCAGCTTGGACTCGAGCTGCGCCACATGCTCCGCCAAGGCCGGCGGCGGTGGTGTGTGGGCAGAGGAGTAGAAGACGATGACTGGTGGTAGCGGCATCTAGCGACGCGTAGGCTCTGTATATTTCCGAGTCTCGCGGAAGGGCCCGTGTGTTACTCGGCTTGTCGTCAACTTACTGCCGGCCTCTAACACCGTCAATTTAACCCGAGCCCCCCGAAAAACGCAGGTCCAGCTCCCGGGCTCCGCGGTCCACCTTCACCACCTGAACCCGGACGCGGTCCCCCAGGCGGAACCGCCGCCGGCGCCCCTCCCCGACCAGCGAGTATTCCTCCTCGACGTAGCGGTAGTAGTCGTCCTCAAGCTCGCTGACGTGAACCAGTCCCTCCACCAGCACCTCGTCGACCATCACGAAGAACCCATAGGACTTGACCCCGCTGATCGTCCCCTCGAACTCGTCGCCGACATGTCGCTCCATGTACTCCATCTTCTTGAGTTCGACCGAGTCACGCTCTGCCTCCATCGCCTCCCGCTCCCGCTGCGAGGAGCGTTCGGCCACCCAGCCCAGCCGGTCCTTCAGACCCGGATCGAGCGCCTCGCGCCCGAGAACCGCCGAGCCCAGCACGCGGTGAACCACCAGATCGGGGTAGCGACGGATCGGCGATGTGAAGTGCGAGTAGGCCCGGAGGCCGAGCCCAAAGTGACCCTCGAGCTGCGCGCTGTATCGCGCTTGCTTCATGCTTCTCAGTACCAGCGTCGACACCACCGCCTCCTCGGGGCGTCCGTTCACCCGTTCCAGGACTCGCTGCAGCGCGCGCGGCGACCGCTCCGCGTCCTTGGGAAGCTTCAGCCCCAGCCCGGCGAGAAACTCCCGCAGCTTCTCGAGACGATCCGGGTCGGGGGGCTCGTGAATCCGGTACAAGAAGGGCAACGCCTTGCGCTCAGCCAGGCGCGCCACCGACTGATTGACGAGGATCATGAACTCCTCGATCAGCTGATGGCTTTCTAACCTCAGCAGCCGCTGGATCTGGGTGGGCTCGCCCGCCGCGTTGACGATGATCCGCGCCTCCGGTAAGTCGAAGTCGAGACCGCCACGCGCCAGCCGCCGCCGCCGCAGCTGCAGGGCCAGATCGCGCAGTTCGACCAGCGCGCGCCGCAGCTGCTCTCGAGATCGCCCCTGACCGTCGATGATCTCCTGCGCTTCCTCGTAGCTGAGTGCCTGGTGGCTGCGGATGACTCCGCTGGCGAAGCGCACCGACTTGAGCGCGCCCGTCGCATCCAGCACCAACCACGCCGACACCGTCAGCCGGTCCGCTCCCGGCCGCAGCGAACAGAGGTCCGCGGACAGCTCTTCCGGAAGCATCGGCAGCACGCGATCCACCAGGTAGACGCTGGTCGCGCGCTCCAACGCCTCCTCATCGATCTCCGAGCCTGGCGACACGTAATGCGACACATCGGCGATGTGAACGCCCACGCTCCAGCTGTCTGAGTCGAGACGCCGGATCGACAGCGCGTCGTCGTGGTCTTTCGCGTCCACGGGGTCGATCGTGAACACCGGCAGGTCCCGGTAGTCTTCGCGAGCCGCGAGCTCGGACGCCGCGATGGCCCGCCCAGCCAGTCGGCGAGCCTCCCGCATCGCCCCGGCGGGAAACTCCGAGCGCAACTCATGAGCGTGAACGATTGCGAGCACGTCGACTCCCGGATCGCCCGGTCGGCCCAGGACCTCCGTGACCTCTCCCACCGGGTCGTGACTATCGCCACCCCAATCGACGATTCGAGCGACCACGACATCGCCGTCGCGCGCGCCCGCCTCCGACCCGGCGGTCACGAAGACGTCGCGGCGCAGCGTGCCCTCCTCGGGCACGAGAAAGGCATACCGTCCGCGCCGATTATAAACCCCCACGACCTGCGTACGGGCCCGCTCCAACACTCTTACCACCGAACCTTCGGGATTGCGGCCGCGGCGCCGCTTCTCCACGCGCACGACCACCCGGTCACCCGCTTGCGCATCACCGAGCTGCGCAGCGGGCACGAACACATCACCCTTCGCCTCGTCCGGCACCACGAAGCCGTGCCCGGCCCGGGTGATCTCCAGCCGCCCCACCACCAGGTTGATACGGCGCGGCAGGGAGAAGCGGCGCCCCCGGCCCCGGTACACTCGGCCGCTCCGCTCCAGCTGCCGCAACAGCCGGCGCAGTTCGCTGTAATCGCGGTTGCCCAACTTCAGCGCCCGGGCGATGTCTCGTGCTTTGACCGGCCGTTCCGCTCGCTGCAGAAGGCTGATCACCTGTTCTTCATCGACCATTCAGTTTCGCGCCTCAAACAAAAAAGGCCTCCCGACAGGAAGCCCTAGGTACGCCCGCCTTCACCCCTGCTGGGGCGGGTCGAGTTCAGAAGATCACGCCGAATGTGACCTGAACCGCCTCCTCGCCCGCTGCGGTGCTCACCTCATCGAACCCGCGGCTCAGGTCGAGATAAAACCAATCGTAGGTCACCCCGAGCCCCAACGCCGGCCCGCCGAGCCCGGAGCTGAGGAACGAGTAGCCTCCCCTCACGAAGAACTGCTGGGCAAAGCCGAGCTCGGAGCCCACCATGAGATCGGGCCGTCCGAGGTCGCGCCACTCATCTTCCACATCGAGCGCCACCGAAAGCGCGAACGTGCTGTCCCCCGCGAAGGACGCTAGCGGCTGATAGGCCACCCCCATGCGAACCCGGGTCGGAAGTGGATCTTCCTCGGCCGCCCCCTGCAGCGCGAACCCCAGGTGTCGGATCGCTCCACCCACCGTCACCGGCAGGCCCGCCGGCCGGTCGTAGAGCAGACCCAGATCGACGGCGTGCGTCGTCCGTGTGAACGACCCTTGCTCGGCGCACACCCCGTCGCATCGGAAGATGAGCTGGATGATCTTGTAGTTGACGCCCGCTTCCAGCGAGCCGACGACGCGGGTCGCGTAGCTGAGCAGGAACTCCTGATTGCGGAAGTTGATCGTGCCCTGGACCGCCCCCTCCACGTTCGTGCTCGCAAGCTCGCCGTAGTCGACCAGGTAATAGGTGGCCGCCAATGTCCCCAGTGAGCCCGTGGGCCAGAGCACGGCGAGGACCTCGCTGCGGGTGTCGAAGCCCCCCTCGCTGTGGTTGAACAGGAGCCGGGTCTTGTCGAGGCCTGCCACGCCCGCCGGATTCCACATCACCAATTCCCCGGTCCCTCGAAGACCGGTCACCGCGCCACCCATGCCGACCGCTCGCGCGCCGATTGGAAGGAGGAGAAACTCCGCGCCCTCCGATGCGCTCCGGCCTCCTCGACTGCTCCTCTCGATCTGGGGGAGGTCTTCGTCGTCGAGCGCGGCGATGCGGAGGGATGTGCCGTCCTGGGCCCGGGCGGCCGGCGGGCCCCCGGTCAGCGCTGCCAAAGCCAGCAGTACTAGAGAGCTAGAACGGTTCGGCTTCATCGATCAACATGACCGGAATTCCGTCCTCGATATTGTAGCGCAACCTGCAGCGGTGGCACAAGAGGGCGGACTCCTGCTCCCGGTATTCCAGTTCGCCCACGCATTTGGGGCAAGCCAACACCTCGAGCACCGCTTCATCCAATGACGGCTCTTTTCGCTCCATTCTATCTACACTCTCCGCGCTTGCCTGTCCACTGTCAATGCCTCGACCCGCCCACCGGCGGCAATTGAAAACCGAGCTGACGCAGCCGTTGGCGCTTGCGTGTCCAACCAGGAATCACCTTCACCCAAAGATCCAGGTACACCGGCCGCCCGATCAGCGCTTCGATCTTTTCTCGAGAGATTCGGCCGACCTCCCGTAAGGCTGACCCGCCCCGCCCGATGACGATCCCCTTCTGACTCTCACGCTCCACGAAAATCGTGATCGCAACGTAAACTGGATCCTGCTCCTCGCGAAACTCATCGACCCGGCAGGCGATCCCGTAGGGAATCTCATCGCGGAACCGGTCCATGCAAGTCTCCCGCACGAATTCCTCGGCGAAGAAACGCACCGGCCGCGTCGCGCTGTCGTCCGCCGGAAACAGCGGCGGCGATTCGGGGAGGAGCGAGGTCACGATCTCGGTCAATTCCGCAAGCCCGGTGCCCTGGATGGCCGAGGTGGCGACGGCCCTGTAACCTATTGCCTGAACTCGGCTTAGGAGGGGCGCCAGGGTGTCGGCATTCACCCGATCCGCCTTGTTGAGCGCCACGACCAAATCTCCGCTCGCGGCGCCGGCCAGTTCCTCCAGCTCCGGACCGGGAAGCGTGGCCGGCCGGGTCGCATCGCCGACAAACACCACCACGTCCGACTCCTCGAGCGCCTGATGCGCGGCCCACCGCATCGCCTCCTGCAACGGTGTGCGCGGTTCGAACAGGCCGGGCGCGTCCAGGAAAACGATCTGATACCGTTCGGTGGTCATGATGCCGGAGACGAGCTCCCGGGTCGTTTGCGCCTTTGGGGTGACGATGCTGAGGTGTTGTCCGACCAGGGCGTTCAGGAGGGTCGACTTCCCCACGTTAGGGCGACCGGCGAGGGCGACGTAGCCACAGCGGTGGGGCTCGGCGGAGCTCTGTTCGTTCATTCGCTCGCGGCTCCGCTTCATCCCATCCCAGGCCGGACGGCGCTGGCGACGCCGGAGGCCAGGATACTGGCGCGGCGGCGGCTGTGCCGCCACAGCGGTTGAGCGCTGGGGGTTGGGGCTGCTGTTAGCCAGAAAAGAAGACGCCGCGGCAGCGTTGCTGGCGCGCGGCGTCTTCGCTTCAAGCTCCGGCGGCGACCTACTCNNNCGCCCGCAGTACCATCGGCGCAGAGGGGCTTAACTTCCGAGTTCGGGATGGGATCGGGTGTGTCTCCCTCGCTATGGCCACCGGAAAATCAGGGGTAGAGCCGGGTGGCACGGGACCAGAGGTGCGGCGCGTTTTTCGTGCATTCGATAGGTGAAAAAGGGTATAAAGCCGCTCGGTCGATTAGTACGGCTCGGCTCACGAATTGCTTCGCTTACACCTGCCGCCTATCAACCCAGTAGTCTCCTGGGGACCTTCTGAGCGCTTATGCGC
>JABAOH010051906.1_pt1 | contig 10787 bp, 6 predicted proteins | sample 7062181 | NCBI WGS metagenome assembly JABAOH01 (sample SAMN14538630, study PRJNA623070) | marine sediment metagenome | biome: marine biome [ENVO:00000428]; feature: marine pelagic biome [ENVO:01000023]; material: deep marine sediment [ENVO:00002113]; isolation source: pool of 5 deep marine... | reverse complement strand
CGCACGCTGATATTAAGCGCCTCTCCGATTTGCCGGTTGGTATATCCTTGCACGATATATTGCAACACTTCGGTTTCGCGTGGGGTGAGGGGTTCAACGTTCTCATTTTGCAATCTTGGTGCGCTGACGGTCTCATCAAGAAGCTCGCGCATCAAGGACGGGTCGACGTACATGTCTCCACGTAAAAGGATATTGATGGCCGAGATGAGTTCGCTCTCAGCGGCACGTTTGAGGATGTATCCTGAAGCACCGGCTCGGAGAGCCTCACGCAGCATGGCTTGATCCTCGTGAATGGTCAGGATCAGGATGTGAAGGTCAGAGAAGCGTGGTTTTATATTCTTGGTAACTGCGATGCCATCCAGGTCTGGCATGCTGAGATCAAGCAACAAAACGTCGGGATTTGTTTCCTCGACCAACTGAATGGCCTCATAGCCTCCCGTGGCCTCGCCGACGAGTTCCATGGCAGGCTCCGCGTTTAGTAAGGTTCGAAGTCCAGTTCGCACGATAGCGTGGTCATCTGCGATCAAGACTTTAGGCACGGGCCGGCACCTCAACGTTCACCGTGGTTCCCATTCCTGGGGAGCTCTCGACGGTAAACCTTCCTCCAAGCATCTCCACCCTTTCGCGCATCCCGAAGAGGCCAAGGTGTTCGACATAAGTGGGTGCAACGGGATTGAATCCCACGCCATCGTCTTCAATCGTCGCTGCAACATGTCCACTTCGCTGGCTGAGCACCACATCCACGTGGCTTGCCTGGGCGTGCAGGATGACGTTCGTTAGCGATTCCTGAACGATTCGGAATAAGGCCGTTTCCACATCGCTGGGCAGACGTTCCTCCTGCATGCCTACAGCTTCGAACCCGACTTTGATGTCGTACTGCAGGCTGAATTCATTAACGTATTGCTCCAATGCAGTAACCAGCCCCAGGTGATCCAGGCTGGCTGGTCGCAAGTCGACAGCCAGCTGGTGAAGATTGTCTTGGAGCTCGTTCATCGTACCTTTTAATTCTGATATTCTCTCGCAAACCGACTCTGCATGGTCTGCATCGCGCTCCAACAACCCCAGTTGGACCAATAAGGCGGCAAGAAGCTGACCCGACTCGTCATGCAACTCGCGCGAAAGATGTAGCCGTTCCTTTTCTTGGGCTTGGATGAGGCGCTGGGAGAGGGCGTGGAGCTGGCGGTTGCTCTTGCGTACTTCTTCGAATAGCCAGCTATTCTGAATGACGACGGCTGCCAGGTTGGCATAGGATTGGATAAGAAGTTGTCGGTCCTGTGTGAAGAATTGCTTGTCCCTGCTCAGGAGCTTGAGTACAACATTTGATTTTCCACTAAAGACGAGTGGAATGGAGGCATAGGATTCGAAAGCCATTGTTGGTGGGGGTGTTGTCTGCGGTAGGTCATCGATGGTGATGATGCGACTATGCTGGAAATCCTCCATCGGGTCGTTGTAGTCCCAGGTCGATCTTAACTCGGGGATCGCCTCAGTCGGGGCACCATGGGTTGCAGCAAGCTGAATGCCTGAGCTGCCCAGACCATCCGTTTCAATCCAGGTGGCATCCAATCCCAGGCGGGTCACAGCAAGTTGGCAAATTGTATTGTAGATGTTGGGGATCTCGGAGTTGTCGAGGAAAGTCTTGGAGGATTCATTCAAAGTCACGAGTTCTTCGGCGCGCTGACGTAACGCCTCCGCAGCTTTGCGTCTTTCGGCTGTGGCGGCGGCGAGGATCAGCGCGGTGAGAGAAACCACCGCCGAGAACGTTTGGAGTAGAACGAGGCTGTCGTTTATCGATCGGAGTGAAAATGGACCCGCGCCTTGTACGGTTCCCCAGATAGCGATGCCGGATACAAGGACGACGGCTGTCGCAGCACCACGCTGGCCGAATCGCAATGCCGCCCAAATAATGAAGGGGAAGATCAGGTAGATGAGTGCCTGATGGTAGATACTGGCCGAGGGCAGATCGCTGAAGACATACCAGGTGACCAGCGCGAGTGTGGCAAGTAACACCCCGCCTTCTAAGCGCATACGGTTGGTGAGCTTTAAGGAGGAGGGCGTCACCCATACCAAAAGGACAGGTGCGACGACCAATGCGCCTAGCAGGTCACCAATCCACCAGGTGAGCCAGATCGCGGCGAGATCATCCGACCCAATTACCCCGGTCAGAAAAAGTGTGGAGATGCCGATCGTGGCGCTGACCGTGGTAGCGAAAAGTGAGACGACAACCAGTCCGATGACATCCTGGATGCGGTCGATGGCGTTGTGGAAGTTGAAGAAATGACTTAGGAGCGAGGCGCCGATAAGGGCTTCCAAGGTGTTCCCTAGCGCCATCCCGAGAGCGAGGTTGAGGGGAGCCCCAGTTAGCAGAGAACCCAGCAAGACCCCCAGGCTTATGCCCGGCCACATCCTATTGCCGAATACAAGGAGCGCTGCGAGCGCGATGCCTGTGGGAGGCCAGACCGGGGAAGTATTGATCTGGACGTAAGCCATCTTCAAACCGAGCCTGGCCGCCATGTGATAGATCACAGCAAGTACGACGATTCTTAGCAGCAGAGCGGCCGCGGTTCTCGCTTCTGGCACTGTTAATCTTTTACGAAGCTGCATCTAGCACCCTGTTAAGGCTTATAGAAATTATATAAGGAGTCTCCACTCGAATGGCAGACTTTAGTTAGGAAAATGAAACAACCTTGACCTTCTTGAAACCCAGTTTCTGCTCAATTTGGATCCATTCAAAAGGTGCCCGGCACTTTGGGGCACCAAGTCTGAGGCAACGATGGGATCCTGTCTAGACCGGTGCCAGCGTGCCGTGGAACCCACGAATCAGGCTTTTACAAACCCTTATACTGCCAGAATCCAACCGTAATCGCAGATTGAAACATTTCGGTGAAGGATCTTATGTAATGAATGTTGATTTATTGTAAGAACCCTTTTCCGTCTTCCAAACCTGGGATCAATAGACATCATGTTTTTTCACGTGTTTGGTCTATTAAAATCAGAATCTAATTCTGGAACGCATTTTCCCGAAGCGATCGATCCCAGACTTTCAATAGAATCCTTTGGTGGAAGAACGTCTCATGGATTCAATTTCCAACACGGTAAACCAGTGACGATCGAGTATCAAGATCACTACTTCCAACTTGATTTCATTCTCCGCATCTTATAAGATGATGGGGTAGACTGGTCGCTTGCCAATAATACCCTCCCCATGGGAAATCAGGGGGCTCTTTCATACGCAAGTAATAGTCCATTGCTTACCGGGCAGACAACCTCGCCTCATCTTACCCTACAAGAACCCAACATCATTCACCATGTGCCCGCTTTGTGGTTAGGGGTAGGTTCATTTTCCAAAAGTAGAGAATTCTATATCGCGCGATAGGTTTCCACACAACATGGCGTGGTGTGCATGTACGTGTGCCCTCAATGGAGGGGATTATCATGAACAACGAAACGAAATTACCCCAGCCTTCTGCGGAGCTTCCCAGCGGTACCGTCACCTTTCTCTTCACCGACATCGAAGGATCGACGGAATTGTTGAAACAACTGGGAGAGGGGTATAAATCGCTGCTTGCCGATCAGCGCAGAATCCTGCGGGATGTCTTTGCGCGCTGGAACGGGCGAGAGGTGGACACACAAGGGGATGCATTCTTCGTATCCTTCCCACGGGCAACCGAGGCTGTGAACGCGGCCGTGGAGGCGCAACGCTGCCTGGATGAACACACATGGCCCGAGGATGTAAAGGTCCAAGTCCGGATGGGGTTGCATACCGGTGAGCCCTGGAGTGCCGAGGAGGGCTACGTGGGCATGGATGTCCATCGGGCCGCACGCATTGCGCACGTGGGACATGGCGGTCAGGTGCTGTTATCGGAGACCACCACAGCGCTCATCCTGGACGATCTGCCGGAAGGCGTGAGCATTCTGGATCTGGGTAGTCACCTTCTGAAAGACCTGCCCAGACCGGAGCACATTCGGCAGCTTGTGTTGGAGGAGTTGCCTTCTGATTTTCCCCCCTTGACGTCGTTGGAAAAGCTTCCATCCATAGAACTGCGTGAACCACGCAGTGTGGGGGAATGTCCTTACCGGGGATTGTCTGCGTTTCGAGAGAAAGATGCACCATTCTTTTATGGACGGGAGACATTTGCTGAGCGTATGTATGAAGCCGTTTCTACACAGCCAATCATTACTGTAATCATGGGTTCATCGGGCTCCGGGAAATCCTCCGCCGTGTTTGCAGGGCTGATGCCGAGATTGCAGGAGGATAGTTCCTGGGTAACAGCTGTCTTCCGACCCCGGGGTAAGCCATTCCATTCATTGGCCGTTGCGCTTGTCTCACTTCTCGAGTCCGATCTGCGTGGTCCAGACCAGATAAGCGAAGCGGTGAAGTTGGCAGAGCGAATATCGGATGGCGAAATTGATCTGGTTCAGGTAATTGAACGAATCCTCGATCAAAACCCATCCTGGAGGCAATTGCTGATCGTGATTGATCAATTCGAGGAGCTTTACACGCTTAGTAAGGATGTGACCTTGCAGCGCCGATTCACAGACGTACTCTTGAAGGGAGTAGAAGAGATGCGTTCGTTTCGGGCTCCATCATTGGTGCTTCTTCTTACAATGCGGGCGGATTTTTTAGAACAAGCACTCATGCATCGCCCGTTTGCGGATGTATTGCAAGATGCGTCTCTGATCTTGGGGCCGATGACGCGGGAAGAGCTTCGGATGGCGATTGAAAAGCCTGCAGAGTTGCAGGGTGCGGAGATTGAACCGGGATTGGTCGAACGATTGCTTGATGATGTAGGAGAGGAACCTGGAAATCTCCCGCTTCTTGAATTTGCCCTTACACTCCTGTGGGAGCGGCAAGATGACGGATGGCTAACGCATGATGATTACGAAGCAATTGGATGCGTGGATGGAGCACTGGCTAGCTATGCGGATGATGTCTATGCACGTTTATCTGAGGAAGATCGAGAGGGGGCACGCCAGATCTTCATCCAGCTTGTGCAACCAGGTGACGGAAAAGCTGATACACGCCGGGTGGCAACCTCCGATGAGATCGGGAGAGAGAAGCGGGATTTGGTTGTGCATCTGGCCGATAAACGTCTTGTCGTGACCGGTAGGGATAAGCGCACTGGTGAAGAGATTGTGGAGGTAGCACATGAGGCACTGATTCAACACTGGAGTGAGTTACAAGAATGGATGGAGGAAGATCGGGTATTTAGGGCTTGGCAGGAACGCTTGCGGGCAGCGCTGCAGGAGTGGGAAGAAAGCGGACACGATGAGGGTGCTTTGCTTAGAGGTGTACCACTGCACCAGGCAGAAAACTGGCTTGAGAAAAGAATCAGTGAGATGAAATCAGTTGAGCGAGATTTTATCCATGCCAGCGTGTTGTACCGTGAGCAGGTCCATGCCCACCGGAATAGAAGACGACGACGCACTGTCGTCGGACTAGCAGTAGGAACAGTTATTGCTTTAATTCTGAGCTTACTGGCCGGCTTGCAATGGAAGCGAGCTGAAGTTGAGGAGTATGAGGCGCTTCGACAGGCTAGCATTGGTCTGGCGGCCTTAGCTGTTGACGAATTGGAAACTGCATCACCGGAGCGATCGGTGTTGTTAGCCCTTGAAGCGCTAGAGCATTATCCCTACACAGGATCTGCGGAGAGCGCATTAGCGCAAGCCGTGCAGGCATATCATGATTATGTAACCCTGCCAAACGAGGAGATGAGGATAAGCGATGCTGTTTGGTCGCCAGACGGTGATCGGATTGTTGTGGTAAGTATTGAAGGCTTGGGTCAAATCTGGGATTCCAACACGGGCGAAGAATTCATGAGGTTCGGAGAAAGGGATTTTTCCGACCTGCACAGAGCAGCATGGTTCGCTGACGGAACACGCATAGCCACAGCATCACATGCTTTACACACAGGACAAGTATGGGATGCTGAATCCGGTGTTCTATTGATGACATTTAATGGTCACACCGACGTAGTCAATACTATTACCCCGACACGAGACGGTAGATTCGTGGTAACAGCAAGCGCGGACGGTACTGCGCGCGTATGGGATGTAGGAACCGGTGATGAACGGCTTATTCTTGGGGGCCAATTGGACGCGGTCATGGATGCGCGCTGGTCAAGGAGGGAAGACCGCATTCTTACAGCATCTATGGACGGGACGGTGCGTGTTTGGGATGCCAACACGGGAATAGAGTTGCTCTCTCTCGACGCACATACGGGTGGAGCATTATCAGCAACGTGGTCACCAGACGGAACTCACATTGCAAGTAGCGGTATTGATGGTGCTCTTCGTACATGGGATGCGTTATCAGGCGAGCTCATATTCACATTCATCGGACATGACCGCGCAGTCCACGATGTGGATTGGTCGCCGGATGGGAGGAGGATCGCGACTGCCGGTGGGGATAGCACAGTTCGTGTCTGGGATGCGCGTATTGGTGATGAGTTGCTGAGATTGCGTGGAATGTCAGCGCCTCAGGCGGTTGCCTGGTCACCAAGTGGAGAACGTCTGGTCGCGGCAGAAGGCACCTTTGCGATCAGGATATGGGATGTGTCACAAGAAGTGATCCGTCTTGGACAAATAGGAGTCACGGCCGATGCCCAGTGGTCGCCGGATATGGCCATAATTGCTACAGCCGGAGAGGGATCATTGGTGCGCATCATGGATTTCACTACCAGCGATTTATTAATGACATTTACCGGACATGTCCTTGATGAAACCCGGTGGCAGGCATCTTGGTTTTTCAGTTGGTCTCCCACCGGTGAGCTGATAGTAACTACAGGTGAAGATCATGCGGCGAGGATATGGGATCCGTATAGTGGTGCCGAGCATTACGCATTTCTTCACGAAGAATTCTTTATTCCTTATGCAGATTGGTCACCTGATGGCACACATATCGCAACAGGCACGTATAACCCCCCTGCTGGAAGTCCTATTTATATATGGGATGTAGAGACTAAAGACCTACTTAATACCTTTGGTCACGAGTGTTTTGTAACAGAACCGAGTTGGTCTCCTGATGGGACACGTATCGTCTCGGAGTGTTCGACGGAAACATCGGATAGCGTTGTGGTGTGGGATGTGGCAACTGGAGGTCAAATCTTGCAGTTCACTGAGCATACTGGTGCTGCTGTACGGCCCCACTGGTCACCGGACGGCACTAGGATTGTATCGGGTTCATTCGACACAACTGTGAGGATTTGGGATGCTGTGACGGGAGAAGAATATCTGGTTTATCCTGGTCACACCGCAACCGTTTATGACGCAGAGTGGTCGCCAGATGGTGTGCGAATCGCATCAGGAGATGAAGACGGTTTCCTTCACATCTGGAATGCAGAAACGGGAGAGGAAGTTTATCGTTTCGAGGTCTCAGGTGGAATTATCCACGTTGAGTGGTCCTCGGACGGGAAATATGTCATCGTTGGTGGATCTACGAATGTCCCAGAAATTCGTCGTGTTTGGAAATCAACCGCTGAACTCATCGCTTATGCCAAGGAGTGCTGTGTCTTTCGGGAGCTCACTGCAGAGGAGCGTGCGCAGTTCGGCCTACCACTAGTAGAAACTCTCGAATAGTAGCGATTTGAAGTGGACTAGTACGGTCTTGTAGCACCCAAAGAGCTCATGTCTCCGGGGCTTTTTTTTGCTGCACTTCAAATCACCTGAAAATGAATTGTCTCAAGAGGTGAACATGGGATCCTGTCCCGGCTTACGCCAATGAGCCAGGAAACCCATAAAGCAATGATTCACAGAACCTCGTAGCGGTCAATACGAACCATCCCTCATCCATAACGGTGTAGGAGAGATTGCCTCTCTTGGCTTAGATCGGAGAGGCTTGAACCATCCTCCAGAGTATAGGAGATCATTTAAGGTTTGGGGACGATGATGCGCGTTCCGTTGCTGTCGCCATCAGGGTCGTGGTTGTCACCTGGCTTATAGGTTAACGAGCTGTGGCTGACGCTCTGCACGGTATAGCTGATTTCTCCATTGCGTTTGTGGATGCTGTCGCTGGACACGCTGCACCTTCCTGAGCCGCTCGTGGTGCATCCTGTTCCCCCGCTGCCCATGCTCCAGTCGCCACTCACATTCGCATTTGCAACTGGGTTGTGGTTGGTGTCGTGAATCGTGATCGTCACGATTGCGATCCAGGTGTTGCCAAGACTGGTGCTGGTACCATCCAGGTCGCCAACGTGCATCGTGGAGGATTGAGGGGATGGTGTGTACGTGAGTGTTAGCGTCACCGTGTGCGTTCGCGTGGGGGTGCGGGTCGGTGTCCAGGTCTTCGTGGGAGTGTAGGTGTAGGTAGGTGAGGGTGTATCGGTGTCGATGGGTATTACGGTAGCTGTGATTGTCTTCGTTGCGGAGGGAATCGAGGTCGCTATGGGCGTTTTGGTTGGGCTTGGAGTCCCGGTAGGGGGTTGCGTAAGGGTTTTGGATGGTGTTTTTGTCGGAGTGATCGTACGTGTAGGGGATGGACCGAGTGTGGCAGTCCGTGTCTTTGTCGGAGTGATCGTACGTGTGGGGGATGGACCGAGTGTGGCAGTCCGTGTCTTCGTTGGGGTATGTGAAGGTGTAGGTGATGGTCCTGGCGTTTCGGATAGCGTTGGGCTTACCGTTCGTGACGGTGAAGGGGATGGCCCTGGTGTAATGCTCGATTCCATTGTTCCGATGGCAGAATCCGTCACAATTTGAGTTGACGTGGTGATTGGTGTTAGAGCGAGGCCATCTGGAGGCACCGTCTCCGTTGGTACGATCTCCATGGCGACCAGCGTTTCTGCGATTACGGTCTCGACGGCGCTAGGATCGAATTCGTCACCAAGTAGAATATAATTCTCTGTCGATAGGGCGTCGATGGTAGCCATGAGTTCCGTCGGGTTAGGGTAGGCCATAGAGTCGCCTTCGCCGCCACCCGCTCCCGCATCTTCAGGATAGACATCTACCGCCTCACGAGCAATCAATGGAAAAGCAAAGGCAATAAGGAACAGGAACACGACCCCCAAAGCCACGCGCCTAGAGAAACGCCTGTACCCGCCAACGACTTCTTGTTCGTCCTCGGGAGTTTCGAGAATTTTCGTGGTGTCATCCATGTACACTGGCGCAGGACGCAGATTACCTGTCGGATCGAGCGATTCTACGAGCGCCTGCTGGAAGGCTTCGTTCATCTCTGCGACCGAGCCGAAACGCTTCGCCGGATCCTTATTCATGGACTTGAGCAGAACCGCCTCGACGGGCTGGGGAAGATTGGCGCTGACGGTGCTAGGCTGAGGGACTGGCTCGTTGAGGTGTTGGATCACGATCCCCACGGGTGAATTGGAGTCGTAGGGAAGCCTGCCGGTTGTGAGCTGGTAGAGCAAAACGCCGAGTGAGTATTGATCCGACTGCGCATCGATCGTGTCGCCTGTGCACTGTTCCGGTGACATGTAGGCTGGTGTGCCGATCAAGGCGGATCCGGTCAGGCTTTGGGAGGCGTCGAAGACATGGGCCAGGCCAAAGTCGGTCAGCAGTGCGTTTCCGCCGTCGGTGAGCATGATGTTGGAGGGCTTGAGATCCCTGTGCACGACGCCGTTCTGGTGTATGAACGCGATAGCTGATGAGATTTGGCTCATCAAGCGGGCGCCTTCTTCCGGTTTTAGAGGACCTTCATGTAAGCGGTCTTTTAGCGTGCCGGCTGTGAGGAAGGGCATGACGATATAAGGACGGCCGTCGACCTCACCGTGGCTAAGGATGGGGATGATGTTGGGATGCTTTAGCCTGCGCAAGACCATCGCCTCGCGGTGAAATCGACCTTTGCCATCGGGATCTTGCGACAGGTACGACGAGAGCACTTTTATGGCCACGACTTGGTCCCCCTCGATATCGTGGCCCTTGTAAACGGTGGTCATGCCCCCATGCCCGATGACCTCCGTGATCTTATAACGACCGAGCGACTTACCGATTAATTCACCCACAGCCAACTACTATCTAACGAACCCGTCCGGACATCCAAACCGATGACCTGCAAACAAACTTCGAAAACCAGCATCTTCTAATCATGAACCGAAAAACGCAGCTTCCTCCCTGCATGGATTGAGGGTATCACTGCGCTGGCAACCGCAAGCTTTTCTGTGCGCTCATCCTTGACAACGTAGTTTCTGCCAAAGTGTTACACCTTATCTTCTGAGAAGTCCGTGGGAATATGGGTGTTATTGCACTATCGTGTATGACCTCGCGTCGCGGACCTTGGTTTCCGATCCCGGGGTTTTGGGGTTGAAGGTGAAGGTAATGGTTGAAGCTGGAGGTCTGGGATTTGGTAAAGGACAGATCCGTTCATGCGGCGATAGGGTCGCCTGAACGGATGGGGGTGTAAGCTCTGATTTCAGCGTCATGAGCATGACGAGACAGCATGATCATTCATTCAAGGTGCCCGGCACTCTGAAAGTGCCGGGCACCTTGGTTTGAGGCGATGATGGGATCCTGTCCTGGCNNTTTTGCAGAACATTGTTGGTTCGAAAAGGATCCTTATTCGCCTTTTCGTCCATTGCAGCAGAGGGTCTGCACTAGGTTTTGGATGAATTTACTGAGGAACCTCCACCGTAAACATGATTACGAATCAATAGACATAAGTAAATCGCTTTCTGTTCGGATATTCTAACCGGATCTACATGAAATGTAGAAAACCTATTGATAGCCACGAGCTTACGGTTCACGAGTGAGACGAATATGGCGGTAATGATCGTGATGTTGAAGCCCTAGATACAAAAGCAAACCAGATGTGGGTTTTCAGCTCATATGTTCCATCGACTAGCGGA
>JABAOH010155041.1_pt2 | contig 10789 bp, 9 predicted proteins | sample 7062181 | NCBI WGS metagenome assembly JABAOH01 (sample SAMN14538630, study PRJNA623070) | marine sediment metagenome | biome: marine biome [ENVO:00000428]; feature: marine pelagic biome [ENVO:01000023]; material: deep marine sediment [ENVO:00002113]; isolation source: pool of 5 deep marine... | reverse complement strand
TGGTGGTCGTGGTCGTGGTCGTTTGAGGGATGGTGGTCGTGGTCGTGGTCGTGGTCGTGCTCACACAGAACGAGATGTGGCTCAGCCCTGCATACCTGCCACTCGAGTTGACCGGAGCGTGGAGCCCGGTGTGAGAATCCGACGTTGCAGCGGGAGAATACGTGTAGAGGTTGCCGCCGCTGCCACCCTTGGCAAACACACCGTCGACGGGAACGCTCGCCCACCAGTCGAACACCTGCCCATCGGCTGTGCTTCTGACGTCGATGGTGACGGGCCCGTAGGTTCCGGGAGACACCGGCTCGATCCTGCGGATTTCCTCCCAGCTACCGAGGGCTGCGCACGTGTGGTTGCCGGCCACGGACACCGGCCCGCTCGCATGTGCTGCGTAGACCGCAACACCGACGCCCGTCGTCATCAAAGCAACTACGGCGAGCGTGAGGGTGCCTCGCACCGCCTGCCGAATCGCCAGCCTTCCCATATTGCCTCCCCGGTGTCGGAGGGGAGGGCCGGTCTCACCACTGGCTCACTTCGACCCAAGGTGACCGCATACGGGTCGAAGGTCAGTGCCTCCCATCTGCCCATCAACTACACTAAGTGTTTAAGGAAACGCATTATGTGGTTTCGGGAAGCTCCCGTCAAGAGGTTTTGGGGCATCGGGAGCACCAAAAACCCGGACTAGGAGTGACTAGGCCCTCGAGTTCACCGGCCGAGCATCGCTTAGAAGAGGGGTACCGATGATCGGCAGGGGCGGGCGGAGTCGGGATCGTATCTCACCAGAACCCCCGGCGGGGCGCGTCGTGGACCCGGCCGAGCGGCTAGCGTCCGCGCCATGCCCACCATCAGACGACTCGCCGACTCGTGCCTTCTCGTCACCACCGCAGACGGCAATACGCTGATCGATCCCGGCTTCTTCACCTTCGACTCCGGAGAGGTCGACCTGGACTCGATCGGCGACGTCCAACGGGTGCTGATCACTCACGAGCACGCCGATCACGTCAAGCCCGAGTTCGTGCGCTGGGTGATCGATCGCGGCAACGACGTGAACGTGTACTCCAACGAAGCGGTGGCCGCCCTGTTGGCCGAACACGACATCCAGGCGGTGACCCACGATCCGCCCGGGATCACCTCCGAGGACGTCCTTCACGAGATGATCCCCACCGGCGCCACGCCTCCCAACCGCAGCTACACGATCGAGGGAGTCCTCACCCACCCCGGAGACAGTTACCAGCCGACCACGACCGCGCCGGTTCTGGCCCTGCCCCTGCTGGCGCCCTGGGGATCGACCACGGCCTCGGTGGCCTTCGCGCGGCGGCTGGCGCCTCAGCTGGTGGTGCCGATCCACGACTTCTACACCAGCCCAAGCGGCCGGCAATGGATCACCGCTCTGGCCTCGACCGTCCTGTCGGCCGACGGCATCGAGGTCGTCCCCCTCGATTGGGGTGAGAGCTACGCCTTCTAATCCCGCCCCGAGGCTCACGGAGCGTCCCGTGGAGGAGGGATGAACCAGCCGGAGACGGCGGACCGTTCCCCGCCCCAACCGGTCGTCCCCGATCGAGCCCGGGTAGTGGTCGTCGGCGGCGGCGTCATCGGCTGCAGCGTCGCGTATCACCTGGCCCACATGGGCTGGACGGACGTGGTGCTGTTGGAGCGCGACCGCCTGACCTCGGGTAGCACGTGGCACGCCGCCGGGCTGATGGTGACGTTCGGGTCGATGTCGGAGACGTCCACCGAGATGCGCCTCTATACCCGCGACCTGTACCGCCGCCTGGAAGTCGAGACCGGTCAGGCCACCGGGTTCGAGCCGATCGGATTCATCGAGCTGGCCACCGAGCCGGACCGCCTGGAGGAGTACCGGCGGGTGGCCGCCTTCAACCGCTTCTGTGGTGTGGACGTCCACGAAATCTCGGCACGCGAGGTGGCGGAGCTGTTTCCCCCGGCCCGCACCGACGATGTCCTGGCCGGCTTCCTCGTGCCGGAGGACGGCAAGGTCAACCCGGTCGATGTCACTATGTCGCTCGCCAGGGGGGCTCGACTGCTCGGAGTCCGCATCGTGGAAGGGGCGGCGGTCACCGGGTTTCTCCAGGACCGGGACGCGGTCACCGGAGTACGTACGGCCCACGGCGACATCGAGGCCGAGTACGTGGTCAACTGCGCCGGGATGTGGGCCCGCCAGCTGGGCGAGCGGGCCGGGGTCACCATCCCCCTCCAGGCGGCCGAGCACTACTACCTCATCACCGAGCAGATCGACGGCGTGTCCGAGTCGTGGCCGGTGATCGAGGATCCGGCCTCCTATGGCTACTACCGGGAAGAAGCGGGCGGCCTGCTGATCGGCCTGTTCGAACCGGAATGTGCCCCCTGGCAGGTCGAAGAGGTACCCAACGACGTCAGCTTCGCCGAGCTCAAGCCGGATTGGGATCGGATGGAGCCGTACATCGAACAGGCCATGCGCCGGGTGCCGGTAACGCTCGAAACCGGCATCAGGAGGCTGTTCTGCGGGCCGGAGAGCTTCACCCCCGATCTGGCACCGATCGTCGGCGAAGCCCCCGAGCTGCGGAACTACTTCGTGGCCGCCGGCTTGAACTCGATCGGCATCCTCACCGGCGGCGGGGTGGGGCGGGTGCTCGCCCACTGGATCGTTACCGGCCGGCCCGACGTCGACGTCACCGGAATCAACATCGATCGCCTCCACCCCTATCAAGCCAACCCGGCGTACCGGGCCGCCCGCACCGTGGAATCCCTCGGCCTGGTGTACCAGTGTCACTACCCCACCCGGTCCATGCAGACGGCGCGGGGGGTGAAGCTCTCTCCGATACATGATCGGCTGGCGGCGCAGGGAGCGTACTTCCGCGACGTGAGCGGCTGGGAGGGCGCCGACTGGTACGCCCCGCCCGGCGTGGAGCCCAAAGTGGAGCGCCTGTCGTGGGGCCGCCAGAACTGGTTCCCCTACTGGCAGGCCGAGCACGAGGCGGCCCGCAACGGCGTGATCCTCATGGACATGTCGTTCATGGCGAAGTTCCTCGTGGAAGGTCGCGACGCCGGTCGGTTCCTGGACACCCTGTCCGCCAACAACGTGGACGGCGAGCCCGGCGTCATCACCTATACCCAATGGCTCAACGAGGGGGGCACGCTCGAGGCCGACCTCACCGTCACCAAGCTCGACGAGGAGCGGTTCTGGGTGGTGGCCACCGACACCGCCCACCGTCACGTAGCAACCCGGATGCGCCGCTACCTCACGGCCGATGTCCGGGCCGGCGTCACCGACGTGACGCCCGGCTNNGCCGATGTCCGGGCCGGCGTCACCGACGTGACGCCCGGCTACGCCCAGATCAACATCCAGGGGCCGCGCTCGCGAGAGCTGGTGCAATCAGTCACCTCGGCAGATCTCTCCAACGAGGCATTCCCCTTCCGCACGGCGCGGGAGATCGACATCGGGTTCGCCCGGGTGCTCTGCATCCGCATCACCTATGTCGGTGAGCTGGGCTACGAGCTCTACGTCCCCGCCGAGCAGGCCACCGACGTCTACGACCGGCTGGTGGCGGCCGGCGAAGATCTCGACCTCCGCCATGCCGGCCTCAAGGCGCTGTCCAGCCTGCGCCTGGAGAAGGGCTACCGCGACTACGGCCACGACATCGACAACACCGACGACGTCTTCGAGGCCGGCCTGGGCTTCGCCGTCGACCTCGCCAAACCCGACGGGTTCATCGGAGGCCCGGCAGCGGCGGCCAAGAAGGCGGCCGGGCCCCCCACCCGCCGGCTGGCCCAGATCCTCGTCACCGACCCCGAGCCGTTGATGTTCCACGGCGAAGTCGTGCGGCGCAACGGCACCGCGGTGGGCTATGTGCGGGCCGCCTCCTACGGCTTCACGTTGGGGGGCGCCGTCGGCCTAGCGATGATCGAGGCGGGCCGGCCCGTCACCCAGGCCTACCTCGACGAGGCCCGCTGGGAGGTCGACATCGCCGGCACGGTGTATCCGGCGGTGGCGTCGATCAAGCCCCTGTACGACCCAGGAATGGAGCGGGTCAGGCGCTGACCCGCCCCGGGTGCCCTGCGGCGCGTCCGGCAGCGACGGGCGTTGGGTACGGGCGATAGATTTCTGCCCATGAACGCCCGCTTTCTCGAGCACCTGGCCGCCGAGACGGCGGGACTCCGTGACTCCGGGCTCTTCAAGCAGGAGCGGACCATCGCCTCGCCGCAGGACGCCGTCATCATCCTCGACGATGGGCGCCAGGTGGTGAACCTCTGCGCCAACAACTACCTGGGCCTCGCNNTCGTCGAAGCCGCCGAGAAAGCGGTGCACGACTACGGCTACGGCATGTCCTCGGTTCGATTCATCTGCGGCACCCAGACGGTCCATCGAACCCTGGAGGGTGAGCTGAGCGAGTTCCTCGGGACGGAGGATTCGATCCTGTACTCGTCCTGTTTCGACGCCAACACCGGTCTGTTCGAAACCATCCTCGGCGAAGAAGACGCCATCATCTCCGACGCCCTCAACCATGCCTCGATCATCGACGGTGTACGGCTGTGCAAGGCCGGGCGCTATCGCTATGCCAACAACGACATGGACGACCTGGCGCGCCAGCTGGAGGCCGCCAAGGATGCTCGCTTCCGGATGATCGCCACCGACGGGGTGTTCTCGATGGACGGCATCATCGCCAACCTCCCCGCGATCTGCGATCTCGCCGAGCAGTACGAAGCGCTGGTAATGGTCGACGACTCCCATGCCGTGGGGCTGCTCGGCGACCGAGGCGGCGGCACCCCCGAGTACTGGGGCGTCGTCCCTCGCGTGGATGTGGTCACCGGAACACTGGGCAAGGCGCTCGGGGGAGCCTCGGGCGGATACACCGCTGGGGCCAAGGAGATCGTCGCCTGGCTGCGGCAGCGATCGCGGCCCTACCTGTTCTCGAACTCGCTGGCGCCGGTGATTGCCGCCACGTCGCTGCGCGTCCTCCAGATGCTCCGGGAGAGTGACGAGCTCCGGGTCCGTCTGCACGACAACTCGGCGTACTTCCGAGCCGAGATGGAGAAAGCAGGATTCGAGCTGACCGGGGCCGGTCACCCGATCATTCCGGTCATGCTCGGGGATGCCCAGCTGGCCACCGACATGGCCGACCGACTGCTCGACGAGGGGATCTACGTCATCGGGTTCTCGTTCCCCGTGGTTCCCCGGGGTCAGGCCCGGATTCGCACCCAGATGTCGGCCGCCCACACCCGGGATCATCTGGATCAAGCCGTCGCCGCCTTCACCAAGGTGGGTCGGGAGCTCGGAGTGATTGGCTGATGCGAGCCCTCGTCAAAGCGAAGCCGGAACCGGGCATCTGGATGGAGGAGGTGACACCGCCCGACGTGGGTCCCAACGATGTGCTGGTGGAGGTTTCCAAGACCGCCATCTGCGGCACCGACCTCCACATACTCAACTGGGATCGCTGGGCCCAGCACACCATTCCCGTGCCGATGGCCGTCGGCCACGAATTCATGGGAAGAGTGACCGAGATCGGCTCTGAAGTCGAGCGCATCGAGGTGGGCCAGCGGGTGGCCGGTGAAGGCCACATCACGTGCGGAGTGTGCCGCAACTGCCGGGCCGGGCGTCGCCACTTCTGCCGCAACACCATTGGAGTCGGCGTGGATCGACCGGGCGCATTCGCCCAGTTCATTGCCATACCCGCCTTCAACGCCTATCCGGTGCCCGATGACATCGACGACTCGGTAGCGAGCCTGCTCGACTCTCTCGGCAACGCCACCCATACCGCACTCTCCTACGACCTGGTAGGAGAGGACGTCCTGGCCACCGGAGCGGGGCCGATCGGCATGATGGCGGTGGCGATCGCCCGCCACGTCGGGGCCCGCTACGTAGTGGCGACCGACGTCAACCACTATCGCCTCGCCATCGTCGCCGAGATGGGAGCCGACCGGGCGGTGGACCCACGAGTGACCGACCTCAACGACGTCATGGCAGACCTGGGCATGATGGAGGGGTTCGACGTCGGCCTCGAGATGTCCGGGGTCGCCTCGGCCCTCCAGCAGATGCTCGACACGATGAACAACGGCGGCAACGTGGCCTTGCTCGGCATTCCCAGCAAGGAACGCAACCCGATCGACTGGAGTGAGATCATCTTCAAAGGCCTGACGGTCAAGGGGATCTACGGGCGCAAGCTCTTCGAAACCTGGTACAAGATGATCGCCATGCTCGAGACCGGGCTCGACATCGCTCCGGTCATCACCCACGAGTTCCCGGCCGACCGGTTCGAGGAGGCGTTCGCGGTGGCCGCCTCCGGCGAGTGCGGGAAGGTGCTGCTGGACTGGGCCGGCGGCACCAACCGTTCCTGACGCTGTGGACGTGGCAGCTGCGGCCGTGATGATCGTGATGGGCATCGCCATCGCCGGTGTCTGGACACGCGACATCCTGGCCGGTGATCAGATCGACCTGACGCACGGGGTGTTCGCAGCGCGCGACCCCGACGCCGGGACGCTGTTCTGGCCGCACTGGCTCGCCGAGTATGCAACCGCGGCTGCCTTGATCGTCGCCGGCGTGGGCCTGATCCTGGACACTCACTGGGCGGTGGTGCTCGGCGCCGTCGCCACCGGAGCGCTCCTCTACACCTCCATCAACTCCCTGGGATGGGCATTCGCTCAACGGGAGCGATTCGGGTACGCCATCCCGATGCTGACCGGGGTCGCCGCCGGCGTCTTCCTCGCCGTCTACCTGCTGGCTCGCTAGGGCTGAGCCGGGATCGTGCAGGACGGCTGCGGAGATCCCGAGCCGGGCGAGGCGGTTCGCCTTATCGGCTCCACGAAGCCGGACCCCGGATCGTCGGTGGTGAGGAAGCGAACCAGGGCTCTGTAGATGGAATCGGCGTAGGCCTGACGGAACTCGGGCGTGAGCAGCAGCGCCTCCTCGGAGGGGTTGGTCAGATAGGCCCCCTCGACGAGCACCGCGGGCACTTTGGCATCTTTGAGGACCCCGTACAGATCGGTCGCGCCGTCCCGCCGCACCCGGTACTTGGCGCCGGCGTCGACGGCCGACGCCCAATCGGCATCGAAGGAGGCGAATCCCCGCCGCAGCTCCTCCACCACGAGCCCGCTCAGCCGCTTCGATTCGGCGTCCTGCACCCGGTAGTAGGCCTCGGCGCCGGTGATCTCGCTGGGCCCATCCGGGGCGGCGTTGTTGTGGATCGACACGAGCGCATCTGCCCCGGCGACATTGGCGAGAGTGGCCCGGAACACCAGCCCGGTCTCGATGTCGGCGCCCTCCGGGCCCTCGGTGCGAGTGACCCACACGGTGCCGGCGGCCGGGATCTCGTTCCCTTCGGTGATGGCTCCCGTTTCCCAATCGATGGCGTGCGGAGCCTCCAGCAGATCCCGGGTTCGCCGGGCGATGTCGAGATTGAGGTCCTTCTCCATCGTGCCCCGCGGCCCGACGGCCCCGGTGTTGGGACCGCCGTGGCCGGGATCGAGCACCACGACGGCGTCGCTCATGGCGAAGCCCGCCCCGAGCGCCTCGCCGCCGAACGCGCCCGGCACAAAGCGAACGTGGTCCCCGTCGACCCAGGCGGTGGTCTCGCAAGGGGTCGCCACCTCCAGCCACCGCCCCCGCCTTCCCACCACCGGGAACACCAAACCTTCGTGAGCCCGCACGAACGGAATGCCGTCCGGTTCCTCGGCGATGACCGCTCCCCCGGCGGCCGCGACCGCCACTCCGCTCGACCCGTCCGGCAGGGCCGGCTCCGGTGGCGCTGGATCGGGCCCGGGAGCGGCGGGGACCGACGTCGAGACGGGCGCCTGAAAGTCGGCAGGGATCGACGTGGTCGTGGTTGGGGCCGGCACGGCGGCTGTGCCCACCGTCTCGACGGGGTCGGTCGAGGCCGGCGCCGCTCCGGCAGTCGTGTCGGTGGAGGCGGTGCAGGCCCCAACGACGACCAGCAGCAGCGCACCGGCGGCCGGGCCGCTGCGAAGTCGGGTGCGATCGAGCGACATCGACAATGAGGCTAGAACGGCACCCTCCGCCGGAGATACTTCGAGGCTTCGCGCCACGGGGTCACGTAGACTGGCCGGGTCGTCGATCGAGGAGACTGTGAGCCGATTCATCGTTCTCTACCACGCACCGGTGGCCTGGGTCGAGGCTGCGGCAAATGCCACGCCTGAAGAGATGCAGAAGGGTATGGAGCCGTGGATGGCCTGGGCGGCGAAGTGCGGGGACCAGCTGGTGGATATGGGCTCTCCGCTCGGCGGCGGCCAGCGCCTGACCGCGTCGGGCAGCTCCCCGACCGACTCGGAGGTCACCGGCTACTCGATCCTCGAGGCCGAGGACATGGCCGGAGCGAAGGCATTGCTCGAAGGCCATCCCCACCTCGACTGGGCGGAGGGGTGTGCGATCGAGGTCTACGAGTCGATGCCGATGTCGAGGTAAGGAGGGTCGACACCCCGGCCGGCCTCAAGGCGCGGCCGGCACCGGCATCTTCAGGGAGGCACAAACCGGGCCCCAGCCGGACCACCAAGCAGGCTTTCTACAATCCGAAAACGTGCCCTACGTCTTCGCGTTCGACCATCCGCACGACGCGTCGCCGGCCGAGGTCACCGCGCTCATCGGCGGCAAGGCGGCCAACATCTCCGTGATGGCCAACGAGCTGGGCCTGCCCGTGCCCCCCGCCTTCACGATCTCGACGGACGCGTGCCGGGCCTTCCTGACGGACGGCTGGCCCGGCGGGCTCGACGCGGAGATCCGCGAACACCTGGGCCGCCTGGAAGGGGCGGTGGGCCGTCGGTTCGGCCATGCGGCGGATCCCTTGCTGGTGAGCGTCCGCTCCGGAGCCCCGGTCTCGATGCCGGGCATGATGGACACCATCCTCAACCTCGGGCTCAACGATGGAACGGCGGAAGGGCTGGCGGCGGTGTCCGGGGATCGCGCATTCGCCGAGGCGTGCCGCGACCGTTTTTCGGCCATGTATCGAGACATCGTCGGCGTTGCCGCCGTCCCGGACGATCCGTGGCAGCAGCTGCGCGGAGCGATCGAGGGAGTGTTTCGATCGTGGAACAGTGACCGGGCCCGGAGCTACCGGGCCCACGAGGGCATCGAGGACGACCTGGGGACGGCGGTGACGGTGCAGGCCATGGTGTTTGGCAACCGGGGCGCCGATTCGGCAACCGGTGTCATCTTCACCCGGAACCCGGCCACCGGGGAAACGACTCTGTACGGCGACGTCATGTTCGACGCTCAGGGCGAGGACGTCGTCGCCGGAACCCACCGGACCGAGCCCATTGCCGTGCTCGACGAGCGCATGCCGGAGGTCGCCGCCCAGCTCCGGCAATACGCCGACACCCTTGAGCGCCACTACGCCGACCTCTGTGATATCGAGTTCACGATCGAGCAGGGCCGCCTCTGGATGCTCCAGGTGCGCATCGGCAAGCGGAGTCCCCAGGCGGCACTGCGGCTCGCCGTCGAGATGGCCGAGGACGAGGACTTTCCGCTTTCCCGCGCCCAAGCGGTCGAGCGGGTGGCCGAACACCTGGAGAACCCCCCGACGACGCCGGTCGAGCGAAGCGAGGATGTTCCGGTCGTGGCGGTGGGGCTGCCGGCGTCACCGGGGCTGGCCTCGGGCGAGATCGCCACTACCCCCGAGGCGGCCGTGGCGATGGCCGAGTCGGGCCGGAGCGTCATCCTGGTCCGACCTCAGACGTCCCCCGATGACGTCCACGGCATGGCCCGGGCGGCCGGGATTTTGACCTCAACCGGCGGTTTGGCCAGCCACGCCGCAGTGGTGGCCCGGGGATGGGGAATCCCCGCGGTCGTCGGAGCCGGGGCCGTGCAGGTCGACGGAGACGCGGTCTCGATCGGCGACCACACCCTCCACCCCGGAGACATGCTCACGATCGACGGCGGCACCGGCGAGGTCTTCGCAGGTGCGGTGGTCAGCGTCGCTACGATCGTCCCCGAGGCTGCGACGCTCCTTTCCTGGGCCGAGGAGCTCGGGATCGAGGTCGAACGGCCCACAGAGAGGAGGACGACCGTGCCCGAGCCCGAAGAGACCGCAGCAGAGNNCAAGGGATTCGTGACGCCGGACGGGCTTGCACCGGCGCTGTTCACCACCGAAGAGGAAATGGCCTCGGTCCTCGATCGGATGACGGCCGACGGGGTGACCGAACTCGCCGGCGGCATGTTCCAGTTGACTGCAGACGGGAAGACCCTCGGCGCTGAGATGATCGGGGCCGATCGCGAGCAGTGGGGTGCAGAGAATGCCGTCGAAGCACTCGACGCGTTCCTGGCGCTCGATGTTCGAATGAAGGAGGCGGTCACGGCCTGGCAGATGCGCGAGGTGGACGGCGAGCAGGTGCTCAACGACCACTCGGATCGGAACTACGACGCCTCGGTGCTGGACCGGCTCGACTCGCTCCACGACGAGGCGGTGGCGTGGCTCCGGCCGCTGAGCAGCGACCTTCCTCGTCTCGACGCCTACCGGGCCCGGCTGGAACGGGCCGCCGCTCACAACCGCGATGGCGACCACCTCTACATCGCCTCGCCCCGGGTCGACAGCTACCACACCATTTGGTTCGAGCTTCACGAAGATCTGATCCTTCTCGCCGGCCGCACCCGGGAAGACGAGGTAGCCGCCGGCCGGGCCTGAACCGGCCGACGGGAAGCCGGGTGAACCGGTACACGGACTACGACCCGTTCGCCGACGCCTACAACCGGCACTGGGGAGAGATGGCCACTCGCGTGCTACCCGCCCTCGACCGGCTGATCCTGGAACATCTTGCCGAAGGCTCGGTGCTGCTCGATCTGTGCTGTGGAACCGGC
>JABAOH010079892.1_pt1 | contig 10790 bp, 7 predicted proteins | sample 7062181 | NCBI WGS metagenome assembly JABAOH01 (sample SAMN14538630, study PRJNA623070) | marine sediment metagenome | biome: marine biome [ENVO:00000428]; feature: marine pelagic biome [ENVO:01000023]; material: deep marine sediment [ENVO:00002113]; isolation source: pool of 5 deep marine... | reverse complement strand
TGGTTGTTGAAGGGCTTTTCTGAGAAGTTTTTTGGACAGGCTCTACATAAGTATTGCAAGTGTAGCAGTAATACCTCTGATACTGCTCAACATATGTAGGTTCACCACCACAATTGGGACACACTCTTGCTGCCTCGGCTGCCTCTAGTCTCGTAACCGCCTTAGGCTTCTCCTCCTTGGCCTTTTCAATAGGCTCCACATATTCGCTGCAAGTGTAGCAGTAATGTCTCTGATATTGATCAACATAGGTTGGTTCTCCACCACAATTGGGACACACTTTTGCTGCCTTAACTGCCTTAGCTGGCTCTGGTTTTAAAACCACCTTAGGCTTCTCCTCCTTAGCCTTCTCTATAGGTTCAATATACTCGCTGCACGTGTAGCAGTAATACCTCTGATACTGGTCAACATAGGTTGGATCCCCACCACAATTGGGACATACTTTAGCCAATTCTGCGGGTGTAGGCTCTGCAACTTCCTCTTTTATCTCTTCCAAAGCTTCTTCTAGGGGCTCAATGTACTCACGGCAGCTGTAACAATAATACCTCTGATACTGGTCAACATATGTTGCCTCACCAGCGCAATTTGGACATACATTGGCCACCTCGGTTGGGGTGGGTTCTATTACCTCCCTAACTTTTTCCTCTACCATCTCTGCAGCCTCTTCCTCCTCTGTTGAAATGGGAACTTCAAACTCGCCCATCTCAGCTTCTGCAGGTTTGACTTTCTCTTGGATACTCATCACCTTCTGGATCTGCTCTTGTTTCGCTGCATTGGCAAATTCAGAGGCTTTATTTGCATTCTCAATGGCTGAATTGTAGTCTTCGGAGTCAAAAGCGCTTCTCGCAGCCTCTAAAAAACCCGCTGCCTCAGAGACAGGAGCATTCAGGTACTTCGCTTCTTCAATAACCCCACCAGCATTAGTTATGATATTGGAAATTTCCTGAATCCTATTCTGTTGGGCGGTTTTAGCCAGGGATTCGGACTCCTTGATACTATCGAGGGCCTTTGTCAGAGACTCGGAGGCAAGAAGTTCTCTAGCCTCTTGGAGTTTCATCTCAGCTTCTGTGACATCGGATCCGATCCCTTTTACCTCTTCCAACATAGATCCTGTTGATTCGATGAGATCGGAAACGATTTGAGAGTGCTTCTTATAGAGATCGCCAATAGCGGTTCTGATCTCTGTAAGAATGCTACCAGCACTTTCAAAATCCCTGTTTTCAATGGATTGTCTTGCCTGGCCAAGAACTTGCTCCAATTGAGTGGAATCGATACCTGCGTCCTTCACGGTCTCAATCATGTTCTCGGATGAGCGAATGGCGTAGGAAAGACCTATTCCATAAAAGTCACTCAGCACCTTAGAACCCAAATCGATGGCCTTTGTGGCCTTATCGATGGCGGCTATATAATCTCCGCTATCAAAAGTGTTCTTTGTCTCTTGCAACAATTGCTGGGCTTCTTCGAAATTAGGCTTGGATTCGTCTCCAGTAACTGTACCCATTATTGGGCCTGCTCCTAATATGGATCGCAAATCTTCGCCCTGTAACATATGACTGTTTAAGATTGCAGCTATAAATTCTTCTTTACGTTCACAGCCAGAGCAATCTATCCCATACCTCTGCGCCAGGTCCTTTAACTGTTCCAATTCCAATTCTGATAGTATTTGTTCCAATTCCTGTGTCATCTGGTCTCCCCCCGATAATATCGAGCAATACCCTATTCACTCTGCTACAGATAAACTTTTCGATTAATTCTTGGGTTTTTAGCCATTTTGGGCCTTTTTTGGCGTTTTTAAGCGAATTTCTATGCCTTCCTATCGAAATATATGTTCTTTCCGGTAACACTTAAAGGAACACCCATAACTATGTTGGATTCCATGATATCAAGCCTTGTTAATGCCACGCCTACGCGGTACATGATCCTATTATCCACATTGTGGAGACTGGATGTTTTCACAGCAGAGCCTAATGCTATGCCCAGATCCAATAAACGAAACGCGCAGTTCGGCCCTTTGAAATCACCCTGGGTCTTGATATTTTCGAATTCCTCACAGGTTTCAAAGCCACAAGCCTTGCAATCGAAACCACATGATTTGTGATCTTTCAACCCTAAAAGGAGCAGTGCATCAGAGTTCTTGACATTGTTTCCATCCCTTGTATAGCCAGGAATGTTCCTCTCCTCAGCTATCTTCAGCATCTCTTCTGCAACCCTGTCCTTCTCCTCGCCATACAGAACCTTTATTTCCAGTATGTCCTGTCCTCTAGTTTTCGGGGCGGTTATTGCTGACAAAACCATAAGATCGGCAACTGTCTTTACAGCCTCTTGCATGTGCATCACCTTAAAACTGTGGATGAATGGTACTAAGGCTATTTAATTGTTGGTCAGAGGGATATGTTCATTATGAGAGAAGGAGAGACTCTCTACCCTATTTAAAAAATATGGCCCGTCATTTTTATTCTTCTTTTAGTTCTTCCAGTTCTTCTCCCACTTCTTCCTCAAACGCTTCCTCTGGTTCTCCTTGTTCTTTTCCCACTTCTTCTTCAAATGCTTCCTCTGGTTTATCGCCAGTATCCTCTTCCAAAGCCTCGCTTTTTTGCTCAATTTCTTCCTTGGACTCTTCACCAGGTTCCAGTTCACCCACTTCTTCTATTTCCCTTCGTCTATTCTTCTGCATCATCCAGGCAATGCTAGCAAAAATTACTATTAGAACAACTACCAAGGCGATCAATAAATATGGCCATAAGGCCTCTTCTTCATCCTCTGGAGGTGGAGGAGTTACCTCAGAGACAACCAAATTCTTTGTGGCGATATTGTTTGTCTCATCGACCTCAACAACAGCATCAATTGTATCCGCCTTTATTTCGATTGTGTGGTCCCCCTTTTCTGCAATCCAATTGAATTGTATGGGGGTAGTGGGTGAAGTAATAGAAATATAGTAATATGATTTTGAATCGCCGCCTACAAATAATTCAACAAGCAGGGTAACATCTTCAGTTAAATTCTCCGCAGAAATTGTGGTATCTATCGTTACCAAATCACCCTCCTTTGGAGCATCATTAGAAAATGTAATATCTGTGGATCCAAGGAAAAGATCTGGCAAGGGTTTTGGTATTACATTTATCTGCTTCTTATACGCATTGTTCGATTCATCCGACTCGCCGATCGCATTGGTTGTATCGATTTCTATTTTAATATCATGTGTGCCTTCTTCACATATCCAGTTGAATTGGAAATCGGTAGTAGCCTCTGAAATCGTAACAGTTGAATAACCCTCCAAATTATCGTCTACAAAGAATTCAACAAAAGCTGTGATATTCTCAGTTAGATTATAGGCATGAAGGGTGGCATTCACCGTTAATACTTCACCCTCATTGGGCGTTTCTGATGAGAGAATGATGTCATCTGATGTGATTTCAAGGTCCACCTGTGGTTGTGATACAACTGTAATTGATTTAGTGGCCGTGTTGTTCGCCTCATTTGATTCACTAATTACATTATTTGCATCAATTTTTATTTTAACATCATGGGTGCCTCCCTCGCATGTCCAAGTGAACTGAATGTTAGTTGAAGTGCCTGAAATGGACACAGAGGAATAATCCACCAAATTGTCATCTATTAAAAATTCAACGATTACAGAAATATTTTCTGAAAAATTAAATGTATCAATAGTTGCATTAATGAATACCAGCTCCCCTTCGATTGGCGCGTTATTTGAGAATGTTATAGAGTCAGCATCTATCGTAAGATCAGGTTTCTTTTTTTCTGTAACTGTTATCTGCTTCGTGGCAATATTGTTAAATTCATTTGATTCTGCAATTGAATCTATAATGTCAACGTTCAATGTGATATCGTGATTTCCTATCACAGATGTCCAATTGAATTGAATCTGTGTGCTTGGACTTGATATGCTAACTGGCTTGATTTCTATTGGAATACCATCGATTTCTAACTCAACCCATACCATCTCAGGCTGGGTGAGATTTGCTGCCTGAATGTTCCCGTAAATTGTGACGGACATGTCTTCAGTTGGAGTTGAGTTTGAGAAGGTTATATCTGATGTGGTTAGGGATAAATCCACTAGGGGACTAGTGGTCAAAAAGACCAAATCTGAAAGTGGACCTTCACCCATTTTATTTTTGGCAGAAACCTTGTAGAAATAGGTCGTTCCTGGCGTAACATTTTCATCAATGAATCGTGTTAGATTGCCGATTTCGGCGATCTGAGTTAAAGAGCCCATTGTTAAACCCCTGTAGATTGTATAATTCGTTATGCTTGCATTACCGTCGTTTGCAGGAGGATTCCAATTTAGTTCTACCTTGCTGTTGTCTTCAACTGCATTGGGATTTAGAGGTTCAGAAGGTGGATTATGCAATACATCGCTTCTTTGAATATTTATTGCCCAGTATACACTCACATTATCTGTAAGATTGCTGTCTTTTAGATCCATTCTCAGGTAATAGATTGCAGGAGTTAAAAATGATGTATTCCAGTACTCAAGAACACCATCTTCAACAGGCGTGGTTCTTTCTGGGCCTATTGGGGTAAAAACAGTATAGGAGGGTGGGGGTGCATAGTATAATCTATAAGAGCCAAAGGAGGTGTTGGCCCCAGGTGCCTTATCGATATAGGCCGAACCTCTAATTGGAACAGAATCATTACTTAATCCAGTTGGTGGAGAGTTGATTTTGGCAACCCATAAAACTGAGCTACCCAGAAGTAAGGGTTCGCGAAACGTTTCACTGTTTAAAAGATAGACAGTTGCATGACCTTCTATTGTAAAATCAGTATAAACATAACAATTATAGAGTGCCAGGGTTGCAAGATCCCGAACATATACAACAGGGTTGAGGCCCCAAGGATCCTGTNNCTCCTTTGTATATGGTGTTTTTCATGTAAAGAGAGCAATTCCAGTAGATGCATAATATCTCGGAAAATATGCTGTTTACAAGATTAACCGAAGAATAATCAAAAATATGTAAATGCCAGTTTCTTATAAAACTGTTTACAGCCCGAAACTGACGATCTGAAAGAGGGGCGTTCCAGTCCCAGTGATATGTATCTCCAACCAATCCGGAGATATTGAGCTGATCATCATTTGTGGGTCTTATAATGACACTAGTAATACAATTTGTTACTGTTACATTACAACCCTTCTCTAGTAGGGGGCTGTTTCCGTAAATATAACAGTTGTCGATCACAAATGAGTAATTGACCCAGAAATGGAATGTTACATCAGCAGGAAATTCGAAATGGGAAACAGATTCGTTCCAAAGAGGAGAATAAATGATTATCGAACCGTCATGAAATACGCAGAACACGTTTATTATACCTGTGATGTTGGAGAAATAGCCAGTTGCTGAGTCCATAAAGAAGAATTCCGAGGCCCACCCTTTGGGTCCATAAGAATCTCTGACATCAATATTGGAGTTATCAGCTATCTTGCAGCTGAACCAATCGGTAAATGTTACATTGAAGAATGTAACCTTGCTGTAATCGTTGGGGTTCAGCAGATTCGCAAACAGGTTCGAATAAATTTGTGAATTTTCCACTCTAAGTTCAGAAACATTGTATAGATTTATTGAAAACTGCCATTTTGTAACCGATAAAAAACCGAAAGTGCTGTAATTGACAGTGATCCTGCTGTCTTGGAAGGCCCAGATATTACCGTATACCCGAAACTCTGCATTCTTTACCCTTATCTCCCCTTGGTTAATCAGAATCACTTCGCCATAATGGTGATAGGTTGTATTCTCAATCGTAAGATTCTCATCGGGTGCATCATCACCGATTATGAGAGGTGAAGGGGGTGGAGGGGCTTCTACATCATCTGTTATATTCAACACACCAGCAATAACTGTTCCGATCAACAGCCAAACAAGAAAAATGGATACTAGTCTCTTTTTCAACTTTTTATGTATCATATCATTCCCCCTGGAGAAATTAAGCAATCCAAATCGAAATTCACACTATAAATATTAATTGGAAATATTATCTTGATTAATAATTATTAATGGTAGGGGGAATAAGCATTTTACTCGTCCTTAAATTCCGGCTCTCTTCCCTCTAGGAACGCCCTCATGCCCTCTTTCTGATCATGGGTGTCGAAGAGCTCTGACCACCTGTCCAGCTCGAACTCAAGGCCTTCCTCTATAAACGTCTCATAGAGTTTATTTATCGACTTTTTCGCATCGAATAGGGCGAGTCTTCCTTTACTGGCAATTGTTTTGGCTAAGGCATTTACAGCTTCGTTCAGCTTGTCTTTTTGCACCACATGATTGACAAGCCCAATCTCCTTTGCTTCATATGCATCTATCCTTTTGCCAGTGTAGATCATCTCCTTGGCTTTCGCAATGCCGACGATTCTTGACAAACGTTGTGTCCCACCCCAACCAGGAATAACGCCGATGTCAATTTCAGGCTGAGAGAAAACTGAGCCCTCAGCAGCTATCCTGATGTCGCATGCGCAGGAGAACTCCACTCCACCGCCCAGAACATATCCATTAACACCTATTATGACTGGCTGGGGCATGGTTTCAAGTTTCCTGGCTATCTTTTGACCCAGCTGGGAAAATCTTCTGGCGCCAGCAGAATCCTTCATGATCATCTCCTTGATGTCCGCCCCTGCGGTAAAGGCCTTTTCACACGCACTCAAAAGAACAACCACTTTGATCTTACCATTCTCGCTGACATTGTCAAGCACACTGGCAAACTCACTCAGGGCCTCCTCATTGAACACATTCAAATACTTAGGCCTGTTCAAAGTAATGGTACAAATTTCATCATCTATGTCAACTATAAGATTCTTTGGACTTTCTTCCATTCAAATCACTTTAAGACGGAATGGATTTTCTATTTATAAGGTCTTTTGGGCCTCTTTCTTTTCTTAGGTCTTTTGCTTTCCTTTTTTTCTATATCAGACCTCTCCCTCAACCACTTGGCCACTTTAGGCCAAAGCCTGGCCCGGGTTGCAGAGCTTACAGAAAGACCAATATGTCCTGTGGGAAATACCATCATCTCCTTATCCTTGCTTGGAACTAGATCGTTGAAGGACATGCTCGATTCTGGTGGTACGAGATGATCGTACTGCGCCACAAGACTCAACAATGGCATGGTTATTTTATTTAAATCTATTTTAAAGCCATTCAATTTCAATTCATTTTTTACTAGGAGATTGTGTTGGTAGCAGTCCCTTATGAATTGACGGTAGGCCTCTCCTGCCACAGGAATGCCATCGTTGATCCATTTCTCCATCCTGAAGAACATCTTGACGAATTCCTCATCATCAACCCTATCAATGAACTTCAAATATTTTGAGTAAAGATTGTTAACAGGATCAAGAAGTAGAAAACCAAAATTCAGGAACTCTCCTGGCACATTCCCAACGGTATCAACCAATTTATCTGGGTCGAAGTATTCCTTTTTAGCCCATAACTTCAATAGTCCTTGATCTGCCTCGAAGTCCAGAGGTGCAGCCATTAGTATTAGGTTCTTTACCTTCTCAGGATGTAAGGCTGTGAACATAACAGATAACGTTCCCCCCATGCAGTAGCCTAGTATAGATATTGAATCTAGGTTGTGTTGCTTCCTAACAAAGTCCACAGCATCGTTCGTATACCAATTTATGTAATCGTCCAGCGTAAGAAACTTGTCCACCTCGCTTGGGATTCCCCAATCTATCATATAAACGTCAAATCCCTCTTTCAACAATCCTCTGATGACGCTTCTGTCCGGCTGAAGGTCGAGTATATATGGTTTGTTTATAAGGGCATAGATTATCAAAACTGGAACCTTTTGTGGTTTATCTACACCAGGAACATAATGAAGAAGTTTCATCTTCCCATCCTGATAAACCACCTCTGAAGGAGCGGTTCCAACCTCGACTTTTGGAGGATTCAAAAGAAGTTCAGCCGCCTTCATAATTCTGCGTTGCCGATCCTGTGACTCGTTCATGCGGGCCTTTGAATTTTCTCTCTCATCCGCCACCATCACATCACCTTTCTTGTAAGGTCGGCCCACTCACCACCCTTTATTTCTTACCCTTGGTCTTTTTAGAATTGATCACCCGTGAGATTTCGCTGATCTTCCTGTCAATTTCGTGAAGTTTTTGATATATATCGTCAATATTCTCCTTGGTGGGCAGCCCTAATCCGCTTAGGTATTGGTTCATGAACTGATCATTCAGTCGTTTTAAATCCAGGTTACTATCAAGTATATTACCATCCATCTTTGCAAAGGCAGGACTTCTCATGATGTCCATTACCATCTTTGAATAATTCTTTGTCCAGAACTCGTTTAATTCCTTTATCTTTGCATCAAAGTCCATATCACCTTTCGCTGTGGATGGAAATGCATCCTTTGACCTCTCCCACATGTCCAACCAGAACTGGTTCATGGTTTTATAGGCAGAAGAAACATCTTGGTCAAGGTTTTTATCCTTCACGCCAAAAGCGTCCATCCAGAGCTCGTAAAGATCCCTCTGCTCCTTTATTCTCTCGCTCATAAGTTCTGAAAGATGTTCACCCATCCTCCCCGAGTATTCTGTCCAAAGTTGGTTCAGCTCTTTATATGGTCCATTCTCTTTTTTCAAGATATCAATGAACCTTTCCCCTATTTTGCCAGAGTAGTCTGTCCACATGTTTTGAATGTCATCAAATCCAACACCTTCTTCCGAGGAGAACTTTGTCATATGTTCTGTCATCTTCTTCGCGTATTCACCCCATATCTTGCAAAGTTCCTCAGATTCTTTTGCTCTCTCTTTCGTGATATCGTTGATTCTATCGTTTATCTCCTTAGAAAATTCCACCCATGAGTCATAAAAGTCCGGGGGCTTTTTGGAGCTCTTTTTCTTTTTCTTTCTACCTTTTGTCATACGCATCACCGAATTAAATTATTTTTTATAACCTGAGGTAATACCTAAGAAATAGAAGAAGGAGAGGAAGCCTATCAGTCAAGCTTCCTTTCGAGCTTGTCAATCTTCTTCTTCAATTCCTTGACCTCGTCTGCAAGGTTCTGAGCCCTTAGATAGGGGAAAATCATCAAGTTCCTCTGGAACGATGCAGTCCTGTCGAAGTACATTTTATAGAGCGTCTCGTAGTCTGTGCCGAAATCCTTCATGACTTCACCGAAGCGTTTCCCTATTTCCTTGGTTTCGGTTAACCATGTGTTGTAGACATCTTCGTAATTCCTGTTGTACCCATCGAGGAAACCCAATATCGTGTCCCCAAATCTCTCTGATAGACTGTTCCATGCGTTATAGACCTCGTCGATTCGTGTTTCACTTTCGGTATTCAAAGCGTCCATAAGCTCGCTTATCCTGTCTGTGAAGTCATTCCACATATCGAATATCTTACCGTTCTCATGTTGGTTTGTTGACATTAGCCTCGTGATCTGGTCGTTCATCTCGTTCGAGAAGTCGAACCATGCAGTATAAAGCTCTTGCACTGCCGCCAATTCCGGCCCATCGTTCATCATGGCGTTGTCCATTATTTTCGTGGAATAATCTCTGTATCTCTTTGTTAGGGTTTCTACATTAGACTTGTTCTCTTCCACCAGCTTGGTCAAGCGTGTTCCCATCTTGTTGGAATAGTTCTTCCATACATTGAACAGTTCCTTATATTCTGGGGTATCCTCTCCAACGGTTGTCCTTATCTTCATTCCCATGCTTTTGGAAAAATCTGACCAACCGTTGTACAGTCTCTCATATTGGGTTCTGTTCTCTTCTAGGACATCTACGATCTGGTTCTCCAACTGCTTAGAGTAGTCGATCCATGAATCGAAGACACCTAGGTTTGTTGCTTCTGCTGTTCTTCCAGGACCTTTTGTCCCGACATTTCTACGGGGTTTTCCCCCCTTCTTCGTATGTCTTCCAGTTTTTTTCATATTATTCCTCCGTCTTTCGATATTAATGATCGGTGGACATTAATTATAGATACATACCTCCGTTTACGTTCAATACATGACCTGTGATATAGGAGGCATCGTCCGACGCAAGATACACAACAGCCTTGGCCACCTCTGAGGGCAGCCCAAATCTCCCCAAAGGAATCTGCGTTAAGATCTTTTCCTTTACCTTATCTGGTATACCTTTGACCATATCTGTTTCAATAAAGCCAGGAGCTATGGCGTTAACTGTGACTTTCTTTCTCGCAAGTTCTCTTGCAAGAGCTTTGGTCATACCTATGATTCCTGCTTTAGACGCTGCGTAGTTAACCTGCCCAACATTTCCCATCTGACCGACTATCGAGGTGATGTTGATTATCCTTCCATTATTCGACTCAAGAATTCTATCTATGAAAGCGTTTGTGCAGTTGAAGACGCCTGTAAGATTCACGGATATGACCTTATCCCACATCTCCTGATCCATCTTAACGAACAATTTATCTACATTAACACCTGCGTTGTTCACAAGTATGTCTATCCCGCCAAAATATTTCTCTAAACAATGCTTCATGTCCTTCACGCTTTTCATGTCACTGACATCCGCAGGATAGACCCAAGTATTGACCCCCAAATCCTCCAACCATCTCGCAACCTCTTCTGCCTCAACTTCGCTTGAGCGATAATTTATCGCAACATCCGCACCTTCCGAAGCCAAGGCGATGGCTATTTCCCTTCCTATTCCTTTTGAGGCTCCTGTGACGAGAGCCTTCCTTCCAACCAGTCTCCTTCCTGCACTTCTACTTTTGGAGATGACAGCGTAACCATCTTTTTTGTCGATTTCTGTCTCATTGTTAACGATTTCCATACTTCCTCACCACTGTTTTTTACTGATGTTGGAAAGAAGGTAGTCCATA
>JABAOH010028424.1_pt1 | contig 10791 bp, 11 predicted proteins | sample 7062181 | NCBI WGS metagenome assembly JABAOH01 (sample SAMN14538630, study PRJNA623070) | marine sediment metagenome | biome: marine biome [ENVO:00000428]; feature: marine pelagic biome [ENVO:01000023]; material: deep marine sediment [ENVO:00002113]; isolation source: pool of 5 deep marine... | reverse complement strand
CTCTCCCTTTCGGATGCTGCCATCGTCTATAATCCTAAACAGATTTTTGAAAGCGATGAGGTCCTAAAGGTTTACGAAGCAGCCTGGTAAGGGGGAGAAAGCACTCTATGTTTCAGATTGAGCTGGCTAAAGGGACTGAGAGTGAAGGCCTGCCCGAGATGCTAGCGACCCTCCTACGACAAAACTTGGAGCAGAAGCCATACAAGCTCAAGGACTTCAACGCTCTTGACATCGTCGTGGGCTTGAAAGTCACCGACCTAGAAGTCGCGATGACATTGGTGTTTCGTCATGGCCACCTTGTGATCCGAGACGGATTGGTGATGGATCCAAAACTCCTTATCACGACGGACTCAGAAGGGATCTTTGATCTCAATCTTATCCGCATTCGATTTGGCCTTCCCTGGTATTTGGATGCTCAAGGAAGGAAGGTTCTCAAGAGCCTTCTCTCAGGTCGTCTAAAGATACGGGGGATGCTGACCCATATGGGAAGTCTCACTCGGCTCACGAAAATCATGTCCGTGAAGTGAGACCCACTTACAGGCGGAATTCTCCCACTTTCCCCATGAAACCCTCTGAGCGATCGAATCTCCTATGAGTCCATGGAAACGTCCCTTTCTCTCGTCGGACAAAAGGCCGCCATGTAAAGACATGAAAGTAGAAATTTGCTATCTCATATCCCGTGTGGTATACACAGGGTATCTCTGATCCTCAATCAACAAAGAACGCCAACCTTCTGGGGGAGTTGTGAGAAAGTTCTGCCAGAAGGTGCTGACACGTGAGCCTCTGAGTGCTTTCCGTAGCCCCTCGGGGGCTTTTGTATTTGTGATCTCCACAAGGCCGAACGGTTCGAAAGGCAGAGACTGAAAGCCAGGGATCTATTTCGTATCACAAGAACACGACGATACGCATAGCGCAGGGGGGAGCCGAAAGGAAACATCCTAACATTTGAAAGGGGCGGGAAATGGCAATTCTGAAAATGCTTGGTAAAGGCTTTTGGGCTATCGGCAACATCGGCGTCACACCGGATATAAGGCCTGAAGAAGCGAAGCACATCCAATATTTTAACATCGGCGTGTTTATGATGATGGTAATCAATCTGTTCTATTTTTTCCAAACCGTGACGGATGAAAGAACGCCTATGATCATACCCATTGCCCAGATCTCAACTTCCGTTTTGTGCTTGCTCGTATATACGTTTCACACGCTGGGCCGTTTTACCACGGCCAGAATTTACGGTTTCCTGCTTTTTTTTGCCAACGCCCTGATTTTAAACACCTTGAGCGGTAAAGAACTTGTGGATCACTATTTCGTTTTTATCGCTATCGGTTATGCTTTCCTTGTTTTCCCGAGAAAAGAAAAAAGGTTGATGACCACCATGATTATTTCTGCTTTCATCTGTTACCTTGCCATTTTCTTTCTCTATGGACACGTTGAGCCTGCTGTTCAGATAGAACCGTCCGTCCTAAATCGACAGAATCAATTTCTTTTGTATATTGTTTTCATCCTATTTATTATCTTCATGATATCAGCGAGAAGTTTTACAGATAGAACAGAAGACAGTCTCAACCAAGAGCGTGATAAACTGGCAGAGATGGCTGCCCTTCTCAAGAAGATGTTCGGCCGTTACCTCTCGACCGAGGTCATGACCTCGCTCATCGAGAACCCGTCGGCTCTGGAGTTAGGGGGTGAGAAACGGAGGGTTACCATTATGATGTCCGATTTGAGGGGTTTTACGGCCCTGTCCGAGCGGCTCGCCCCAGAACAGGTGGTCCAGATGCTCAACGCTTACTTTGAGGTCATGGTGGAGGTGGTCCTTAAATTCCAGGGCACCATCAATGAGATCATTGGTGACGCGCTGCTGGTGATTTTTGGTGCGCCACAAGAAATGCCGGACCGGACTCACCGGGCCATCGCCTGCGCCATTGCGATGCAGAATGCCATGGCGGAGGTGAACGCGCAGAACCGCTCACAGGGGTTACCCGAGTTGGATATGGGAATTGGCCTCAACGAGACCGAGGTGATCGTTGGTAATATCGGTTCGAGCAAAAGAAGCAAATACACGGTGGTCGGAAGCGGCGTCAACATGACCAGCCGCATCGAGTCCTATAGCGTGGGGGGCCAGGTCCTGATTTCCGAATCCGTGCGGCAGGAGGCTGGTGAGGTCTTGCGTATCGACGCTCAGCGCGAGGTCCTTCCCAAAGGAGCTGAAACACCGCTAAAGATCTACGAGGTGGGTGGCATTGCTGGACAGTACAACCTCGCTCTGGAGGAGAAGGACCCGGGTCTTGTGACCCTGGCACGTCAGATTCCGCTGCGATACACGGTCCTTGAAGGTAAAGACGTTGGGAAGAAAGGGCTCCAGGCCTCTGTGGTCCGGCTTTCAAAGAAGTGCGCTGAGATTATCCTGGACAGGCAGCTCGAGATCCTGACCAACCTCAAGATGAACTTGGGAGATGTGGATGAGAATCTGTCGGCCAGGGATTTCTACGGGAAGATCATTGAGCGCTCAGGGGAGAATGGAGAGAGCCACATGGTTCACTTCACATCGGTCCCATCTGAGGTAGATGCTTATTTCCAATCTCACCGGCAACACGCGGCAAAACCAACGACTCGGGAGAGCAGCTAAGGGCAATTGATCCAGAACCGTTGGACCCACCCTTTTGTGTTGAGCATTTCGATCCATGAGATTTTTCGCAATCACCCCAAGCGCATTTGATCCGACGATGATTCTCTAATCTGGACATCCGAAACAAGCTCACCCTCAATCCGAGCCAAATCTGGGCAAGGACCGTGATGGGCCACACGCCGGATCGAGGAGTTCCCCCATTTTTGAGGGGACCTGCTTTCTCTGAGCGGTGTTATATTCACGAAACATCTTGTCCATCTGGAACTCTGCGGAGGGGACTCTCCCATTTCCAGTCTATGGATCGTCTATTCGGATTTGCACAATTGAGGAATTCGGGTGAATTCTTGGGATTCCTTTTGGAAATTCTGTGAAAAAGACTTCCCTTCGAATATCGATGAAAAGTCAATTGCAGTAAGAACTACGGTATTTACAGACACTTATCATAGGTCCCAATATTGGCATCGGAATTGCCATCTGGAATCAAATGGGAGCCCGGCTACGGGAACCCTTTGCGATCTGCAAAGGGAGAAAGTTGAGAAAGGCCATCTGGGCAAATCATTACGCCTTCAGGAGTCTCGGATAATCGTAACAAAAATACGAGGAAGAATATGGGGAATCATGACCCTCTCTTGAATGTGAAGAACTTTTTCGATCTTTCCAAGGTTCCGTTCTCAGACCTTTTCGAAGGAATCGACTATGTGTGGGAGGTCCTTGAGAAAAGAGATACCTATATTCGCGATAGAATCATTTCGAACACCGCCCGAATGAAAAAGAAGGGTTTCTACACTGAAGGCGATGTGTATGTCGGCAAAAAGACCGTCATTGAACCCGGGGCTTACATCAAAGGCCCGACAATCATCGGTGACCATTGTGAGATTCGACAGGGAGCTTATATTCGGGGGAACGTGATTATCGGTCATAATAGTGTCATTGGCCATGGAACGGAAGTCATCCGATCGATCATCCTAAATAGCGTGAGGGCAGACCACTTCGCTTACATTGGAGATAGCGTTCTCGGCAATCACTGCCACCTCGGTGCAGGGGTGATCTTAGCCAATGTGAAGATGCGGACGAAGACCTCTTCGGTGAGAATTCGGATCAATGGAAAGCCCTATGATACTGGGATGAGAAAGGTCGGTGGAATCCTGGGTGACAATACAGAAATCGGCTGTAATGGCCTTGTAAATCCGGGGACTGTCCTTGGAAAAGGGGTGACTGTCTATCCGGGTAACATCGTACATGGTTACTACCCATCAGGGACGGCTATTACGGTATCTTCCCGCGACGAGAGAGCTTTTCCTTTTGTTCATCAAGAAACCCAGACTCCCATCATAGAACGGATCATGTGCCCCAACTGTGGTGAAGAGATCGCCAGTATGGGGCGAGTTCAAGAGCTCATCGCTTACTGTAAAGAATTCTTCGGTCAGTGCAGCTGCGGGCAAAAATATCATATCGCCCTTTCTCTTTCTGGAGGCGCCATTCTCTCCTTCCCCGATCGGCACATAGAGACCTACTTACAGGTTCTCGAGAAGAAACCTTCGGCTCTTCGCTCTCGGCCGCACTGAAGTTCCTCTCCCTACCTTACACGGTCCTGATCCGGGAGATCTTCCCACACGGAGATGCCCATCCCTCCCGCGCAGGGAGAAAAGTCGATCATCGCGAGACCCCGGACTTGCTTATAGAGGCCGACTCTGGTAATTTAGTGTCTCGAATTTGCACAACCCTCTGAAATTCTGAGGGAAGTCAGATCAAGGTAGACCCACCCCCTCGCTCGTCTGAGCGGTTCATTAGCCAGTTTGGACATCTCATCCTAACGGGTGAGGAATCCAGTGTAGGCGTCATGGACATCGGTGAATTCCACTACGACCTTCCAACCCATCTAATTGCCCAGCATCCGTCGAAAAGAAGAGACCATGCCAGGCTCATGGTTCTGGATCGCTGGACTGGTCGGATTGCCCACCGCCGATTTTTCGAAATCATCAAGGAAATGCTCCCAGGAGATGCACTCCTTGTCAACAACACCAGAGTGATCAAAGCCAAACTCCTTGGGCAAAAAAAAACCGGTGGAAAGGTTGAATGCCTCCTGACCCAGTGTATCCATGCCATATCGCCCTATGAGCAGATCTGGGAGTGCCTCGTCAAGCATTCTAGGCGGCTCCGATTCGGAACGGTCATCTATTTCAACCCAGATCTGATGGGTGAGGTCTTGACCGGCGTCGAGGGAGTTTGGACCGTACGGTTCCGTTCCCGAGGAGACTTCAGAAGAGTCCTCGAGCGGGTCGGACAGGTTCCCTTGCCACCTTACATCCAAAGGGCCGGAACCGCCGATCTCAGGCAAGACAGGCAACGCTATCAGACCATCTTTGCCAAGAAGGATGGAGCGATCGCCGCTCCCACAGCGGGACTTCATTTCACTCCCTCTCTGATCGCCAAAATCCAGAGATCGGGGGTTTCGGTCCAATTCCTGACCCTTCACATTGGAATCGGAACATTTCTGCCTGTTCGGGCGACCGAAATCCAAGAACACCACATGCACGAGGAAGCATTTGAAATTCCATTCCAAACTGCAGAAACCATCAATCGTGTCAGGAGAGAGGGGGGAAGAATCATCGCTGTGGGAACCAGTACGGTTCGAGCCCTTGAATCCTCTGTTGATCGTCACGGGCAGGTCGTCCCAGGAGAGGGAGACACGGGTCTTTTCATATATCCTCCGTTCCGATTCCGTGTGGTTGATATTCTGGTGACGAACTTCCACCTCCCAGGCTCAACCTTACTCATGCTCGTCTCGGCCTTTGCCGGAAAGGATCTCCTATTTCGCGCATATCGAAAAGCGATAAAAGACGAATATCGATTCTACAGCTATGGCGATGCCATGATGATTCTATGATGCTAATTCGTCAGAGGGCTTAGGTAAGCCGCCTACAAGGATGGGTATCTCAATCACTAACAGCTACAATGACGAATGACAAAGCTCAGGTCCGAAAATAATGCCAAATGTCAATTAACAAAACACCAATAGGCCGCTGATTGAGGCGTTCAAGCCTTTAAGCTCTCAAAAAACACCTCATTCCTCGGTTATGAAACAGATCCCAACATTTTGACATTCACGCATCGGGGGGTTGTGGAGTTTCCTCAGTTTTGTGGACGCTCATGTCCCTGAGGGACATTTGCGGTAGCGTTGGGGAACCCAGATAGGTTAAAGGATAAAGGCTAAAGGCCAAAGGTTTTTTGAGAGTGGTTCTCCTTGAACCTTTTGCCTTTTTCCTTTGTCCTGTGCCAGTAAAATCTGTGAGCCCCGCGAGGGTCAGCGCGAGAGCAAGGGCGCGAAGGGATATGAGGGTCCAATCAAAGGATTCAAAATGGTCGTGAAACATCAGAAGGTTACAAACTTCTTGCTTGGAAAACTCAGAAAACTCCACTTGGGGGCTCACTTGACATTTGGATTTTGACATTTGAAATTAGTATGTTGTATTTCAGACGGCCAACTCACCGCAGGAAGAGAGGCAACAGCCTTGGTGAAAGGCGAAGTTTGGAGAGAGCGGAAGCCTTGAAATTTAAGATCTCGGCTAGAGATAGCAGTACCCACGCCCGTGCCGGGGTCATCTCTACCTCGCGAGGGGACATCCATACCCCTGCTTTTATGCCAGTTGGGACTCAGGCAACGGTCAAATCCCTCACACCCGAGGATTTGCTGGGACTTGGGGCTGAAGTATTGCTTGCCAATACCTATCACCTCTACCTTAGACCGGGTCATGAGACGATCAGAAAGCTCGGAGGACTCCATCGATTTATGCACTGGGACCGTCCAATCCTCACAGATAGCGGCGGTTATCAGATATTCAGTCTCGGTGAATTGGTGACTGTCGAAATTGAGGGAGTTACTTTCCAGTCCCACATTGATGGCTCTAGGCACATGCTCTCGCCCACAAAAGTTATCGAAATCCAGAAATCCCTTGACTCGGACATTATGATGTGCCTTGACGAATGTACTTCTTATCCAGCTTCACGGGAGGAGACCCTGCAGTCGCTCCAATTGACCACACACTGGGCGAGTCGCTGTCGAGAAGTCGAAAGATCTCCTGACCAAGCCCTCTTCGGCATTGTTCAGGGGGGCATGTACCTTGACCTTCGGGAGAAAAGCGTCACTGAATTGGTCGATCTCGATTTCGATGGTTATGCGATTGGGGGGTTAAGTGTTGGAGAGGACAAAGAGACTATGCACAATGTCATCAAACACACGGCGCCCAACCTCCCAAATGAAAACCCTCGCTATCTCATGGGAGTCGGAACGCCTGAGGACATTCTCTCAGCGGTCCAGATGGGGATCGATCTCTTCGACTGTGTTCTGCCTACACGAAACGCACGTAATGGCTTGCTCTTCACCCGGTTCGGGAAGGTGCCCATCAAAAACTCCAAATATGTCACCGATTCTCGACCCGTGGATGAGAATTGCCAATGTTATACGTGTCGCCATTATTCCAGGGCCTATCTCCGCCACCTCTTGATGGCAAGAGAGATCCTCTCAAACAGGCTAAACACAATTCATAATCTCTTCTACTATATGGAATTTTTGTCTTCGATTCGGCAGGCCATTTTGCATAAACGTCTGGCAACATTTGCAGCCGATGCGCTTAGAGATTGGGATATCCATAATCAAAGTCCTGAGACTGGTTAAACACACAAAGTTATGGTAAGATTGAATCCCATTAAAGCAGAAGGCTCGTGAGCAATGGACTGTCGATGACCAGGATGCATTGCGTCATCTCGGTTCGTTGAAGAGATTGGTTTTTGTTTGGTTCCTTCCCTGAGAAAAAGCATCGGCTGATGAGAAAGAACAGGAGGTGATTCTATTGATCGAGATCGCTTACGCAATGGCACCCCAGGGTGGTCAAGGAGGCCAAGGAGGTGGCCTGAGTTTTCTGTTCATGATCGTTCCCTTGTTTCTGATTTTCTATTTCCTCTTGTTCAGGCCCCAAAAGAAAAGGGCTGATGAGCATAAGACCCTTATTGCCGGCTTGAAAAAGGGGGACATGGTGATGACCCAGGGGGGGCTTCACGGCCGGATCACTGGCTTGACAGACTCAACGGTTACTCTTGAGATTGCGGAAAAAGTCCGCGTTAAAGTATCGAGAGGCCACATCTCTGGAAGAATCAGATCTGAGGTAAGATCCTAATTCGGTTCCCGCCCTTTCTCCTTGTTCTAAACCCCGTTTTAGAACTATAATCCGTGAGGAGGCCTTCTGATGAGACAGTACGAAATCATCTTTATTATCAATCCGGACCTGAGTGAAGAGGACACCAAAGGAATCATTGATAAGGTCAAAGAGATTATCCAGACCCTAAGGGGGGAAGTGTTGAAGATCGATGAATGGGGGCAAAAGAAATTGGCCTACGACGTCAAAAATCACTCCAAGGGCTATTTCGTTCTCCTCCATTTCATGGGCACTCCCCAGATTCTGACCGAAATCGAGAGGAACCTGAAAATCATGGATTCTGTGCTCAAACATCAGACCGTGAGGCTTGATGAGAAAGCAGAGAAGACCGCTCAAATGCTCTCCGGAGAAAGGATCTCCGAAAAGGGAGAAAAACCCGAAACCACACCAGGAGAAAGGCCTGAAAACAGTGCCAAAGGGGTAGATGTGACAGAGGGAAGGGCCGCTGATAGTTCGCCTGAGGGAGAAAAGCCTCCAGAGGAGTCTAAGCGCAGCGGTGAAAAGGGAACCGATACGTGAGGTCTTACAATAGGGTGATTCTCATAGGGAAAATTGCAGAAGATCCCGATACTCGGTTCACACCGAGCGGCGCTCAGGTAACAAAGCTCTCCCTACAGATCAACTCGGATGAGAGGTCTTCGGAGGGTCGACACCCCCAGACGATCGAGGTAATCGCGTTTGAAAAAGATAGACCTCCGCGAAGGCCATCCCTCTCGAAAGGTTGCAACGTTCTTGTGGAGGGTAAAATTCAAAGCCGCAGTTGGGAAACGCTGGAGGGACAAAAAAGAAGGAAGCTGGAGATCATTGCAGAGAGAGTATATCCCCTGACAGATGAAGAAAGGTTGAAATCTTAGGTTCCCGAAAATGTAGGAGGAAAAGATGGCAGAACGAAGGAGTCGATTNNGAAGGAGTCGATTTCGCGGGAGGCCTTTCCCAAGGAGAAAGATCTGTCGCTTCTGTGCAGACAAAAGCCTGATCATCGATTACAAAAACTATAAGGTGCTCCGCTATTTTATTACAGAGCGAGGGAAAATCATTCCGAGGAGAATCTCAGGCAACTGTGCCCGTCATCAACGCGAGGTAACCACAGCCATCAAGAGAGCACGAAACATTGCGATCCTTCCTTTCACGACTGTGGCCAGATAATACGGCCAGTTCCGTGGGATGATGGAAATGAACATGAAGCGTTTCCTTCTCCACCTCCTACTCGGCACCGCAATAACATCCATGATCTTCTTGATTTCACTCCAGGTGCCATGGGTGGGGATGGTGATAAGTCTTCTCACACCCCTTCCAATCATGGTTCTGTGTAACCTCTGGGGCTTACCGGGAGGGATCCTCGCTCTGTTGCTGGGAACCCTCCTTGTATCAGCCTTGTTAGATCCCTTCCTGGGAATCATATTCTTTGCAGAGTTCGGCCTGCTCGGAATTTTCCTCTATTATTATCTGGTCGGAAAGGCTCTGCCGTGGGATCAGGTGATCGCCCGTTCCTCCCTCATCGTCGTTGCGGCTCTCGCTTTCTTAGCTCTCCTTTACGGGACGGCCACATCCTCGAGTCTCATCGATTGGGTGCGAGAACAGGTTCATGAAACAGGACGGTCCATCGTGCAAATCCATCCCCGGGGAAGCACAGGAGATCAGATCCTCTGGATCACCTCAGAGAAATTTACGGAATTCGTTCTTCGAATCCTGCCTTCTCTCGTGATTCTAACGATCTGGTTCGAGGGTTTTCTAAACATTGCTCTCTTCGCGCGAATTATGAGGCTCGATGTATTCGGCAGAGGCCGAATTAACATGAGACTCGAGTTTTCCACCTGGACCTGCCCTGACAGATTTGTATGGGGAGGAATCTTTGGAGGTGTCCTGATTTTGACCAAGATCCCACTTCTGGTCACCATAGGCCTTAACGTTACCATCCTCCTCGTCGCCATCTACTTCCTTCAGGGCCTCGCCATCGTCGCATTCTTGTTCGGAAAAAACAATGTTCCACCGGGGTTCCGTGTGATAGGTTATACCCTGATCGGCCTTATCCAATTCCTATTCTTCCTGGTCGTCGTACTGGGACTTTTCGATATTTGGATGAACTTTAGAAAGCTCACACCCAGAGTTACAGTCTACAAGAAGAGTTCTTGACAGACCGTGAGGCTGTCACAGGAAAGGAGATTCACATGGAGGTGATTCTTTTGGAAGATGTTCCCTCACTGGGTAAGATGGGGGATATCGTAAAGGTCGCAGATGGCTATGGTCGCAATTTTCTCATCCCGAAAAAGAAAGCCGTCCGAGCCACCTCGAAAAAGCTAAGGGCATTAGAGCACGAGAAACGCCTTGTTCAGGACCGACTTGAGAAGTCAGCAAAAGAGACTGAGAAACTGGCTCAGCGTCTTGAAGATTACTCCTGCACCATCTCCAAGCCTGTCGGTGAAAGCGGAAAACTATTCGGTGCGGTGACATCGATGGAGATCGAGCAGAATCTGCGAGAAAACGGGTTCGATATCGATCGCAAAAGCATATTGTTAGAGGAACCCATTAAAAGTCTCGGTATTTACACGGTCCCCGTCAAGGTGAGCCACGATATAACGGCCGATCTCAAGGTGTGGGTCGTAAAAGAGTGAAACGAGAATCGGCAGAGACCTTAGCCCACAGGGCGAGCGCTTTCAGATCTGAGTAGCTCCTTTCTGTCTAGAGATGTCATATGAATGAAACCATGCAACGCAAAATTCCTCCTCAAAACATCGAAGCTGAACAATCGGTCCTCGGAGGAATTCTCATTGAAAACAGCGCTCTCAATCGGGTCTTAGAGATACTCACCCATGAGGACTTCTATCGAGACGCTCATCAGAGGATATACCAGGCTTTGGTCGATCTCTCAGAAAAAAATGAGCCTGCCGATCTTATCACCCTGACGAACCAGTTAAAAACGAGTAACCTCCTCGACGATGTCGGAGGCCCCTC
>JABAOH010104176.1_pt1 | contig 10793 bp, 10 predicted proteins | sample 7062181 | NCBI WGS metagenome assembly JABAOH01 (sample SAMN14538630, study PRJNA623070) | marine sediment metagenome | biome: marine biome [ENVO:00000428]; feature: marine pelagic biome [ENVO:01000023]; material: deep marine sediment [ENVO:00002113]; isolation source: pool of 5 deep marine... | reverse complement strand
GGGATTTATGAATCATCCGGGCTCGGAGGTTTTCTGGAGGAGGCTACATCGCCCAGTCTCTTATGCACGTTTTTCTTTGGCCCGGATGGCCATCAAGATACGCTCCGATGTGGCCGGCAGTTCGCTGATTCGGACGCCGGTTGCATCGTATATGGCGTTGAGAATGGCGGGAATCACGGGCATGATGGCTCCTTCACCCACTTCCTTGGCTCCGAAAGGTCCGTTGGGTTCATTGCTCTCGATAATAATGGAGTTCATGTCAGGAAGGTCGAGGGCAGTGGGGATTTTATAGTCCCCTAGGGTCGGATTCAGAATCTCTCCCTTTTCTCCAAACCTCACGGCCTCAAATAGCGCTTCGCCCACACCGTTGGCGAGTGATCCCTCCATCTGACCCTCTACGGAATTTCGGTTGATGGCAAAACCGCAGTCGTGAGCATCGGTCATATTCCGTATGCTCACTTCACCGGTCTCGAGGTCAACCTCAACCTCAACGACGAGTGCAGAACAGCCATAGGCGGGAGATGTTCCGACAGCGGCGCCCTTGAAGTCGCCTCCCAATTTGGGGGGTTTGTAAAGGCCGCGGCCGATGATGATCCCTCGCTTGTTGAAAGCGAGCCGGGCCGCCTCCCGGAAAGTCAGGGAATCGTCAGACGGTCTATCCTGAAAGCCTCGATGCTCACCAATGTAGCCCCGGCGGATCCCCTCAAGGATACCATAGTCCTCCGTTCCGAGGATCAGGCCGTCTCGAAAAACGAGACGCTCCGGAGCCACTTGGAACGCCTCACCGACGGCTTCGGCGATCTGAGACCGGGCATCTTCGGCGGCTCGTTTGGTTGCCCAGCCGGTCATCAGGGTCTGGCGGCTGGAGTAGGCGCCCAGATCAACCGGGGTAAGCTCCGTATCGCCCGAGACGACTCGGACATCCTCAAGGGGGAGCCCCATTACCTCGGCGGCAATCATGGCCATGGTCGTATCTGATCCCTGACCGATTTCGCCGGAGCCTGTGAAAACCGTGATACCGTTTCCATCTTCCGCAACCTTGACAAATACGTGGGAATGGGCCATCTCGGTTCGGTAGATGGGATAACCCGCTCCGGAAACGAAGAAGCCACAGGCCATCCCAATACCCCGGCCTCGAGGAAGTTTCCCCTTCTTATTTCTCCACGCCGCATTCTCCCTGACCGCCTCGATGCACTCTCGCATACCGAAGCTACTGAGATAGAGCTGATTGACGGTCGTTTCTCCTGATTCCATCACATTCTTCAGCCGGAGCTCGACGGGGTCGATGCCGAGCTCTTCGGCGATGCGATCCAGCTGAACCTCAAAGGCTGCCCTGTTGGCAACACCGCCATGTCCCCGGTGCGCCCCGCAGGCGGGTTTATTGGTATACACCCTCAATCCGTCATATTTCATGGCCTCGATCCGGTAGGGCGCTCCAAGCAGGGAGCCGGCGTAGTATACGGTCGCGATACCGAAGCTCGTATAGGCGCCGCCATCGAGGATGGTCTTGTTCTGTATAGCCAGTAGGGTTCCATTCTTCGTTATTCCGGTCTTGAGCTCGACAAAGTACTTGTGGCGTGCCCGGCTGTAAAGGAAAACCTGTTTACGGTCAAAGACCACCTTGACAGGCTTTCCAGTTCTCATGGCGAGGACGCAAGCACTCATTTCTTGAGTTGTTCCTGCTGCCTTGATTCCAAAGCCGCCACCGACATAAGGCTTTTTGACGCGAACCTTATGAAGGGGCAGCCCAAGGGTCATGGCAATTGTCCGCTGGACATAATGGGGGGTTTGGGTTGATGTCGTCAGGGTGAGGTTTCCAAAGGCATCGTAGGTGGCAATGCAGGCCTGGGGTTCCAGGAAAGCGGCGTCGAGACGATCGTTGACGAATTTGTCCTCTCGAATGTAATCGGCCTTCCTGAAGGCAGCCTCCACATCGCCAAATTCCTGGTGGACCTCAGCCGTGACGTTTCTGGGGAAATCCTCGTGGATGAGGGGAGCTCCCTCGGCCATGGCTTCGAAGGGGTCGAGCATCACGGGTAGCTCTTCATAGTCGACTCGGATGAGTCCAAGGGCCTCCTGAGCGGTTTCTCGATCAATGGCTGCGACGGCGGCGATCTCATCGCCAATGTATCGAACCTTGTCGACGCAGAAGACCGTCTCGTCATATCTGGCAGGACTCACGCCATACTTGATGGTGCCCGCATCTTCATGAGTGATAACGGCCTTCACCCCTGGAAGGCGTTCGGCCTTTGAGGTATCGATGTTGACGATGTGCCCATGGGCAATAGGACTCTGCAAAATCGCACCGTAAAGCATGCCCGGCATGGAAATATCGTCTGTAAAGACGGCCTGTCCCGTGGCTTTGGCTGGAGCATCAACTCTGGGAAGTCTCGAGTTGAGAATCGTATAGCCATGCCGATCCCTTCTAGCCATTGTCTTTCCCTTTCTCGGAGGCTACCGTCTTTGCGGCTCCCTCAATCGCATCAACGATTTTCTGGTAGCCCGTGCAGCGGCAGAGATTACCCGAAATGGCCTGGCGGATCTGCTGTCTGGTGGGAGTTACGTTACGATCCAACAGGGCCTTGGCTGACAGGATCATTCCAGATGTGCAAAAACCGCACTGGATGGCTCCTCCGTGGATGAAGGCAGACTGGAGAGGGTGAAGCCCCTTTTCACCGATTAGACCTTCAATGGTCGTGACCGTGTGGCCGTTTGCCTCAACAGCCAAGACAAGGCAGGAGTTCACGGGTTTGTCATCAAGAATGATCGTGCAGGCGCCGCAGTCGCCGATCTCGCAACCCTGTTTCGTCCCCGTGAGGCCCAAATCTTCACGGAGGACTTGAGCGAGGCTTCTATTGGGTTCCACAAGGAGATCATGAGAGATGCCGTTCACCGTGATCTGGATTGTGTGCTTCATCGGATATTCCCGATTCGGGATTTTCGGGTCGTCAGGACAGCGCCCGTCTGGCTGCATCCTGAATTGCCCTGCGTGTCAAAACTGCAACAAGAATCCGGCGATACTCGGCAGATCCTCGGATGTCTGATATGGGCTCACATTGGGCGGCGGCTGCCTCTGCCGCCTTCTCTATGGTTTTTCGCTCGGGCGGGTTTCCGATCAGGCATTTCTCCGCCTTCTGAGACCGGATGGTTCTGGGAGCCACTGCCCCCAGAGCGACTCGGGCGTGGGTTATGGTTTTGTCTTTTTTCAGACCTAGCAAGACACTCACATTGACCACACTGATCTCCAGGGTTTTACGAATGCCGTACTTGAGGTAAACGCTCCCACATCTCGGAGGGGCCTCATTAATCATGATGTGCGTCAATAGCTCATTAGGCCTCGTCACGGAGGCTCCAGGCCCCTGGAAAAAATCCTCCGCTGCAACCTCCCGACTCCCGGGCGGCCCTGTCAGCTTGATCCGGGCACCAAGGCAAATGAGAGGGCCATGAGAATCCGCAGCGGGTCTCGCAGTCACAAGGTTACCTCCAATCGTCGCACGGTTTCGAATCAAGGGAGATCCCAGTTTTTGAGCCCCCTGGGCCAGAATGCTGAAGTGCTTTTTGATCTCTCGATGGGTCCCGATTGCATCCATGGTGACCATCGATCCCAATCGAAGCTTGCCAGGGTCTCCGCCGGTCCTGATCTCCCGGAGTTCGCGAATACGGCCTAAGGACACAACCACCAGGGGTTTGATGAGACCCTTTTTCATGTTCACCAACAGGTCGGTGCCCCCGGCAAGGACCGCCGCATCCGAACCGTGCCGATCGAGGAGTGATAAGCATTCGTCAAGGGTCTTGGGTTCATAAAAGGTGAACTTCGGGAGTAACATTGATTCCCCACGTATGAAAAAACGAATACTTTAGTTCATCCTAGTGAACACAATGAATATGGTATCACATTGTGTTTGTGTGTCAAGGTCGGAAATAATGATATGAGCTAGGCAGTGTGTTCATTATGGAGAACAAGTGGCCGTCTTGGACATAGATATTAGCCTCCCATGGCCAGATGGATAATCTCCAGGCGATCCCCCTCTTTTAACATCGTGCGGTCGTACGCCTCCGCGTGTACGAATTGGTGGTTAATCTCGACAATCATGTCAGAAGTCCTTGACTCTTCAACGATTTCGAGCAGTCTGGATACACTTGTCCCAGGAGGGACTTCGGTTTCGACGCCGTTGACGGAGATTCTTACATGAACCAATTGCGGTTTCTGCTCAGCAGCCAGATCGGATTACCCCCTTCGTTATGGTCTGTGCCTACATCGAGAGAACACTCCGATGGGTCCCGCGACCGCGTTTTCCCTCACCTTCGGTATATCCTCAGAAATGAGGGGATAGCAGGCTTTCTCCGAGATCTATCCTACCAAACATTTCGATCTTTTGCCATATTTCCGGACGGTTCTCAAATTTGTCTGGTGAAATCCATCGTCCCTTCTGCTCCGACGCTCCTCAGGTCATCCTCCCGGGGTTCGCACACGCCCCTGTGGGAGGACAAAGGAAAAAGAGGAAAGGAGCAAGGAGAGGAACTCCGAAGAGGCTTCACTTTTTCGGCCTTTATCCGCGGACATATGTTGGTGCCCCACTTCTCCCGCGAGTCGTTTACGGCGAATGGAGTTCACCAGAAACTCCACAAACTCCAAAAAGCGATAGGTAGTCAATGTGAGGCCAACATGCTAAAATTAGCGGACGGGGTAGATTCTGTAGAAGGGAGCACCGGGACTTGTGATATCGATTTCGGACATGAAGGCTGGGAGAATTTCACATGACAATTACCATTAAGAGTGGCCTCCCGCTCGCAGAATCGATCGGAAAGCGAAGGCTAGAGGTCGAGTGGCCGGGGGGAACTTTAGCGGAATTGATTCAATATCTTCACGAAAAAACAGGGACTGATGTCGAGAGAGCGCTAAGGGGCGACGATGGGTCTATAGCTTATGTCATCTCCGTCAATGGAAAAATCCAAAAAGAGCTATCTGCCCTCATTCACGATGGAGACGAAATCTCATTCCTCCTGCCAATTGGGGGAGGGTGAGAGCCGATTTCGTGAAAAAATTGATACGCGGAAAGGACTATGGCGGAAAAAGAGATCCAGATTCGATGTAAGGCTTGTAGTTCGAGATTCGGTGTCTGGCCACTGGAGCCTACAGCCCAATGTCCGCAATGCCAACAGGATTGGAAGATCAGGTGGCTTGACGCTCACTCAGGGATGATTATCGCACCGGTCTCTTGGAAAGCATACCAATCAAAATCGAGGAGGATCATTCCGGATGAGTAGAATCGCCTATGTCAATCTGACTTCAGAGACGGTTGATATCCGAGAGATCCCACTGGAATTGAGAAGGGATTTCTTGGGGGGCAGGGGCATCAATACCCACCTCCTTTATGAGAACGTTGGGAAGGAGACCGATCCTTTGGGGCCGGATAATGTCCTTATCGTGGGTGCCGGTCTGCTGACAGGAGTTGCTGGGGTTTCCAACTCTCGGATTAGTTTTTCGGCAAAATCTCCAGAGACGGGGCTCTTGGGAGATTCTGCGATGGGAGGATTTTTTGGTGCGGAGCTCCGTTATGCTGGATTCGATCACCTTGTGCTACAGGGAAAGGCAAAAAAACCCACCTACCTGTGGATTCATGATGGGACAATCGAGTTTCGGGACGCCGCGAGTCTGTCTCAACTCGACACCCTCCAGATGCAAACAAAGATCCGTGAAGATCTCGGGGATCCCAAAATTCAGGTTGCCTGTATTGGCCCTGCCGGGAGGGAGGGGATCGCTTTTGCCTGCATCATTCACGGGCTCTCCCATGCTGCAGGTCGAACGGGGATGGGAGCAGTGATGGGTTCGAAAAACCTCTGGGCGATTGCTGCCCGGGGGACAGGAACCATTCCAGTCCACGATGCTGAGAAGCTTCTCCGTGTCGTTGAAAAACAGTACAAGCAGGTCACACGAACAAAGGGCTTTCTCGCCTCCTCCATTTATGGGACGATGATCAGGCTCAACAATACGAGGACCCAGGGGTATGAGGGTGGTCTCAATCACCAATTCAACATGATGGAGTCTGGGGGCGAGGAGCTGGACGCCGAGGTGTTTATCGAAAAGTATGAGACCCGAAAGGCCACCTGCTTTGGTTGTCCCACGGCCTGCAAACACATGTTCAAAGTGCCGAGGGGGACCTATGAGGGGATGGAGTGCGAGGGACCTGAGTATTACGGCTGTGGAGGATGGGGTTCCCAGTGTGGATCTTCGAGTTGGGAGACCATCCTTGAAGCGTGGAATCTCTGCGCCAAATATGGGCTCGATGTTGGTTCTATGACCGCCTACACGGCCTGGCTCATGGAACTCTTCGAAAAAGGAATCATTACCGAGGAGGAAACCGGTGGTTTGTCCCTCGATTGGGGGAGTTCTGAGGCGATCATCGGTTTGATTCAACAGGTTGTTGAAAAGCGGGGGATTGGGAAGTTGTTGGCCAGAGGCTGGAGCGAAGCAGCCAAATGGATTGGGCAGAATAGTGAGTCCTATATGGATCATGTGAAAGGCCTCTCCATCGAATGTGACGATGTCAGAGGCCACCGAGCCCAGACACTCGGACTGGCTGTCGCTTCTCGTGGGGCCTGCCATCTCAGAAACCGATATACCCTGGAGGAATTCTCCCTACCCGAGGAGGCTACAGAGAAATTGACTGGAAGGCCGATTCCTCGGGATCCCACCACATACGAGAGAAAGGAATGGGCCTGTTACTGGACCGAATGCCTCTGCTCGCTTGCAGACGCGCTCGGTGTCTGTAAGTTCATGACCAAATGGCTGAGCGTCGGGCTTTTGGGGTTTGAAGAGTTCATCGAGTCGATTGAAGCCGTGACCGGTCTCAAACTTTCCTCTGATGATTTGTTGGAAATAGCGGAGCGAATCTACACCACAGAAAGACTCTTCCTTGTTCGAGAGGGAATCTCTCGGAAGGATGATGTCGTGCCTGAGAAATTCTTCAGGCCATGGACGCACGGTCCCCGGGCCGGGACGAAAATCGAGGCCGAGCCATTCGAACGACTTCTCGATCGCTACTATGACCTCCATGGATGGGATCTGAATGGAATTCCAACGGACCAGACCCTAGAGCGACTGAAGATAGGAGAATCAAGTTGAAGAAGATGGAAGTGGAACAGGAGAGATGCACCGGCTGCTGTCTCTGCGAGACGGTTTGCTCCCTTTCCCATGAGGGAAGGATGAATCTAACGCTTTCGAGAATTCAGATCGACCCCTTCTCTGAGAGTCGTTATCACCCTCGAGTCTGTCTCCAATGTCAGAAATGCCCGCCTTCAGAGGTCTGCCCGACCGGCGCATTTCAATGGGACGAAGAGACGAGAGTCGTCAGGATCATCGAAGATGAATGTGATGGATGCGGCCTCTGCGTCACCGAATGCCCGTTCTCCGCTGTCTTTGAGAGGGACGGAAGGATTCTGGTCTGTGACGTTTGTGACGGAAGCCCCAGATGCGTGGAGGTCTGTGAGAAGGGGGCCATCATATTTGTCTCAGCGGATAGCGCCTGAACCCTTCTCTCACCCTTGTTGACAATGAGAATTTCATCATGCTAGATTGCGCCAATCCCTGAAAGGTCGGCGAAACGTGACGTTTTCTCCTGACGTGCCCGAGCAGTTCAATCTCGCGGTCTTCCTTCTCGATCGGCACTTGGCAGAAGGTCGAGCGGATAAAGTCGCCGTTTATTATGAGGGTGAGACCCTTACCTACGCTGAGCTTGCCGAGGCGGCCAACCGGATGGGAAACGCTTTGCTGGGCTTAGGTGTCGAGGAGGAGAATCGGGTCATGATCTGCCTCCATGACTCCCCGGAGTTCGTGACGAGCTACCTCGGTGCCATGAAAATCGGCGCTGTACCTGTACCCGTCAGCACCATGGCCGTCCCGCAGGACTATCTCTATTACCTCAATGATAGCCGGGCGAAGGTACTCATTGTGGATCAGAGCCTGGCGCGCAGTATCCGAGAGATCCGCCCCGAGCTCCCTTACCTCAAGCATTTCGTGGTTCTCGGAGAAGCCGGAGGTGGGGAATTCGACTATGACTCCTTGGTTGTCAATAGCTCTGCGAACCTGATCGCGGCACCAACGACAAAAGACGACATGGCCTTCTGGATGTACAGTTCTGGAACGACGGGTAAGCCCAAAGGGGTCGTCCATTTGCACCACGATGTGCTGTACTTTATGCCCCCGCACTGTGAGGTGGTTTCCATGGCAGAGAAGGATATCGTCTTCTCGACCTCGAAGCTCTACTTCTCCTACGGGAGAAACAACTCACTCGAAGCCCCCTTTTTGTGCGGAGCCGCTGTCGTTCTCTACTCCGAGCGGCCGGACCCGGAAAAAGTCTTGAATGTCATTGAGACGTACCACCCCACCCTCCTTTACAGTGTTCCCAGTTCATACAATGCGATTCTCAAATACCTGGACACGACCGACCGGAAATGCGATTTATCCTCTATCCGCCATTGCATTTCGGCCGGCGAGCCCCTGCCCAAGGTGATCTTTGATCGCTGGGAAGAGATCTTTGGAATCCAGATACTCGATACCATCGGATCAACCGATGTGGGAGCCGAGTATCTGTCGAACAGACCCGGCTCAATCAAGCCGGGGAGCAGCGGCCAGCTTCTGCCCGGTTTCGAGGCCAGATTGGTTGACGAAGCGGGGTGTGACGTTGAACAGGGTCAAGTCGGCACCCTATGGGTCAAAAACGAGGGGACAGCAGCCTTTTATTGGAACAAGCATGAGCAAACCAAGGAAAGCTTTTATGGGGAATGGTTTAATACGGGCGACAAGTTTTACAGAGATCCAGATGGGTTTTACTGGTATGTGGGACGGGCTGATGACATCTTCAAAGCTGGAGGGATATGGGTGTCTCCCTTGGAGGTAGAAGGCGTCCTCCTGGAACATGAGGCGGTGAACGAGTGTGCAGTGATCGGCGCACCGGATGCCGAGGGCTTAGAGAAACCGATGGCCTTTGTGGTACCTAACTCGGGGTACACACCCTCATCGGAACTCGAAGGGGAACTGAAGCAGTTTGTTCGAGACCGGATGGCCCACTATAAGTGTCCGCGTTGGTTTCGTTTTGCTGCTGAGCTGCCGCGGACGGCGACCGGCAAAGTCCAGAGATATAAGCTGCGCGCCCTGTTGGAGAAATAGATTCTTAAAGCTTGTGGGGTAAGCCTGTGAGACTTCCAAAATTCGACCACGTGGAACCAAAGAGTATTCAGGAGGCTTCGACCATTTTGATTGATAATCCGGAGGCCAAGATCTTCGCTGGAGGGACGGACCTTCTGGTTAACATGAAACATCGGGTTGAGACGCCGCCTCTCATCGTGAACATCAAACGGATATCTGGACTAAACTTCGTCGAACAGAAGAATGGCGTCCTAAGGATCGGGTCGCTGACGTCTCTGAAGACGATATTTACACACCCCCTCATCGCAGAAAAGCTGCCCGCCCTTGCGTTGGCAGCATCGTTGGTGGGTTCATACCACCATCAAAGCATGGGGACAATCGGGGGAAACATATGCCAGCAAAACCGGTGTAAATACTTTAACCAGTCCAAATGGTGGCGGAGTTCTCGGGCGCTCTGTTTCAAGACGGGTGGAGAAATCTGTTACGTCGTGAATCAGAGAGAGATATGTTATTCGAGCTACTGCGGCGATTTGGCCCCCGTTTTGTTGACGTACAATGCGAGGGTCGTTTTGGAGCGTCAGAAGGGCAAACGGGAGATCTCTCTGGAGCGTCTCTTCTCTGGAAACGGAAAGGCCCCACTGAATTTGGAAAGCGGGGAGATTCTAACCCAGATTGCGATTCCTCGGGAGGCGTCAGAGGTCTTCTCGACCTATTTGAAGTTTGCGAACCGTGAAAGCATCGATTTTCCAATCGTCGGGACTGCACTCTGGGCCTCGATCAAAAAGAAAGAGGTTCGAATCGCCTTCACCGCTGTCGATCGGAAACCGTTGAGAGCCGGAAAAGTGGAGAAATTTTTGAGGGGGAAGGAACTCAGTCAAAAGACATTGCAAGAAGCCAAGGCCCTCTCTTCCAAGGAGGCGAAACCGGTGAAGACATCGATCTATTCGCCCGCCCATAAGAGAGAGATCATGGGCCGTTTGCTGGAAGGCGGATTGGGTCGGGCCCTGGAGGAGGTTGGGAGATGAAAGAGGCCGTTGCGCTGGACATCAATGGGGATACCTATGAAGTCCTTATTTCCCCAAACCAGACACTCCTCGAAGTATTACGGGATCAGTTGAGGCTTATGGGAACGAAAAGAGGGTGTGATTTAGGCGCCTGTGGTGCCTGCACTGTACTCATCGATGGGGAGGCGTACCTCTCCTGCCTCACCCTTGCCGTGGACGTTGTCGGAAGAGCGGTAACGACAATTGAAGGGTTAAGCCAGGACGGAGATCTTGTTCCCCTGCAAACAGCCTTCATACACAAAGGGGCAATTCAGTGTGGCTTTTGCACCCCGGGCATGATCCTCACGGCCAAGGCGATATTGAATGACGAAAAAAGGCCCAGGGAAGAAACCGTGAGGAAGAAGATGGCGGGCAACCTGTGCCGCTGTACTGGATATAAGAAAATATGCGAAGCGGTCTTGAGTGTCGCCACGCGAATTGAGAGGGAAGACTAGATGGAACAGGAACTGGACACAGTCGGCGCCAGAATGCCGATGCTCGATGCGGCAGCCAAGGTCAAAGGGGCTGCCCAATTTACTGATGACCTGATCCTTCCGGGGATGCTCTATGGGAAGATACTGCGGAGTCCTCTCCCCCACGCC
>JABAOH010008820.1_pt1 | contig 10793 bp, 15 predicted proteins | sample 7062181 | NCBI WGS metagenome assembly JABAOH01 (sample SAMN14538630, study PRJNA623070) | marine sediment metagenome | biome: marine biome [ENVO:00000428]; feature: marine pelagic biome [ENVO:01000023]; material: deep marine sediment [ENVO:00002113]; isolation source: pool of 5 deep marine... | reverse complement strand
CGTTCTGTCTCGGCATCAGGAAACAAGGCTACGCCGTCTTTCACCAGCGTGCACGACTTTACTTCCAACAAACAACTCTCGTGCTCGTTGGTCAAAAAGAAATCAAATCTAGTGTGCCCATAACCATATTCTGGCTTTATTATGTTGTATTCCGAAAGTTCTTCTATGTCCCCGTTTTTTAAGGCTTCTAAGACTAGTTTGTTGGGCACCCGAGAATCAACGGACAGCACCTGCTCGTTATAGAAAACTCCGATCAAATCGTAGTCAGTTTTTCTGTTCTCTTTCAGCACCTCTCTGAGAATAACTTTGGTTCCCGGAGTCAAAAGTTCGTGCATTCTTCCAGGGTTGGGCAAAAAACTTGGCAAAATCCTATCTTCGACTCTTACAAGGGCTGAGAAACGGTTTGGTCTCTCCTGAAAAACGCCTTTAAGGGTTCTTCCTTCTATTTTTATGAAGCTAACCAACGTCTAACTTTCCCAGTAACACAAATAGACATCGCACAAGATTGGAAATAAAAGTTAGGCTAGAAGAAGACGGACAGAATAACTAATTGACAGCAGTGTGATGTCTAGTTTTCCGTTATCGGTTTTCTATTCTTCTTCGACAGTTATGGCTTCGGTGGGACAAGAAGTCACGCAAGCCATGCAGAGAATGCAATCATCTGCTCTCACAGGAACAGATTTCTGAGTGTCTGGGTGTTCAGGAAGGTCTTGAAGTTCGAAGACGTCGACAGGACAAACATCCACGCAGACACCGTCGCCGTTGCACTTGCTCCAATCAACCGTAACATTTACCATCGTATCTACCTCAGCTTAGTTCTTATTCAAGACGCAAGACGTTTTAATACTTTACGTTGCCCACCTGTTTTGGCGTTTTTTTCCCGCCTCAAAAGATTTACAAGTGTTGCGCGTGCGCGCGCAATGAAGTAGCCAACACCCTACGATTTACTCAAGAGAATGAAGGCTTCAGGACTGTTAAAGATCTACGCCTGCAGTCCAACAATGAAGATGTTCGACGTAAAGAAAGAAGACCTCATCCCTGAAGCAGACGAGATCGCCGGGGCGGCAGCCTTTCTCGATCTTGCCTCGGATGCAGACGTAACCCTCCTCGTTTGGCCCTTCCTTAGCGATGTGAAGAAACAGAAAACCGCTGCCAAGCTTCCTCCTTTTCTGAAACCAGAATAATGTGCGCACTTGTTTTGGTTAGGTTTTTTGCATTAGCATTTTCATTTGGCCAACAAAATCGTGTTTGGGTCTTTCGAATTCTGGTCTGCGGGTTAAGCCATAGCTTGAGTATACGTCTTCTAGAATTTTCATTTCAATGATGCGTGCTCCTGACATTAGGAATTCTTCGAGTCCTTCGGCGAAAACATCTATCTTTTCAACGATTGTGTCTTGCCTAAGTGAATAGCGGTTTTCTAGGTATTTGTATATAAGAAGTGTGGCTTCGTCTCCGAAGATTTTTCTGAGAACCGTGTCTATGGCTTTTGAAACTTTGTCATAATCCTCGTGTTTCTGTTTGGTTAGAGCCCTCATTATTGGGCGCCCTCAATAACAATCTGTTATATTAAGACTTAATAAATCTTGCCGTAGATTTGTCGACCAACCATACACATTTCTAAACATCAACCAATGATTCACACGAAAAACGCAACATTTAATTGTTGAACTCTTTCAGAAAATATTTTTCCTTTGCGCGCGTGCGCACGCATCATTTAATAAACAACAAATGCGCCCTAACATAAAAATAAGCGCAAGACTTCCCCGTACAAAACATCCGATCGATCGCATGCACATCTCAATTGAAAAAAAACAGAACAAAAAATGTAGGGCGCACAAGAAATAGGAAACGCAAGACATCTCTTCCATCGAAGGAAACTCATTCCAAGAAGACGAGAGAGAGCAAAATGAGAACTCCGAGGACAAAGGCTGTTAGCTGCAGTGCTGATTTTAAAAGTCCCGGTTCTTCTTTGCGAAGTTCTGGGATCAGATCTGAACCTGCTATGTAAATGAAGTTGCCTGCGGCGAAAGGTATCAAAAACGTAATAAAATCTCGAATAAGAAAACCCAAGCTGAGGGCCAAGATGGCTCCAAATATTGCCGTGAGGGCGGTTGAGAAATTAAAGAAAACAGCCCTAGATTTGTTGAATCCTCCGTAAATCAGAACTCCGAAATCTCCGATTTCTTGAGGAATCTCGTGGAAAACGACGGCTAGGGTGGTGGCTACTCCTAAGGGTATGCTTGCCAAGTAGCTTCCACTTATTATTAGACCGTCTATGAAATTGTGAACAGCGTCGCCAAGGAGATTCATGTAGGCAAAGGAATGGGGATGCCCCTCTGAGGTTGGTATGTGGCAGTGTCTCCACTGGAGGAACTTCTCTAAAATAAAAGAAACAACGATACCAAGCAGAATATATAGCGATATATGTATTCCGAAACCATTTTCGTCCGCTACTGCTTTCGGAATCAGATGAATGAAGGCGTCTCCAAAAAGTCCTCCAGCGGAAAAACTTACGAAATACAGGAGTATCTTCCTTAGGCCTTCTTCTCTCAACGAAAAAGTCAACACGCCGACCAGGGAGATTGAACTAACAACAAGAACGCTCACTAGACCATACAGCCAGACAACCGTCACAGAATTCCCCCAAATGAAACAAAACTAAAGAGGGCTGTTGAAACTTTTTACCTTTTTGTCTGTTACTTTCTGTTAACTTATTGCTATATGAAGTTGCGCTCTCATCCTCTCAGACTCAGCAGGGCAATCAAGCCAAACCCCGTGATGATTATGCCTGAGATTCTGTTTACCCATTGCAACCTTTGAGGATTGAACTTTGTACGAAATACGCTGACCCCGCTGCTCAAGATAAACCACCATAGGGCTGAGCCGATAAACACACCTAGAACTAGCACTGACGCAGAGACATAGCTCCCACTAGCGCCTCCCACCCCCAATCCGGCGAATATCACCGCAAAAGAAAGGATTGTCATCGGGTTTGTGATTGTCAAGAAAAACGTCGAGACATAAGAACCAACGAGTCCGTTTCCTTTGGCTGAAGCTGCATGTTCGGCAGGTTTGGATAGAAAAGTCTTGACGCCCAAAAAGCAAAGAAAACCACCGCCAATGATACGAAGCCATACCTGTTGCGTGATCAAGAAGTTTGAAATATAGGTCAACCCAAATCCGGCAATGAAGCCGTAGATAGCATCAGCAGTAGCAGCCCCCAAACCAGAGAACAAGCCAAAGGCTCGCCCTTCGGCTAGAGTCCGTCGTATACATAGCACACCAATTGGTCCGACAGGTGCGGCAATCGAAAAACCAATGATGAGCCCCCTAATGAAAAAACCGATGTCCATTTATCTCTCTCCTTTGGCAGAGCCAACAGAACCCTTTATTCTAAAGTCAAATATATACATAGGCGATTGCTTTCATAGTCTTCTAAGGGTTAGGCAAATGGGACTTGAAGAATACCGGAAGAAAAGAGATTTCAAAAAGACAAACGAACCGAAAGGTGACGAGACAACAAGCGGCGGAAACATTTACGTGATTCAAAAACACCAAGCCAGACATTTACATTATGACTTGAGGCTAGAGATGAACGGAGTTCTCAAAAGCTGGGCAGTTCCAAAAACACCTCCTACAGAAAAAGGCATAAGAAGACTGGCAGTGCAAGTAGAAGACCACCCCATCGACTATGCAAACTTTGAAGGAATAATCCCTGAGGGAGAATACGGCGCGGGCACCGTGGAAATCTGGGACAACGGACGCTACGTCTTGAAAGAAAGGGACGAAGACAAGTTAATTTTCGAAATCAACGGAAACAAACTTAGAGGTGATTATTGTCTGGTGAGGTTCAAGGAAAGGAAGAACTGGTTGTTCTTCAAGAAGAAATGAGGTGACGTTGCACGCAGAAGCTGTGTTTCCGCATTAATAGGTTTTCAAACTTTTAAGTATAACGCCGTTATAGATAAATACGGCCGAAGCCATTTTAACTTTGTGTGAATAGTTAACATTTTAGGTTAGCAACGTCACTCAATAAAAGTGTGGTTGGCACGGAGGTTTGTAGTTGGGTGGTCAAATTAAAACCCATCGAGAATTAGACTGTCTAGGTCTCTACTGTCCTGAACCAGTTTTTAGAACAAGACAAGAAATTGACAAGCTAGCCGTTGGTCAAGTTTTAGAGGTAGTTGCCGATGACCCAGCGGCTGAGGAAGACATAAAACGTTTGGTTAAGAGACTCGGGCACCAACTCCTTGAGTTGCGAAAAGAGAAAGACAGGTTTCATTTTCTTATCAAAAAAGGTAAGTAGGAAGCGAGTTAGGAATTGAGAAAAGTGTATATGGACCACGCGGCTGGAATGCCTGTAGATCCCAGAGTCTTCGAAGCTATGAAACCGTATTTTATGGAAAACTATGGAAATCCTTCATCTTCCCATTCCTTTGGAGCAAGTGCCAAGAACGCTTTAATGGGGTCGAGAGAAAAAGTTGCTCGACTAATAGGAGCCGAGAAACCTAAAGAACTTATTTTTACTTCAGGAGGCACAGAATCCAACAATCTAGCAATAAAGGGAGTTGCCTACCGAAACAAGGACAAAGGAAACCACGTCATCACAACCACCATCGAACACATATCGGTGATAAACATCTGTAAACATCTTCAAAAACAGGGCTTCGACATCACCTACATACCAGTGGACAAACAAGGCACGGTTGACCCCAAAAAAATCAAAGACGCAATAACCGACAAAACTATCCTCATATCCGTTATGTACGCAAATGGTGAAATAGGAACAATTCAACCAATAAAGGAAATAGGGAAGATAGCCCACGATAACAAAATCTATTTTCACGTAGACGCTGTAGCCGCAGCAGGAAAGGTACCCATCAACGTTGAAGAAGAAAACATAGACCTCTTGTCATTTTCTTCCAACGACATTTATGGACCAAAGGGAATGGGAGCCCTTTACACCAAAAAGGGAACCAGAATTCAACCAGTTATGCAGGGCGGCGGTCAAGAAAGAGGGCTGCGTTCAGGCACAGAAAACACACCAGGCATAGTCGGCTTGGGGAAGGCGGCTGAGATCGCAAAAGAAGAAATGGAGACTGAAAGCAGGCGGTTAAACCAGCTACGAGACAGACTCACAAAGGGTGTTTTGGACACGATTGAACGTTCATACCTGAACGGACACCCAACTGAAAGACTTCCCAACAACGCCAACCTCAGATTCAGTTATATAGAAGGGGAATCTCTCATTTTAGGTTTAGATATGCTCGGTATTCAGGTGTCTTCGGGGTCGGCATGTACTTCAAAAACTTTAGAACCTTCCCACGTACTGCTTGCGATAGGTTTAGCCCACGAAGAAGCCCATGGTTCTTTAGTTTTCACTATGGGCAAGCAAAACTCAGAGGAAGACGTGAACTATGTGCTGGAAGTGTTGCCGGGCGTGGTAAAGAGGCTGAGGGGAATGTCTCCCTTGACACCAAAAGAAATGTTGAGGTGACATGAATGTACAGCGAAAAAGTTATGGATCATTTCATGAACCCACGAAACGTAGGTGAAATTCCAGACGCAGACGGAGTTGGAACCGTTGGCAACCCCGTTTGCGGCGACCTCATGACCGTGTACATTAAAGTTAAGGACAACAGGTTGGAGGATGTCAAGTTCAAAACCTTCGGTTGCGGAGCAGCTATAGCCACAAGCAGCATGACCACCGAACTTGCAAAGGGAAAAACCATCGAACAAGCTTTAAGAATCACTAGGGGAGATGTAGCAGACAGCCTAGGTGGTCTCCCCCCAATCAAAATGCACTGTTCTAATCTAGCCGCAGACGCCTTGCACGCGGCTATAAAAGATTATCTGAAGAAAAAAGAGGCAAAGAAATGAAAACTTTCGTAAAATGTGAAATGTGCAACGCGGAAATTCCTGCGGACAAGTGTGTGTTTGCTACTCACAAAAGGGTTATTGATGGAAAGGAATACGTTTTTTGCTGTGTACGTTGTTCTGAAGCTTTTCAAAAGAAGAAGAAATGACAAAACTTCCCTGCCGATCTAGCAACATGTGTCCTATGCGTGGCATTGAACCTTGAACCTTAATTTTTCTCGGTTTCTTCATCAAACAGTTTTGTGAGAGACAAAACCGAGAGTAGCGCGGTTGCTACGATGAAGACTAGAAAGGGAGTGTAGGGCGAAGAGTCGTACAGTAAGCCTCCTAGATATGGAGCTAGAAACGCGGCGAACATGCTAGCCGACAGTGGAACAGAAATCCACCTAGCCCTCGATGTTTCCGGCGCAATGGGACTAATCACGGCTCCTATCAGCGACAAAATGGTATACGAAGCGCCCATCAAGAATGAGGCTAGGGACAAGGCGAAGAAATTGTTGAACAAGACGAGGATTATTGCTGAAACAGAGCAAAAAATCATGCAGACAGAAATGGCGCCCGCCTTCTTCCATCTGTCCCCTATTCTTCCCAAATATATCCCCAGAACTCCTGATCCGAGGAAGGTGATGGACCCCAAGATCCCTACGAGGGAATCAGTGAGATGAAACTCGTCCCTCAGAATTTGAGGGACAAGGGGTCTAACCAAGAGCACAAAAAACACAATCACCGCAAAGAAGGCGGACCAAACAAGTAATTTCTTCCTCCCAAACGAAGTAGCAGTTGATGAAGGTTGGGAGATTTGCGTTGCCACGCCTTGGCTGCTTATTAAGAAAAGGATGCTTGTACACGTGCCATATAAAATGAAGGTCAAGTAGAACACCCATTGTATTCCAACGGCGTCGGAGAGGTACGCTCCTAGGGCTGGAGAGAAGATGTACCCAAGCGACCAAGAAGACGAAAGAATAGTAAAGGTTAACGTCATTTTTTCCTTTTCCGCCGAAGACGCAATGTATGCACTAAAAGCTGGCTGACCTATCCAAAACCCATACAAAACCGCACCAGGCAACAGTTGCACCCAGTTTTTTGCTAAAGAAAAAATGATCGGAACGGGCATCCATACCAGCCAACCAGTAATCATAGCCTTCTTTAGGTTATATTTATCCGCTAAGAAACCTCCAAGGAGGGGCGTGAATGCAGCAGCCAGTAACATTACAGAAAAGAATGTTCCTACCTCAACCGGGTTGGCTCCAAGCTCTCGGATGTAAAGTGGTAATATGTAAAAGTAGAGACCATCCCCAAAGGCACCTGTGAATGTTGCGACGAAAAGTAGTTTCAGATCCCTATTTAGTGCTCCGGAAAGAAATCCGAAATTTAGGATGTTCCTGTACTTGAACCTAGACATGAATCAGCTCCTTCTCAAAGGCCTTGAATACGATCCCTTTCAAAGACATAGCTATTAACCGTTTGGTTGTGTGCGATGACCTGACTCAGTAGAATTGAAAAATCTTAAGGGCTAATTGAGTTACAATATAATCTGGCCTGGAGGATCGAATAACGACCAACGGCTACAAAATCGTCCTCACCGCCAACCGTACTTTAATGAGTGAATACCACGGCGGCCTTTTTCTCGGATTCAGCGCTTGCGTCCCCAAGGGATTGATTCCAGACAGGCTCTACTTTTCTCTGCTTTGCCCCTCCACAAGCGTGAATAGAAACGGATCCGTTAAGTTTGCGCCGTGTGGAATAAGGAAAATAGAGGCCGCCTTGCTGAACTATGGTTTCCAGAAGGAAGACGTGATCGTTGCGCACCCAGAATACATGGACAAGGTCCTAGGACCCAACACAAAAGTTGTTGGAATCGCAGAAACCGACCCCTTGGGTATAGCCCCCGCCACTTCTTCCTTCACAGGGTTGCTGGGTGGAGAGGCATACATGGCAATCAAGTTTAGGGAGCTTTTGAACCACCCTGCAATAAAGAAGTACAAGCCAAAAATCGTAGTTGGAGGGCCNNAGCTTGAACGTGGGGAAACCCGAAAAGAACTCGGGATAGACTGCGTAATCGTGGGAGAAGGAGAAAAAGTTGCAGGGTCCATTTTCGATAAGGCCGCGAACGGTGAAACACTTCCAGAGATTGTGCGGGGGGAAGTAGTTCCTGAAGAAGAAATACCAATCATTAAGGGCCCGACAATTTGTGGATTGGTTGAGATTGCTCGAGGATGCGGGAGGGGATGCTCCTTTTGTGTCCCAACACTCCAGATATACCGTTGCCTTTCCGTTGAGCACATTCTGAAGGAAGTTGAAGTGAACCTTAGGGCGGGCAGACAACCGTTGCTACACGCCGAGGACGTGTTGAGGTACAAAGCAAAGGGTTTCAGAGTTAACAAGGAGGCTGTGATCAACCTTTTCAGAACCGTGCAAAATCTTTCAGGCGTCAGAACGACAAGCCTAAGTCACATCGCGCTTTCCTCAGTTTTAGACGCTCCGGATGTTGTTGAAGAAATCTCAAGCATTTTGAGTTTAGGCGAGAAGGCTCCTTGGACCGCCGCCCAGACAGGCATCGAAACAGGTAGCCCCAAACTGATCAAGAAACATATGGCTGGAAAATGTAAGCCATTCAAACCGGAAGACTGGCCTGAGATGGTCGTTGATTCCTTTGAAATCTTGTGTAAAAATAATTGGCTTCCCTGTGGCACATTGATTCTAGGTTTGCCAGGAGAAACGGAAAAAGATGTTGAGCTCACAATCGAGCTTCTGGAGGAGTTGAAACCCTTCAAAAGCCTAATCGTTCCCCTTTTCCTTGTCTTCATGGGGGGACTGAAAAACAGGACCGACTCCTTTACGTTGGAGGAGATGACAAACAAGCATTACGAGCTTTATTTGAAATGTTGGGAGCACAATCTGAAGTGGGCTCCCACTTTGGTTGAAGACTATTCTCGTATGAGCATAAGAGGCAAAGTTACCCAGTACGGGTTGAAGCTCTTCTTTTCGTATGGAATAAAACAAGCGACAGAACTGGTCCGCAAGTGCCGAGAGGATTACAGTTACGATATGCCGAGTATGATAAGAGACATCAGAAGCGGCAAAATAGAAGTGGCCCCATCTCTTCCAGCTCGTCTAGCCTTTAAATTAGTTCGACTGAAGGCAAGGTAAATCTGAGGGAAAACTAGCACTACAAGGTCAAAGTCAAAAACGATTGAATGGGATGAAGGGGAAATATGAAAGAAAAAGAACCTTTGTGGCTTTTTCATCGTATTCTATTCTTTTCACCATTCTAGATCTTTTTCCGCTATGTCGCTCCAGCACTCTCTGCAAATAGGTAGACGTCTGCCCCTAAAGTAGATGTAGACTTCAATGTCTGTGCCTCTGCATTTTCCGTTCCAAGGGTTTCCACATTTTTCAATTGACCGGTTTGGACGTTTGAGGAGTTTCATGAAGTATCCTAGCCGTCAAAATGGTTTAAGTGGAAGCGCATTTAAAACCCTCGACGCAACGACAGCCTATAAAGCGGAGAGACAAAGGTGAAAGTGAAACATATGATTCACTGGTAGTCACAAAATGTAACTTGAAGCCTATTTTTCCACTTCTGGCAATCAGTGTTCTAAAGTATAGTAATATAAGCATCGGTAACTGGGGGAATACAGGGAAATCATGAAATTTCCACCAATAAACAATCCTATCCCCTCTTCCCCTACGGATGTCTACGTAGTCCCAGCCGCATTTGCGTTTACCCTCGTCATTGAGGGGGTTGGTCTTTGGTATTTGTTAAAAATCCTAAACTTGAATCTAAAGATCAGGTTCATCCAATCCATTACTTTAGCTCTCTTCTTAAACTTGGTAACGTTTCTTCTTGGCAATTACATATTACTTCCCTTGCTGTCGCCTTATTCTGGGACAAGAATAGCTATTGATGTAAACGCCTTTTTCCCTATTGGGTTGATTGTTGGTGTAAGTTTTTTCCTTGGTTTTTTGTATGGGAGAAGAAGAAAAGTCACACATGATCTGGAAGTTTAGCTACTGTTGGGTTTTGATAGTTTTGGCACTTTCATTCGATTTGTCTTTGGCGCCAAGTGTTGTAGGGGCACTGTCTCCAACAATAGGCGCTTCCTTTCAGGTGGCAGGTTTTGCATTCTGCCCTGTCGAAGGGTCTGGGCCTCCTAACCCTTCTTGCCAAGCTTCAGTCCTCAGACAAAAAACGTTACTCTTTGATATATTGATATCCATCCTTCAATTCATTGGTTCACGAAAGGTTCAAAAATGGTTAGTCCCATAAATTTTGTGAGAACTTTGAAATGATTGACTCCTATGATTTTGGTCGAATCGTCATCAACGGGAAACGTTACAACAGTGACTTGATAGTTTTTTCTGACAAGGTTAGGGAGGGTTGGTGGAGGAAGGAAGGCCACCGACTCCATGTTGAAGATTTAAAAGACGTTTTGGAAGCTAAGCCAGAAGTGCTTGTGGTGGGCACTGGCTACTCAGGACTGATGAGGGTTCCGCCTGAGACTAGAGGGTATGTTGAATCTGAAGGAATCGAGTTCATAGCCCAGAAGACAGCAGAAGCTTGTGAAACCTTCAACCGCCTCGTCAAGTCTAGAAAAGTTGTGGCAGCTCTTCATTTAACCTGCTGAACCGCGTGCGCAGGATCCTTGGAAGTGTTATTTCAAATTCATAACTTATTTTAAAAGTCAAACCATACTCGGAGTCGGATGAGAACAATTCAATTGGTGTAGTTTTTGACGCCAAAAGTTAAGGACGTTATGATTGGAGAAGTCATAACGATAGAGGCCAATGTAACCGTAAGAAAAGCTGTAAGGCTCATGAATGATCGCGAAATAGGGTGCCTAGTTGTGGTTCAAGATGGAAAGCCTGTTGGAATCGTCACCGAAAGAGACATGCTGAAACGAGTTTTGGTTGAA
>JABAOH010138101.1_pt1 | contig 10794 bp, 9 predicted proteins | sample 7062181 | NCBI WGS metagenome assembly JABAOH01 (sample SAMN14538630, study PRJNA623070) | marine sediment metagenome | biome: marine biome [ENVO:00000428]; feature: marine pelagic biome [ENVO:01000023]; material: deep marine sediment [ENVO:00002113]; isolation source: pool of 5 deep marine... | reverse complement strand
CTCCTTTTCTCCTAAATTTATAAATACCGGAAGCACTCCAACATAGGTTTTCGAGTCAACTCTCTCAAACCCGAGTGCTTTTAGTAGTTTTTTAGGAAGAGTCGGAAACTCCAAAGTAGCAATCTCTGCCGTTTCCTGAGGCAAGAGGCCATCCTGGCTAACGCTGATTTTAAGAAGGGTGGATTTCATATTGTCCCTCACCGATTTTTTATAAAAAAGTCCTTAAATGATTAAATGAAGTCCTCTCTCTATAAAAATAAAAAATATTATTATTATTTAGAAATCTGAACGAGCGGCAACAATTAATATTTACAGTTATCCGAAGTATTTTACTTGAGTCGTTATGACATAGCAAGCTATATCAGTTTATTTGAATCAGTTAGCGGTTGCTTCCGTATAGTCTAAAACTTCTAAATTGTACTTCAGCCCGAGCATCCTGCCCTCTGCGGGGAATACGGTGAAAAAAGGTATCGATTCTCCAGGTTTTATATTGTAGTTAAGCCCAGCCAGTTTTGTGGAATTGTTAACGTCAATGTCTCCATTTTTCTGGTCTAGTCTCTGAAGTATTTCTTGTATTGGGGTATCTTTTAGCTCTTTGTCAGAAAATGTGTTGCCGGCATAGAAAATATCTTCATACTGTTTTTGATCAGCTGCTATATATTCACTTCTGAGTTTAACAAAATGAACAGGCACAGTAGATTCGTTTGTGATAAGACCTGAAACAATATATATAGGACCATTTACCGTGTTCATCCACCTCGCTTTATGCTCGGTGATTATAATATTTGCGGTCTCTGAGCTGCCAAAATCTATCGATAGAGCAGACGTGAGGTTTGAAAATGTGTCTTTGGGCAGTATCTCTGCATTGATCAGAAGTACCAGGCTTGCACATAAGATTACTGTAACAGCCGCGATTGTTATCAAAGTGTGAAATGTTTTCGCAATTACACCTGGGCCGGATTTGGATAAATTGATACTTGCCGTATCACTAAAAGCCTTCTCAGATTCAGACACAGTTGCATCTTCGGCAGCCTGAACATGATCGGCTTCATCTTCGAAGCTTACTTCCTTGTGGATTTCGTCAATATTTTCTTCCTCTACTAGAGCTGGATCGTCTTCTATAGATAGTTCAGCTTCTTGGAGGTCTTCTTCAGCACTTTGCTCTTTTTCTTCTGGGGAATGTTCAATTTCTTCCCTGTGGGTATCAGTTCTATCTTCGGCTGGATCTTTGTCAATCAAGTCCTCTAAGCCCGTATCATGATCGGTTGGTAAATCCAGCATATCATCATCCGCGTCGTATTGCTCTTGTATTTTTAGTTCTCCCTGTGTCAACTCACCAGCACTTTCAGCTGCAGCGCTTTCTAATACAGCTTCTTCCTCGGTAGTTATTTCTTCATTTAGCTCCTCAAAAATTGGAGTTTCTTCCGGTTCAAGGGATTTCTCATGGATCTCCAGATCTTCCTTTTTGGGCACAAAGAAAATATGACCGCATTTAGAACACCTCACATCACTTCCCGGAGGCTTTATTCTGGAGTCATCAAGCTTGTATTTGCGGTTGCAGTTTTCACACTGAATTACCATAATTGAAAAACTATAGGCTTCTTATAACTAAGTCAATACTAATTCGGATGAATTACAGTATAATTCTTAAATATATGAGAAATATCGATTTCTTTGTGCTTATTTTAGCTTTGTTTTTATTTGTTTCCTGTGCAGCCACACATCAACATCCAGAACCCATAGAAAGGGTACAGCTGCATATGGGTACCTATGGGCGGGTTCTTATTTACGGCGGTAGTAATGAGGATATCGATGCTGCTTTTGCAAAGATAGCTGAGCTCGATGAACTGCTCTCGGACTATAACCCCAATAGTCATATCTCGGAAATTAATGACAATGCCGGTATAAGTCCCCTCGCAGTTGATCCTCAAGTCGTCGAACTCTTAGAGATAGCTAAGAACGTGGCATCTCAAACACAGGGAGTTTTCGACCCTACAATCGGAGCATTGACCATAGGTGTTTACCGGTTTGGAAGAGAGAGTGATATAGAAGTAAACCAAGAAGACATAGATAAAGCTAAATCTTTGGTTAACTACCGCGATTTGATTATAGACGAAAATACCGTGTATCTAAAAAGAAAGGGCATGATGATCGATCTGGGCGGTATAGGAAAAGGATACGCTGTTGAGAATGCGGTCAAAGTACTAAAGGAAAGGGGTGTTGAAAGCGGCGTTGTTTCTTTGTCGGGTGATTTTAAGGCTTTTGGTGATCAGATTGACATAGCAATACAAAATCCCGAAGGCGAGGGTGCTATTGCGAGTTTTAGAACCGCCGCAGATGATATTGCTATATCAACAAGCGGAAGCTATGAGAGATCCGTCATGATAGACGGAGAAGTTTATCATCACCTCATAGTTCCACAGACCGGACAACCTGGTCACGATTTTTTAAGCCTTACAGTAGTTATGGATGGAAGCAGCACGCTTGCTGATGCGTATGCCACTGCACTATTTATCATGGGCTGGGAAAAAGCGTCTGCTTTTTTAGATAACCACAAGGGGATTGGAGTATTTGTGGTGTTTCCGGATAAGAACATTTACTATAATAAGGAATTTAGTGATTTTGTTAGTGAGTTGAGGATAAAGGATAATCCTTCGGAATAACAAAATGATAAGTGCCTTCATCTATTTGACAAAACAATAGTGTTGCATATATTCTACGTTGGATAAGCTTATTTTTAGTCTTATTGTAATACTTTAAGGGGTGTAAAAAAGCTAAAATGCCTATTAGTACTATTGAAGAAGCCATTTCCGATATTCAGCAGGGGAAAATGGTTATCCTTGTAGATGACAAGGATCGAGAAAATGAAGGTGATTTGGTAGTTGCAGCCGAATATGCCAATGCTGAAACTATAAATTTTATGGCCAAACACGGCAGAGGACTTATCTGCCTTGCCTTGAGCAAGGCCAATGCGGATAAAATCGGTCTTCAGCCGATAAAGCCTGAGTACAATTCTGTTCCTCAGCACACGGCTTTTACTATTTCTATTGACGCGGTTAGGGGAGTTACCACAGGCATATCGGCTTATGACAGAGCATCAACTGTAAGCTTGGCAATCTCTGAAGATGCAAAACCTGAGGATTTCATTCGTCCCGGACACGTATTTCCTCTGATTTCAAGACCGGGAGGAGTGTTAGTGAGAGCAGGTCACACGGAGGGCTCCGTTGATCTAGCGAGGCTTGCCGAACTAAACCCTGCAGCTGTTATTTGCGAGATAATGAATGACGACGGGGATATGGCAAGACTTCCCGATTTAGAAAAATTTGCTGACGCACACGATATTAAGATTGCATCAATTGCAGACTTGATCAGCTATCGTCTAAGGGCTGAAAGTCTCGTTAGAAGAGCGGCATCTGCTGTAATCCCTACGGAATTCGGCGAGTTTGATGTGATTATATATGAAAGTGATATAGATCCGCAGAATCACGTGGCATTTGTCAAAGGAGAGATCCCCTCAGATAAGGGTGTGCTCGTTAGAGTACATTCTGAGTGTCTAACAAGTGATGTGTTCGGATCTCTAAGATGTGATTGCGGACCTCAGGTCAAACAGGCCATGAGGATGATAGAAAAGGAAGGAACAGGCGTCATACTTTATATGAGACAGGAGGGAAGGGGGATAGGACTTGTTAATAAGCTCAAGGCCTATGCTCTTCAGGACAACGGCCTTGATACGGTTGAAGCCAATGAGGCGCTTGGATTTAAACCCGACCTCCGTGATTACGGTATTGGTGCTCAGATACTCAGTGACCTGGGTGTAAGGAACATGAGACTTCTTACTAATAATCCAAAGAAAATCAAAGGGCTTGAAGGTTTTGGGCTTCAGATTGTAGAGAGGGTGCCTATTGAAATTCCTCCAAACGGCAATAATTCTAAATACTTGAAAGTTAAGAAGGATAAACTTGGTCATCTATTGTCTATGATCGACTAAGGAGGAGGTTTTTATGCCTCAGGTATATGAAGGAAAACTTGATGCTAAGGGACTTAAATTTGCAATAGTTGTAAGCAGATTTAACGAATTTATCACGGATAAATTATTAAGTGGAGCAGTAGATGTTCTTGTTAGACACAATGCGTCTGATAAAGACATTGATGTAATAAAAGTGCCGGGCTCCTATGAGATTCTGCATGCAGTGAAGAGTGCGGCGGGATTAAAAAAATATAATGCCATAATAGCAATAGGCGCAATTATAAGAGGTCAGACATCACACTTTGATTTCTTAGCCTCTACTGTTACCAGCCAGCTTGCCTCAATAGGGCTTGATCATAATGTTCCGGTGTCCTCAGGAGTAATAACAACAGAGACTCTGGAGCAGGCAATAGAAAGGGCCGGCTCGAAAGCAGGCAACAGAGGGGCCGAGGCTGCGTTTTCAGCAGTTGAGATGGCTAATTTAAACAAGACTCTTTCTAAGAAAAGGTAATATCCTTCCATATGGGTACACGGAGACAGGCGAGGGAGCTTGCGCTCCAATTTCTTTATCAATTCGATTCACTAAAGGAATCTTCTGAAGACATAGAAGATACACAGGAGCTGCTGTCTTCCTTTTGGGATGAAAATGAGGTCCAAGTCGATGATGATACAAGGGAATTCTCATCGGCACTGATAAGAGGGTCATGCTCAAACTTGACCAATATAGATGAAGTAATTTCCACATATTCCGAGCATTGGCGACTGGGCAGAATGTCGACAATCGACAGAAACATATTAAGGATAGCTATATACGAGCTCATTTACTTGAGTAACATACCTCCTGCTGTTACCATAAACGAGGCTGTTGAGCTCGGCAAAAGATTCGGCACAGAAGAGTCGGGTTCTTTTATAAACGGCATACTGGATAAAGTAAAAGAGGCAAAGGAGAAAGGGGATATCTAATATGATAGGCGAAGCTATACAGAAAGTTGTGGAACGTATCGATCTTGAAGAAGATGAAATGGCGAGGGTTGTTGAGCAGATTATGGAGGGCGAGGCCACCCCAAGCCAGATAGCTTCATTTTTGACCGCACTTAGAATGAAAGGAGAGTCTGTCTCTGAAATTACCGGTGCAGCCAGAGTGATGCTGGATAAAGCAAATCGGATATCTTCACCTAATGATGCTGTTGTTGATCTTTGCGGAACAGGGGGAGACCGCCAAGGAACTTTTAATATTTCTACTACTGCTTCGTTTATTGTTGCAGGCGCTGGGGTTAGCGTTGCAAAACACGGTAACCGGTCTGTCTCAAGTGCAGTGGGCAGCGCGGATGTTCTGGAGGCGCTGGGAGTGAATATAGACTACTCAGTTGAGCATGCCGAGAGGTGTCTCAACGAAATAGGGATAGTGTTTTTGTTTGCCCCCCTATATCATCCGGCTATGAAAAATGTTGCTGTGCCGCGCAAGGAAGTCGGTATTAGAACAATATTCAATATACTAGGACCAATTGCCAACCCGGCGGGAGTTAAACGGCAAGTAATCGGCGTATACTCTGAAGCTCTTTTGGATCCTGTAGTAAAAGTGCTAAGGAACTTAGGCCATATAAACGCTTTGGTTATTCATGGCTCGGATGCAATGGACGAATTTACAGTCACTGGGAAAACCACGGTGGCAGAGTTAAGGGACGGAATGGTTAAGAAGTATCAGTTTGAGCCCTCGGAGATCGGTTTAAAGAAAAGCAAACTCGATGAACTAAGGGGCGGCCAGAATCCCGAGCAAAACGCTGAGATTGTTCTAGCAATCCTGCGTGGTGAAGATACCGGGGCTAAAAGAGACATAGCTCTGCTAAATGCAGCCGCAGCGATATATGTATCTGATGATGACATTGATATGGGTCAGGCGCTTGAGAGTGCGAAAGAGGCGCTTGATACAGGAAAGGCTCTTTCTAAACTTGATGAATTCATAGAGTTTACAAACAAGTAGCATTTTCAATTCAGGGCAAGTAATGATCCTAGATGAAATAGTTGAGAATAAAAAATTAGAAGTTGCTGAGTCTAAAGAGGGCCTTCCGTTTGAGGTTCTTGAGGAGCAAATTAACAATGCTCTTCCTCCGAGGGATTTTTTTGAGGCAATTAAACCTAACGGACAATTGAAAATAATATCCGAAGTGAAACACGCCTCTCCCTCAAAAGGTGTATTCAGGGAAGACTTTGATCCTGTAAAGATAGCACAAAGCTATAGCTCCGGCGGTGCATCAGCAATTTCCGTTCTGACTGATGAGAAGTATTTCAAAGGCAGCCTGCAATACCTAAAAAACATTAGAGAGCAGGTAAGGACCCCCCTTCTTAGAAAAGATTTTATTATTGACCCATACCAGGTCTATGAAGCAAGACTTTATGGTGCCGATGCACTGCTATTAATCGTTGCCGCATTGGATCAGGCTTTATTAGTAGAACTTTTAGAGCTTACGCATTCTCTTAGTATGAATGCAATTGTTGAAGTGCACGATGAGGCGGAGTTGGATAGAGCCCTTGCTGCAAACAGCAGGATAATAGGCATTAATAACAGAGACCTGAGAACGTTTGATGTTGATCTAAACGTATCTATTAATCTCTCGGCAAAAGTTCCTTCTGACAGGATTGTAATTGCTGAGAGCGGAATAGGATCAATAGATGATATTGATAGACTGAGGGCTCACGGTGTGCATGTATTTCTAATCGGCGAGACATTTATGAAAGCCCCTGATCCCGGGCAGAAATTAAAAGAACTTATTGAATCAAGCACCTATGTGAGTTCGTAGTTAAGTCCGTATAATTCATACCATCCATCCTTAATTAATACTGGTTATTTTGCGATAGTTTGAGTAGGATATTAATCAACTATTATATTTATTCTGAATAAATGCTGGGCTAAGTTAATTCTTGTGTTTTGTTACTGGGTGGAGATTGAATTTGCTTAAACTAAAGTCAACTTACCAATACTTTGCAGTTGGAGTCACTCTTTTATTGCTATCCTGCTCCCATGGTCTTCCGGAGTTAGATCCTTATAAAGAAGCCTCTGAGGCCCCTGGTGTAGAATGGAAGCCCTCAGAAAAGGAGCTGGAGAAGTCTTTTGAACTTGAGGAACTCCCAACCCTTCCGCAGGAACTGGAAGAGGACGCATATAATTTAACATTATCTCAGCTGGTGGATATAGCGCTGGCAAATAATCCCACGACTCAGATAGCTTGGGAAGATGCGAGGGCGGCGGCAGCTGCGTGGGCAGAGGCAAGGGGGCTGTATTATCCGCAGATATCCGGATCGGGAGGTTATTTCTATGCAAGAGACGGCGGGTCTTCAGCCGGTGGGGATGCATTCCAGGAACAGTACGCTGATGTCGGACTTACGCTCGACTATCTATTGCTCGATTTTGGCGGCCGTGAGGCCGAGATAGACGCCGCAAGGCTTGCTTTGGTTAATGCCAACTGGAACCAGAACGATGCTATACAAGAGGTTTTAAATGAAGTAGCAGTTAATTTTTACACATATATAGGAAGCAAAGCATTAGTAGTAGCGGATGAAACCAGTCTGGAGGAGGCACAGACCAGCTTGGAGGCGGCAGAGCTTAGATTAGAAGCAGGGGTCGGAACCCTCCCCGATGTGCTCCAGGCGCGAGCTGAGCTGGCGCAGGTTCAGCTTCAGCTGGTTGAAGATAGAGGAAATGTGGAGATATTTAGAGGAGAGCTTGCTACATCGGTCGGATGGCCTTCAAATACGGAGTTTGACGTCGGCATTCCTACAGATGAGCTTCCCTTGGACGCGCTTGCTGATAATGTGAATGATCTAATTGATATAGCTCTGGAGAACCGTCCTGATTTGGCCGCGGTTCAGGCTAGTGTGAGAATAAAAGAAGCTGAGTTAAGGGAGGCCAAATCCGCATTTTTCCCTGAAATATCTGCAACCGGTCAGTTATTTCGCTTTTGGGTCAGGCCAGATGGGGGTTCAAGTGACTACTTTACAAACTATTTGGTGGGCGTGCAGTTTCAAGTGCCGATATTTCAAGGGTTTACGCTTATAAATGCAGTTCGCGAGGCAAGTGCGGAGCTTGAGTCTGCCAAAGCTGCCCTGCGGTTGCAGGAACAGATAGTTATTGATGATGTGTGGGCGGCATACTACAATTTTAGAACTGCAGTTCAGTCACTAGAGGCTGCCGAGGTGCTTCTTCAAAGTTCGATTGAATCATACAATGCATCTCTTGAACTATATAAGAACGGGGTAGGAGATATAATAGAGCTACTAACAGCTCAGACAACGCTTGCTGAAGCAAGGGCGGAGCAGGTGGAGACAACAACTGAGGTGTTTACCTCATATGCTGACTTGATAAATGCTTTGGGTACTGACATTCCATCTCCGGATGAGGTTGTGATTGAAGAAAAGGTGGTTATAGAAGAGGAAGTAATTATTGATTCCGAGGGTGGAGTCGAGGAGTCTGAGGAGTCTATAGAGGAGTCTATAAATGAGGGAAATTAATAAATCCTATTTGAAATATACTCTTGTTTTTATCACAATCTCAATTCTTGCATTTTCATTAACCGCCTGCGGCAAGAGTGACAAAGATAAGACTAAAGTCGAGCCTCTCGTTACTGTTGCTGAGGTAAAGTCTGAGACAATTCCTGTATTTTTGGACTATGTCGGCTCGCTTCAATCAATAGAGTCGGTGGATATAAATGCAAGAGTAGAGGGGTTTTTAATTGAAAGAGCGTTTACAGACGGAGCTGATGTAAAGCAGGGAGATTTACTTTTTGTTATTGACCCGAGACCGTTTGAAGCAGCAGTTGTCGCTGCTGAGGCACAGCTGGCCGAGGACCTTGCCGCACTTGCTTTTGCAAGAGAACAGGTAAGACGCTACAAGCCGCTCGCTGAGAAAGACTACATTACCCAAGATGCCTATGATGATTATGTAACCCAGGCTAAAGAGGCCCAGGCTCTTGTTGAGGCGGACAAAGCAAACCTTGTGCAGGCAGAGCTCGATTTGAGCTACTGCACTATGTATGCCCCATTTGACGGACGTATCGGCAGAAGGCTTGTAGATGTTGGTAACCTAGTGGGCGCGGGCGAGGCAACACAGCTAGCCACCCTTGTAAAGCTCGATCCTATATACGTCTATTTCAATGTTGCCGAGAGGGATATCCCCGAAGTAATAAGGCAGCAGAATAAAGAACCGCTTACATTCAGCATAATTCTTCCCGATGAAAGCAAGCATCCTCAGGAAGGAGTGATAGATTTCATAGACAATCAGGTCGATATAACTACCGGTACCATAACTCTTAGAGGAACGATTGGTAATGAATCAAAAACTATACTGCCGGGGCAGTATGTAAAGGTTCAGCTCCTTCTAAAAGAACAGCCCAACACAATTGTGGTGCCTTCCCAGGCAGTCGGTGAGCAGCAAGGGCACACTTATGTTTATGTTGTGGGGGATGGCAACAAAGTGGAATTTAGAAATGTCACGGCGGGCAGCACATATAAGGGGCTTAGGGTTATATCAAAAGGCGTGAAAGCAGGCGAGAAGGTTATTGTAAACGGGTTGCAGAAAGTAAAGCCCGGAATTACTGTTAGGACCGAAACACAGGAGCAAGCGAAAGAAAAAGCTAAGGAAAAAGCCTCTTCTACACCTGCTCCTACTGGAAAGAAGAAGTAAATATGCTCAGTTAGGAGAAACTTCGTTTGGTTGACTTATTTATAAACCGTCCGGTACTGGCTACAGTTGTTGCAATAATAATCACACTCGTAGGAGCAATATCTATTCCTGTGCTCCCGATAGCCCAGTTCCCTCAGATTGCGCCTCCTACCGTAAATGTCTCGGCAACCTACACCGGCGCTAGTGCAGAGGTTGTTGAAGAGACTGTTACAACCCCTATTGAAGAGCAGATTAACGGTGTTGAGGGAATGACCTATATGTCTTCCAACAGCTCAAACGACGGCACAATGACAATCAATGTTACGTTCGAGATAGGATATGATCTCGACATTGCTGCTGTTGACGTACAAAATAGGGTACAGCTCGCAACTCCCAGAGTTCCGGAAGAAGTTAGCAAATACGGTATATCTGTTAACAAGGAATCCACGGCGCTAATTTTAGCTTTTAATTTTACTTCTCCTGACGGCTCGCGCGATCAGCTGTTTATGAGTAACTATATAGATATTCACATTTCTGACCCCGTGCTGCGTTTGCCCGGTGTCGGTGCAATTACGATCTGGGGTGAGAGGGACTACTCCATGCGGGTATGGCTGGACCCGGATAAAATGGCGAGCCTGGGTATTACAACCACAGATGTTGCCGATGCCATCCAAGAGCAGAATGTACAGGTTGCAGCAGGCTCTATAGGCCAGCCGCCGGTACCTGAAGGTCAGCAGTTTCAGTTAGTTATTACTACTCTTGGAAGGCTGGAAACCGTAGAAGAGTTTGAAGACATAATAATACGGGCCGAAAACGACGGGTCTGTTGTGCGTATAAAAGATGTTGCCAGAGTTGATCTTGGAGCAGAAAGTTATTTGACTGATGCCTATATGGACGGATATGAGACCGTCGGGCTCGGAATTTATGCACTGCCCGGAGCTAACGCTATTGATATATCTAATCAATCCCAGGCCCTAATGGAACAGCTTAAAGAGGATTTCCCATCGGGTTTGGAAGTACAGTCTATATATAACACGACCACGTTTGTAAAAGAGTCTATTAAAGAGGTAATAATTACACTCTTAGAAGCCTTTGTTCTCGTTTTTATTGTTGTATTTGTATTTCTACAGAATTTCAGAGCAACACTCATTCCGGCTATAACAATTCCGGT
>JABAOH010041546.1_pt1 | contig 10795 bp, 12 predicted proteins | sample 7062181 | NCBI WGS metagenome assembly JABAOH01 (sample SAMN14538630, study PRJNA623070) | marine sediment metagenome | biome: marine biome [ENVO:00000428]; feature: marine pelagic biome [ENVO:01000023]; material: deep marine sediment [ENVO:00002113]; isolation source: pool of 5 deep marine... | reverse complement strand
CCGTGAGTCCTTCGACCTTGCTCAGGACCGTGAGCTTGTCGAACGGCTTGTCGAACGGCTTGTCGAACGGCTTGTCGAACGGCTTGTCGAACGGAAGGTGGACTTTTTACGAAGCCATCAAGACTGATATCACTGATAAATAGAACCTTCCGGAAAGGAGGGTGTAAGCTCATGATCAAGAAGATCCTCGTTCCAACAGACGGCTCGGACCATGCAAAAAAAGCTATTGAAATTGCCTCTGACATTGCCTTGAAATATGGTGCCACGATTTGCCTCCTCCATGTGGTTTCCCTGCCTGTGATATTCCATGAAGGGATTTTCCCCGCTATGGAAGGGATGCTAAAGCTCCTGGAAGAGGACGGCAAGAAGATCATCGAGGAAGCCGAAAGGGAAACCAAGAAGTGCGGCGTGAAAGATGTCCAGTCGACCGTGGTTCAAGGAGATCCTGCGAACAGGATCATCGAATTTGCAAAGACGCAAGGCGTCGATATGATTGTCCTAGGAAGTCGGGGGCTGACCGGAATGAAGGGGGTTCTTCTTGGGAGCGTTTCCCACAAAGTCTTCCATATGGCTGATAACATCTATATAACGGTCATAAAATAGCCCTTTTTCAACGTTCCGTCTGAGGGCAAACATGAAAGCCTGGAGGCTCATTCTCGTCCCCTTTTTGATCACACTGCTCCGATCGGTTCCCCAACATTCAAAGGAAAAATTCCTCTGGGCTATCAACCCAGAGGTCCACGAATCCAACTGATGGACGGATCCTTTCTCAATGCCGAGATAATCACGTGGGGTTATGGGTTTGCCTATACTCGCACCCCGTTCAAATACAGGGAAGATTTCAGGCAATGCGAGAGGGAGGTGAGGGAGAATAATAGGGGGTTGGTTACGAAAATCTATGAGACCTATAGCTAACACCTTTGGGAGGCAAAAATGAGAGAAATCGAAATACCTGGAATAACTGAAGGATTACCGGAATTAGAGCCAACGGTAATTATCGTAATCTTAATAATCATTTTGATCTGGGCAATTCTCTGGTTCTTCGTTCCATTCTGGGTGTTTGGAATGTGGCGTAGGATGAAGAATATTGAGGGATTGATAAGGCAACAAGTAGAAGGTAGCCGTCCTGATAATTTCCATGCACGACGTGAGAAAAGACCATTATCAAAAGCTGAAAAAAAACACGAGGGCAAACAAGAAATCGATGAGGAAACAAAGAAAATACTCGACGAAATGGGCTACCAAAAAGGAGCGCATCGAGACAGAGATGATTAGACAAGGGTATGTGGTCTCTATAATCGTTTTCGTTTCAAGCACGTGGGGGAATTCAGGCGATATGAGGGGGAGGCGAGGGAAAATAACAACGGGTTGTGGGGGCAGGTAGTAACGGTTCAAGAATGTCTTTCTCTGAAAAGAGGGCCAAAAGGTGGAGGAGGATGTTATTCAATTAAGAAGGAATTTGTCGGAGCATGAATTGTCTATTGTGGACTCTGAGCTTGCGACATACAAGAAAAGCACCGCCCTGGCATATGTTCTTTGGTTCCTTCTTGGGGGTTTAGGAATTCATAAATTCTACATCGGTAAAACCGGAATGGGCGTTTTCTATCTCCTATTGGTGGGTGGCCTTATAGCGGGAACTATCACAGGGATGTCTGAAGCAATGGAGCCAGCAATGATTATCGCTGGCTCGTGCGGTCTTATTCTAGGGATACTGCTCCTGGTCGACCTTTTCACGATTCCCCGGCAGATCAGAAGAACGTACGTCGAAGCAGAGCGACAAATTTTGCGTAAGATAAAAAGTACCCCGAAAGACAGTAGTTCAATAACCTCAGACAGCTCAATGGGGGCGAATTTCAGGGCATTTTCAGCTGAGGACAAGGCCGGGATCGAAGAGAGGGAGAAATACAGAGCAGAGATCAAGAAAAAGGCACGGAGGAAAAGGATAGGTTACTTCCCCCTGTTACTCATCATACTCTTCGTGCTGGGGATTATCGGCTACTTCGCAAGCAGAACCCCATCTCCTCGAAAATTCCCTTCTGCCAGGAATGAAATACAGAGCATTCTGGAAAAGATGCGCATGAGGGTATCTCCAAAGAAACCACCTCGAATCGTTCACGCAAAAACCGCATGTAACATACGAAGCGGACCAGGAACCAAATACTCTATCACTCGAAGGGCGAGCACGGGTGAAAAGTTTGAATACATTTCACTTGAGGGCAATTGGTATAGGCTGAAAGTGGCAAAGGGTAAACCTCAAGAATGGGTCCACAAGGGTGTTGTTGAATCGGTGATCTCGGAGCCCAAAACTCCACAAATCCCTCGGATAATCGGCCAAATCACGGTAAGAGGTAAGAGAATTAAGGTCGGAGATTTAGCTGATGACGTACTGAAAGTACTGAAACCGGAAGATACGCTGAAACTGGAAATAGCACACGATCCGAATAACCCTCAGAGCCTTGTTGTAACCAGATATTATAGACTGGAAGGAAAGGTTTTTGCCCTCGAGCTAAAAAGGTCAAAAGAACCCGGACCTTATAGGTTAGAAAAAATCATCCTGGATAAATTACCGCCCGGATCATCGGCAAGGGGGAAAACGATCAAGAAATAATCAATTCCATTGCAAATATCGAGGTTTTTATAATGACTGATGGAAAAAAAGTTACTGAAGAATTGAACAAAGAAATCAAAGAATTAAAGGAAGGACACGATAATCTGAGAGAATTAGCCATTTCCAACACGCTTGAGATTGAGGCATTGATTGGATTGCTATTGCAGAAAGCACTAATAACAAAGGATGAGCTCAGCGGGAAGATTGATAAAATGGGAAAAGGGGATGTTGCCATCCGAACGTTACCGACATGGGCTGGCCGGAGTGAGTTCAGATATGGTGGATCAGTGAAGGAAGGGGTAACGATTAAGTATGGAAATGGGTTTAGTTATACCCAAAAGATCAGCGCACAACAGTTTCGGAATTTACTTGACTATTTTCGTGAGAGAACAGTTAATATTGGAACCTCTCGTACAACTCTACCTCCCGGTAGTGTAGGGGAATGGCTTCAGGTTAACGTCACCAAGATCGCCATGGCCTCTTATGTCGGACCAATATTAATTAACGAGAACTATGCCACCAAAGTGGGGGGGCCTCTTATCAGATTTAAATAGACCGAGCTAGGGGGGTGCTTATACCCGCTTTCCCTTCAAATACATGGAGGATTTCAGAGTGAGGATTACCTGATGAACAGGAAAGTAGAAGTACCAATCGAGCATAGTACACGGTTCATTATTGCCCCGTTACCCGTTACTGGATAGTTTGGTTACCTGTGTTGGCAATGACGGAAAACCAAACATCATAGAAATATCTTTATTTAGTAAATCGTGGGGATTACCTCTCAAGAAATCCGATCCTCCTTTTGGAGTTTTTCAGATAATGGTTCATCCTGCTCGATATTCTCATAAACTTATTGATGAATCTGGAGAATTCGTGATAAACATTCCGACCGCGGATATTGTAGAGCAATCGTTATTCTGTGGGGTATTGTCGGGAAGGAGTGTTGACAAGTTTAAGGAGACGAAATTAACTCCAGTCCCTGCAAAGCATGTGAAGGCACCTCTGATCAAGGAGTGTGTAATTAATATTGAGTGCAAAGTAGTTGAGGCAATAAAGCCTGAGTATAGTTCTTACACCTTCTTTTTCGGAAAAGCGTTAGCCATACATGCCGAAGAGGGAATATGGGATGGTAATAGAGTAGACGTGGATAAATTTCCCATGGCGCTTCCAGTAGTTCACAAGAATATGCTGAAAACTGAGTATAGGCTACTGGGTAAAGATGTGAGAGGCAAAAAAAGCCAAGATTAATCTGCGCGATATGAAAGCCGGGATCCGGGAGCAGAAGTTGCTCGGTATCTCGGGGTACCGACTTCATGTGTCACCAGAGCTGTTTCGTGAGGAAATGACCCTGAAGGAATGATGCACGTTCTGTCCGGACGTCCCCTTTACCATTGGCTAGGATAGTGCAATTGCTGAAGTCGGAGACGCTATTATGAAGGTACTTACCCTCCATTTTCGTTCTGCCCCAGGTAGGGGCTGGAAACCGTCGCGCCGGCTTGCGGCCCATGGCAAGGCTGATTCAGCGGGGACCGATGGTGTTTCATTGGAAATGAAGAAGCGCCGCAACATCTTGGAAGCGATGGGCCATCAGGTCGCAATCTGCTCTGCTTATGATTGGGCGGAGTTTCCCGTACCTGGTCTGGAGTTCGACTCTGAGGTGACGAGGAAGATGATGCGGAATCTCTTCGAGCACCTGGAGGACTTCGCTTCGGAGGCTGAACTCAAAAGCGCCTTTGATGTCTCCATGGCAGAGATGAAAGCGGGTTTAGGTCAGGCAATCCGCGATTTCTCACCGGACCTGCTTTTTGTCCATAATATCTTTTGCCTTCCTATTCACCCCGCAGCCACACTTGCGCTTGCTGAGTTAGTCGGGGAGATTGGGCTCCCCTGCGTCGCAATCCACCATGATATTTTAAGTGAAGGTGCCTATAAATTTAGGCCGACATGTGACTTCGCCAAATCGATTCTCGATGGGTACTACCCTCCGGAGATACCTAACATCAAACACTGGACGATTAACTCCCGCAATGAAAAGGCTCTGAAAGGCAAAGGAATTGCTGCCAGTATTATTCATGATACCATGGATTTCGATGACCTTCTCGATCCTGGAAGCTATGCGAGGCTGCGCTCCAAACTTCGCACTAAGCATGGCGTTAAGCCACATGATGTCGTGCTCTTTGTAGGTACCCGCATTGTCCCGAACAAGCAGATAGAGATAGCCGGGCATTTGACGGCCACGTTAGGGGATCTCCGCCAGAGACTTATTGGGAAGAGGCTTTACCATGGCGAGGTCTTTTCGGAAGAGAGCCGTATCGTGCTGGTGCTCGCTGGTCGCCCGGAGGTTGCTTTCCGGGACTATCAGAGGAATCTCTTTAAGCTTTTCGATGGCCTTGGGATTGTGTGGATGTATGTGGGGGACGAGGTTCGCCCCTTACGGTCGGAGGGTGAAGGGTTTTATGCGCTGTATCCCGATATGTACAGCATGGCTGATTTTGTTCTCTACCCTACCAGTTGGGAGGGGTTCGGCAACCAGATTCTGGAGGCCTTCGGTGCCGGATTACCTGTTGTGGTATTCGAGTATCCCGTTTTTAAGGAAGATATAGCTCCGCAGGGGGTTGATGTGGTATCTCTGGGGGATAGTGCTCATGAAGACCCCACGGGCCTCTTTCATATTCCCGATGAAATACTTGCAAGGGCATCGCGTGAGATAATAACCATCCTCATAACTCCCGAAAAATACCGCGGCATTACGAGGAACAATATTGAAGTGGCCAGGCGGAATTTCAGTTTCGATGTGTTGCGAGCTCACTTAGGCGAGGCCCTCGGTTGGGCCGACTCCCTTAAGGTCCAGCAATGATCTAGCAGCTCTCTCGCGATATAATATATCAACGTCCAACACTCTCCCAACGCTCAACGAAAGCACCTGACCCAGACTTTCATTCCTCCTTTCATCTGGTCCCATCGGATTCTCGAAGGGGACGTTTCCTAAAACCCTATTTTGGGCAGGGAATAAACCGTTTTCCAGCCACTACTCAGTGGTTCTTTCAGATAGGGCTCCATTTCTGAAGCTTTCCGCAGTGTCACCTTTTCCACCGGCGGGACCTCTCCTGGGGGGAATGCTTCCAGAATCTGGTCAACAACCAACGTGAGGTATTTCAGAATTGCCGCGATAGGCCTCTTGGCCTTCTGGGCAGTCGCCTTGGTTGGGAATCCCACGACGCCCTCAGGTGTGGCCGCGATTTCAATGGGAGCATGACCTTCCCCTTCTGACCAGCGATGGGGCCGATTGAAACTGTCCACTGCGTTGTCGAAGTGACCGGTGGGCAAGAAACCCTTTGGTTCGGTTTCCTCGGCCACCGCCATTTCTACCATTCCTTCGGGGAACATCAAGAGGGCGACCGATGTCTCGGCCTCATCCGCATGGATAAAGGGCGTTTCAAGAGAGTCATCCTTGGCCTTGGGATAGAAAAACTCCCTGACTGCCCTGTGCCAGTCAAGAACCTGGAAGATACCCGGGAGCTGGTACCGGTACATAAATTCGTGCAGGGCCGTCTCCATGACCCACAGCTGGCCATGATTGTTGACGATGACCTGCTTCCGGAAGCCGTCGTTCCAGAGCCCGAGCATGACGTGAATCAGCATCTCCTTGACCACATCTTGAGGAATGTTCACCGTTCCGGGCATCCCTATATGGTGATAGGGGTGCGCCCCATAGCTCAAGGGATTATGGGCCAGATTCACGGTCCTTCCCCCTTTTTCGGTGTACCTTCTCACCCCCTCGACGATCTGGGTAACCATGAAATTATCCAGTCCAGACACGGTATGCATGCCATGATTTTCCGTGCATCCCACTGGGATGAGCACCACGTCATTTTTCCGGCGATTCTCGACAAGCTTTTGGCGAGGCGTGGTTTGAATGTAGCTGCCCGGCTTGCCGAGTTCCGGTGGTGAGGGGATCTCATAATCCTCCAAGATAGCGTCGATTTCCTCATTTGAGGCATTCCACAGTTCGTTTTTTAACCTTCCGACTTCGGTATCCTCGAACAAGATTGCGGGATTATCGGTGGTTATCCAGATACTGCTCATGCTCTTATTTGCCATTTTCGTCCTCCTTTAGGATCGGTTTTTCTCGTTTATCTCCCTTTATGGAACGGTCCACATTTGAAGAAAAATCATTCTCGTGGTCAGCCAAGATGGCTGCACAATTCCAAAGAGAACACGCGGCAAGCACTCTTCTCTATGGAGTGGGGAAGTATCGTCTTTATATCAGGTTGCACAAATGACTGTCAATATTGGAAGGAGGGCCAAATCTGGCACCATTATCCTTTGTTGAGGGGTTTCCCACTTCCCTCAAATACGGTCATTGAGTCCTGCCGATTCTCTTCCGGACTAACTGATGGCAATAAAAAAAGGTACCATATTGAAAATTATTTACCCCCGGAATACAATACGGTCAACCCCGACTTTCGAACGGGAAGGAGGCATGTCATGAAGGCGTTAGTCTTGGATGCCCAGTGGGATCCGAAGCCCGGCTATGTGGTGAGCGAGTTCGAGAAGAGGACCGGAAAGGCCATTAGTGGAAACAGTATCTGGAGGCATCCAAAGCTGGAGATCAAAGAGATTGACACCCCCGAGATTGGCCTGGATGATGTTCTTATCAAGGTGATGGCCTGCGGCATCTGCGGCTCCGACATGCACTTCTACGAGACGGATCCGGATGGCTATATCCTTTACCCCGGTCTTACCAAATTCCCCACGGCCTTGGGTCATGAATTCTCAGGGGAGATCGTTGAGCTCGGGAAGAGGGTAGAGAACGTGAGGGTGGGCGATATGGTCACGGTGGAGGAGATGAACTGGTGCGGCCATTGCACACCCTGCCGGAACTGTTTCCCTAACCAGTGTGAGAACTTGGAAGAGATAGGTTTCACCATACATGGCGCTCTCGCGGAATACATCGCCGTTAATGGAAAGTACTGCTGGTCCATCGAATCCATCGCGGATCGTTACGACGGGGACAAGGAGAAGGCCTTCGAGGTGGGAGCGACCGTCGAGCCCCACTGTGTGGCTTATAACAGCATCTTCGAGTGCGCCGGTGGATTCAAGCCCGGGGCGTATGCCGCGGTGTACGGTGCCGGCCCAATCGGTCTCGCGGCCATCGCCCTCCTCAAGGCAGCGGGAGCGGCAAAGGTCGTCGCTTTCGAGATCTCAGAGGGAAGGCGTGCGCTGGCAGGGAAAGTTGGCGCTGATGTCGTATACGACCCCACCGGGATAACGCCCCACGAGGTCGTCTTGGACCTGACGGAGGGTGCCGGGGCAGAGGTTCATGTGGAGGCCGCCGGAGCACCTACCAAGACGGTGCCGGAGATGGAAAAATCGATGGCCATAGGCGGATGGATCACCCAGATCGGCCGGGCAGCGGAAACGGTACCGACGTACCTGGAGACGTTCCAGGTGAAGAAGGGGAGGATCTTCGGCGCCCAAGGCCACTCGGGTTACGGCAATTTTCCCAATGTGATTCGCCTTATTGCATCGGGAGCAATCGATCCATCCGAAATCATTACCGCCCGATACGACCTGGATCATGCCGTCGATGCCATTGTAAAATCCGGCACCCGCGAGGACGGCAAGGTCATGGTTAGAATAGGGTAGATTGGTCCGACTTTTACGGTCACTCGGTCGTATCAGAGCTTCGACAGGATTTCTCTAGCCGTATTGATGGCATCCTCGGCTGCTTGGNNACCTCGAAGGAAAGATATCCCTCATACCCTATCTCCCGCAAAACCCGCAACACCCCCCGTACATCGAGGTGTCCATAGCCCGGCGCGTGTCGGTTGCTATCGGCTAGGTGGACATGCCCGAGCTCGGAACCGGCGATGCGAAGACTGGCCGTGATGTCCGCTTCTTCGATGTTCATGTGGAAGGTGTCGGCCAACAGCTTGAGGCTCGGCATTCCGATCTGCCTGATAACCTTCACCCCTTCTTCCTGCGTGTTTAGGTAGTCGCACTCGTAACGGTTGAGCGGTTCCAGCAGGATTGTCACGCCTGCTTCCGCCGCGGCCTTCGAGCACTCGCGCAGACAGTCGAGCGCCTCTTCACGACGAAGGGGACGCTTCTCGGGTTCGCTACCGACGCGGCCGTTTATCGACCCGATCGTCACGGCGGAGTTCAGATGAGCAGCCAGGGCGATGTGTTCCTTTATGCGAATCACTGCTCGGCGTCGGACCTCTGGGTCTGGATCGGAAAACGTCAGGCCGTCTTGCGTTGCCGCCATTCCAGTACCGAGGGTAGGAATCCCGAGGCCGTGTGCATCGGCAAGCTTCTTCACTTCATCTCGGTTGATCTGGCTGGGACGGTGGACGTGTAGTTCCACCCCGTCGTAGCCGAGCTGAGAGGCCAAGGTGAAGGCGTCACTCGCCGATCCCCTTATGAGAATGGCCCCCCCGAGGGCCTCGCTCTGAGTCGCTGTTAGCGCTATTTTCACGGGTTTTTCCTCCCGACTCTTGAATTTAATGCTTACCCCGCATTCGGCTTGCACCAGAGACCGTCGAGGTGGTAATTCAAAATGTCAATGAAGGTTTGGACTTTGCGCTTTGTCATTTCTCATGAGAGATAGGGTTTTAGGCTATCCCAGGCCTTGATTGCCATGTCTCTTGGAGACATTGTCTCCCACAGCTTTGGGTTAATCAATTCCACAGAGAGAACTCCCTCATACCCCTTATCCCTCAGAACCCCGCAGAATCCATCCAAATCGAGAACGCCCTCTCCCGGATAAAGTCGGTCCTCGTCGCGAAGCTTATCCCTTGGGCGATCGGCTGCATCGTGGAAATGGATAAGGGAGATCCTTTCAAGGGGGATTTTCCCCAGATCATGGAGGGTGTTTTGGCCGACATAGAAGTGGAAGGTGTCGATGAGCAGGCCCACCTCCTGATTCTTGATTTGCTTAACGATGTCGAGACCATCGAGATGCTTCCGTATGGAAAAGAAATCAAAACCGATGGGCTCAAAGAGAACCTTTACCCCATAGCGATTCCCTAAATCAGCCAGCCCTTGCAACCTCTCGACGGTTCTCGGTTTGATCTCCGATAACGGTAAGTGATGGGGGTTTTTGCTGGGAACCGAAACGAGGGTATCACAGTCGATCAATTGGCAGAGCGTCATCATATACTCGGCTTTTTTCAACATGAAATCGAAGTTTTCCTCGGGTACCAGGGAGAAGTACTCCAAAGAATTTAGGGTGGCCACATGGATGCCAAATTTTCGGAGCAAACCCCTCAGTTCCTTGTGAGAATGATCCACCAGATACGCTTCCACCTTGGAATCCCTTAACTCCAATTCCCTGAACCCCACGTGAGCGCAAACCTCGATGAATTCCTCGATATCGCACTGCATGATGGAATATTGATTCATACACGGCTTCATATGCTCCTCCTTTTATTGGGACCCATGGGGAAGGATAACAATTTTTAGCTTCTTCACCAGTATTGTAGGAACGAATACCGAACTTTTCAAGAGAGGGAATTCTGGAATCAAAAGTAATTCGGCTCAAGGAGCGCTATTAAAAATGGAACCTTCTCAAAAAAATCGTTTGGTTGACAGTTGGTTCTCTTACTCTTACTATGCTCCTTGAAAATGCGCGTAATTCTTTTCCCAGGAAGATCAAAAGGAGAGTAAAATGGGAAGTTCAGGAATTGATAAAGTGAGGATTGGTCTTATAGGAACCGGTAGGATCGGCTTCATCCATGCTGAGAGCTTGTCTTTCAGATTGCCCGAGGCAGATCTATTGTGCGTCTCAGATATTAATCTCAATGCAGCAAAAAGCTGCGCAAAGGAGTTCAAAGTAGATAGCGCTTATGAGGATTACACGAAAATTCTGGAAAGAGGGGACATTGACGCAGTCGTCATATCCTCTTCCACCGATACCCATGCCGAGATAATTAAGGGGGCTGCCGAGAGTGGAAAACATATATTCTGCGAAAAACCAATAGCCCTGGATCTCTCAAAGATTGATGAAGCTCTTCAGGCAGTAAATAATGCTGGAGTTAAGTTTCAGGTGGGCTTCAACCGGAGGTTTGATCCAAATTTCAAAAAGATTAGAGAGCTCGTTAGTTCGGGAAACATAGGCAAGCCACATCTCTTACGGATAACCAGCAGAGATCCTGTTCCCCCTTCCTATGAGTATATTAAGGC
>JABAOH010084529.1_pt2 | contig 10798 bp, 10 predicted proteins | sample 7062181 | NCBI WGS metagenome assembly JABAOH01 (sample SAMN14538630, study PRJNA623070) | marine sediment metagenome | biome: marine biome [ENVO:00000428]; feature: marine pelagic biome [ENVO:01000023]; material: deep marine sediment [ENVO:00002113]; isolation source: pool of 5 deep marine... | reverse complement strand
GAGCAGAACCTAGCGGAATCCGTTTTCCCATGAATAGCGATTCGGTTCTATTTGCTTATTCGAACTCGTCGATCACATCCCCCTGGGGAGAAACATAGACGATTCCACGCTTTCGGCTCTCCTCAAAGACTTTTTTGATCAAGGATCTCTCCTCGATGGCAATTGGGTTCGCCCTGAGATATTCTTTGAGGAATCTTGTCCGGTGGCCATAGCTGAAGGACTTGGGGATTGAACAATTGATCTGAATGAGGTTCTTGAGAATTTTCTCACGTCCGATTTCTGTCCCCTGAACCACATCTTCAAGGTCTACCGGACTGAACCCCCATCCATCTGGCGTCTCCCTCACGAGGATGTTACAGGTCTTGAGGTCGTTGTGGTAGATTCCCCCCTGGTGAAGGGTCCCCATCCATTCTGCAAACCCTTTGATAAACCTCCTCAAGTCCGTCCCAGGGCGTTCTCCGAATCTTTGGATGAGATAACGGTCCATTTCTAGGTTATCAGGCAGTGCTTCGGTCAGGTAAAAGGCCTCGTGGAGGAGGCCCAGTTTGCGCATCTCCACATAGGCCAGGGGTTTCGTGGGGCAGAATCCTCGACGATAGAGCACATTTCCCGCCACCCAAGAGGCTCTCCCTTTGGGTCGGCGAAATGAGTTCTTGACTCGCTCCAAGACGCTTTGGTATCGATACTCCTTGACGCATACTCTTCGGCCATTGGCCCGCGAACTGTCGATCATGGATACGATGGTCTTAGGCGAGTATTTCAACAGCTTCTCCCGCCTGGATCGCACCGTCTCTCGATGGGCCCGCAAAATCGCCATCAGTTCGTCTCGGGCGATCTCCCTTCGCCGGAAGACCCTCAGGTCGGCCTGCCGGTCGATGGTAAAAAGGGTACTTTCCTTGAGACATCTCTTGGCCCTGCTTTTCTCCCTCCGCTTGACCATCTTTCGGACCATCCCGTCCAGGCGTGTCACGCAAGACTCCAAGTTCCCGCCAAAGGGCGCCTGCCCGCGTCCATACGTGAGCAAGAATAACCGCTTGGCCTCCTGGTCCAGCATAAAACCCAGCGAGCTGAAAATCTGCGCGATGTTCAACAGGCGTTTTGTCTGGGAGACCCATGGCACTCTTCTCACGTGGTGAAGATCGATCACATGGAGCGACGGCGAGTCGCCATTCATAAAAAGAAAGTTCCCTGCATGGAGGTCCTTATGGAAAATCCGGCATTCATGGATATCCCGGATCGTATTTGCCACGAGGCTGAGAATGCGGTCTCTTTCCCCTGTGTGGTCAACGTCGGAAAACCGAGTTTTGCAGAATTCGAGGAGGTCTCTGGCCTCCTCCAGCGCCTCCGTGAGAAAGTAGCAGGTCTCGAGAATTCCGTGTTTCCGCCTCTCGACGATTCCCACCGGCCTCGGCGTAGGGATACCTTGCCTCAAGAAGAGGCGAGCAATGAGCCATTCCTTCNNCGAGCAATGAGCCATTCCTTCATGGCTCGTGAAGGACTGAGCAGGTCCTTGAACTTCTGCCATCTCCCTGTCGTCCGGAACTGTTTGATAAAGAGAGCCCCTCCCCTCTCCAGAGGAAGTATGGCCGCCCATCGAACCCGTGTGTCCTTAAGAACCTTTCCTCCTCGGGCAGCGATGTGCTGCCCTAAATCCTCGAAGAACTCAGCGGTCAGAAACGATTGCAACCCAGGATGAATGAAGCCCTTAAAATCCCCCTCTTTTATCTGAGTCCACTGAGAAGCTTCACCGTTCATCATCACACATCCGCAATTGCGAAGATCGTCCGTCTCTGCTTGAAATGTATCACCTCAACAGAGCTCGATAAGGCTGATAGAAACCGCTTCAGCTTTCTCGGACTGAAGCGCCTGAGATGGGTTCTATCCCGATAGGCCTTCCTATACGGAACTTCTACAAGGATCTTCGCCCTGGGGTTCAAGAATCGAATTGTCTGTTCCAGTGTCCGGTGAGGATCGATCACGTGTTCAAGGGTATGGTAAATAATCGCGGTATTGAAACGGTCCTCGAGGTCTATCTCCTCGATATTCCCAATCATGAACCGCACTTTCCCTACGAGTTCAGGATGCTTTTTGAGATGGCTGTTGGCAATCTCGATGGCGTACGGGGATACGTCGAGCCCACAGACATTGTAGCCCTTGAGCCCGAGAATGACATCAATTTCGCCCGAACCACAGCCGACGTCCAGAATGTCGCTTCTTAGTAGCCCTCTCTCAAGGGGGAAGTGGATCAAAGGGCTGTCTTCCCAGAACTCGAGAGTAAGCGCCTGAGGATGAGTTTTTTGTCGATAGTGAAAAGTCAAATCGTTCACCCTGATGAAATCCTCTAAGGAGATGTCTTTAGAAATGTATGGCCGAGGGTCATGATCGATTCTCTTTTTTCTTCTGATTAACCGGGCCATAGAATTCTCTATCTCTCCCTAAACCGTCCCATCGACCACAACGGCCGTGTGGTCTGCTATGACGTCGACGCGGGCTTAAATCTCCCTCGTCTATGAATGGGGGTCATTGACAACATTTGCCCCCCTCACCGAAAGGACTGTGTCCTTTGAACCAGTTCCTGCATCAATTGAGCGATCCGATCGTTTACGGCCTGGATTGAATACCCTTCCGTAACGGTTCTTCTCCCTGCTATTCCCATGTCCCGTCTCAGCGATGGGTTTTCAATGAGGGTCGAAAGGCGCTCAATCCACTCTTCGTGTGTTTGGACCCAGAAGCCGTTGGTTCCATTCCTGACAACGTCCCTATTCGCTCCGACGGGTGAACAAACCACCGGAACCCCCACGGCAAGACATTGAATGATCTTCAGGGCGCACTTTCCTTTGGCCCAGATATCATCAGAAAGTGGCATGAGGCCCACATCAAAGCTCTTTACATCTTCGACTTCGGTCTCCTCGTCCCATCCTGACTTTATGACAGGAATATGGCGACTATCGAGAAACCGGTCGCAAACGATTTTCAACCGTATGATGCTGTGACGTCTCGAAAGATCATCTAACGCCGGCATGATTGTCTTCAAATAGGGAAGTGTGCTCTGGCTCCCGATCCACCCAAGCGTCACACCGTCATGAGAATCGTCATAGTTTTTTGGTGTGTATCGCTCCAAATCGATGACGGTCGGGATTACATGGATTTTTCTGGAAGAGACGAAACGCTCCGTCTCCTCCTTCAAGAACCTATTGCCGGCAAAGATCAGATCACAAGCCTGGACCGTCTTCTTGAATTTGATCATCCTGCTCCGAGACCAGGGGTTCTGCCATTTGGATGACCGGTACATGACTGCATCGTCGAAATCAAAAACGAGTCTCTTGGCCGAACGCCTGAGAACGGCCACATCCCACGGTTGCAAAAGTCGACGCTGAAGCACCACGAGATCGTAGCGTCTGGCCTCCAGGAGCTGTTTCCATCGATTCACGGGGTATTCAGAGAGACGGACCAAATTGGATTCGATTCCTTTCTGACGGAGAAACGGTATGAACTGAGGCATACGGTATCGAGGATCAAAGGATCGATGAAAGAGAACGTATACTATCATGAGCCTTTTTGGCCCCGTCGGCCCTTCCACCGGAGTAACAATCCCGTGACAAAATAGCGAATCGATCGAAACCGGAAGGGCGTCAGTTTCCATGAACGGCCAAATGATTTCTTGGCCGCCTCGGGATCTCCGGTTCTGAGATAGCCCCTTCCGAGATAGAGGAAGAGATCTGACAATCTCCTCCGGTAGATCCGTTCAGGCACGCGCGTCGGGTCGAAATGCTTTTGGAGCACACGCATGGCATTCTTGCGCAACTCGAGTTTGTTCTGGCTCAACTTGTCGGGATGCTTTCGAATCCCCACCAGTGGAGCCTCCAGGAAAGCGATTGGAAAATGTCGAGCCACGCGAAGCCACAGATCGTAGTCTTCAGCGGTTTGAATCGTCTCATCAAATGGTCCCACCTGACAGAAACAGTCCCGGCTGAGGACAACCCCTGAGGTGTTAATGAAACTCCTCTTGTAAAGATCGAGGAAAAGGTCACCGAAACGATTGCCTTTTAGCGCCATTTTTCTCCTTCGCGAATTGCCAATATAGTAGCTTCCACAAGAGATCAGCTTGACTTCTGGATGTGACTTTAGGAACCGCATCTGGACCTCGAGTTTGTTGGGTTCCCAGGTGTCATCTGAATCCAGGAACGCCAAAAAGTGCCCATGGGCCTTCGATGCGCCAAAGTTCCGGGCCCTTGATGGACCCCCGTGGTCCTGATAGAAATATCGGATACGATCACCGTATCGCAGAGCGGCATCTCGGGTCCTGTCGGTGGAACCGTCATCCACAACGAGGATTTCGAAATCGGTCCAAGTCTGGTTCAAAACCGAATCAACAGCCTCAGTCAGGAAGTCAGCTCTATTATATACAGGAATGATAACACTCACCTGTGGCATTTGGCTCGCTTCCTCCCAATTTCTTCTCATCCCAACTCGCCAACCTAAGTCCTGGGAACCGTTAGACGAATGTTACTGTAGACGGGCCCTCTCCGGCCTATATTTAGAGTATTTGTCCAATCTGAAGCCCCTTTTGAGGAGGCTTCCGGTTTTCCTCTTATCAAGGAGGAGCCTGGGAGCGATCCTGAATGATCTGGCGATGTACTGCCATCCCCTCCCGAGCGCACCAAAACGCAGGCATACGTCGCCCACGTGGAAGAGAAAACACCCCATGTACTGAGGCGGTACTTTTGCCTGATAATCTTCATAAACCCTTAGGGTAGAGCTCCAGAAAATCACATTCGAACTCGTTCTCGCTGCATGTGACCGGATCCTTATCCTATTGTTGTCAACGATCCTGATTCGTAAACCGTTCAAGTAGGATCTGATGTAAATTTCCCAATCCTCCCTCGGAATGTACCTGTCAAGATACTCAGGAAAGACAATCCGTCGAAACACCGTCGCCGTGGGGTATCCGACAGCTGATGAAAAAATGATTTCCCCCACATCAGCGCTCAATGGTTTCTTTGAAACCCTGAGAAGCTGACTGTTTTCATCGATAAACGTTCTTTGGAAGCAGCAGACCACATCGCACGGATCATTCTGAAAAACCTGTATCATCTGCTCGATGTACATCGGATCCCACTCATCATCAGCATCGAGAAAAAAGAGAAATTCACCTGTTGCGAGTTCACCTCCCCTGTTCCTGGTGTATGCCCTTTCCCGATTCCTTTCATTCCGATAATAGCGGAGCTTTTTGCCGATCAACACAGAATAGCTGTCAAATACGGCCTGTTTCGTTTGGTCCGTCGATGCATCATCGATGATGATGATTTCGGTATCCTGGAAGGTCTGGGACAAGGCGGACGCGACAGCTTTCGAAATGAATCGTTCGCCATTATAAACAGGTATGATAACACTAACTCCTGGAATGGTCATTCTCCCGGTGGAATTCCCAGAGGTAGAAGTATTTCAGGAATGTATAACATGTGACGCTCACAGCCACTGCCAGACCACGGACACCGTCGAGAAAACCTCTTTTGAGGACATACTCTCTTATAAAAGCGCCCAATGGATTGAGGATGAGATTGTAGAGCCGAAAAGCCCTTCCTCTCTGAGAATACTCTTCAGCAACCACCCTGGAATATTCCAAGACCTTCTCGAAGTGATCGTGAACATCCCGATAGGAATAATGCAACAGATACCCGTCCAGCTTTTCGGTTTTCCCCGAAATAGACAGTACAGCGTGCGGATTATACCCGCCCCAACGTGGTGAAGCCGATTTGCTGAAAAGTCTCAGTTTCCAGTCTGGTTGCCATGCATGGTGCAGGAATTTCCCCAAATAGGAGGTCTTCCGGTTCATGTAATACCCATGAGCATGCGGGTTCGTTACTGCGGCAACGATGGAGTCTTTCAATTCTGGTGAAACAACCTCATCGCAATCGATGGAAAGAACCCATTCTTTCTCGCACTTTTCGAGCGCAGAACTCTGCTGAGCCACGAATCCCTTCCAGCTTTCCTCAAAAACTCTGGCTCCGTAACTCCTTGCAATTTCTCTGGTTTTGTCTGTTGAGTGTGAATCGACAACGACAATCTCGGAGGCAATATCCTGTATGCTTGCCAAAGCCCTGCCGATATTTTCTTCTTCATTAAAGGAGAGAATTGAAACTGACAGGGGCAGTTTCTTTTCCATTAGTCCTCCAGCAATACCTCGTGAATGTCATCGGCCGGGAATCTGGTCGCGCCTTTCCGTTATTTGCAGCTCCCATCAGTTTTCATATACCAACTTCCTGAGGATATTGCAAAATGATGGCTCTCCCACTCACTCCCTTTCTCGTCTCATGTCGAGAATCTTCTGGTAAAAGATTTCGACCTCTTCAGCCTGTTTGTCCAATCGGAACTCCTTCAGGGCCTTCTCCCGGCCCGCTTTTCCCATCTTTTCTCTGAGTCCTCTGTCTTGGATGAGCGATCTCAGCGCCAGAAAAAGATTCTCGGGAGTGTCATCAACCACCAGCCCCGTTATCCCGTCCTCGACGAGTTCGGGTAGTATCCCTCTTCTGGCGACGACGACTGGCTTCCCCATAGCCATCGCTTCCCTGAGTGCCCGCGCAGTCCCATCCGATCCTGCCACCAAGAACACGAAGATGTCCATGGCTGCGATCGTATCAAGGTAGTTTTCTGTCTGGTAACCAGCTAGAACAACATTGGCGACAATGCCTAGCCGCTCAGTAGGATCCATAACGCTCTGTTGCATCTGACTGCTTCTTCCCACCAAAAGAGCCTTGACATGGGGAAAATCCCTGACAAGCTTTGCGAGGGAGGCAAGGAAAACATCCGTTCTCCGGTACCTCTGGAATCGCGCCACCATGCCGAGGACCACATCATTTCTGCAAATGTTGAAAACACTTCGCATATTTCGCAGCGGCTTCTCTGGATCGTAACGTTCCAAAGGGAGAGCGACCCCAACCCGCCCGACCCGTTTCACGGGGATGGGCAGATCCCTCGAATCCCTCTGATAGGCCATCTCTGAAAACGTAAGAATCCCATCTGTAAATCCCGATACCAGCAAACGATTTCGCCAAGATGGTTCAAAGGCATCTCGCCTGTGATCGGTCCGTATGAGCACAGGCTTCTTTTGTAACAGGCGCGTGGCCAAACCGGCCACAATATGATCATGCGAATGATGGACATTGATCAAATCGAATTTTTCACGACTGATAAATCGGCGAAGGGCGACGATATCTCGAAAAAGATCAACAACACCAAAGTCTTTGCCTCCTTTCCCAAGGGGTTTCAGTTGGAATTGATCCGTCCCGTGGATACCTCGTCCTGAAATTCGCTTTCCGATGCAGTCCCCAGCGCCTCCAGGAGCTCGACGGTAGGCCATCGTCACTTGGTTCCCTCTTTTCTCAAGGGCTTCACACAGAATCACCGTCGGCTCAGCAGGCCCGGTCCATTTCCAATCGCTGAAGAGATGAAGTATCTTCATAACCTTTATCCGCAATCAGTGTTCCTCAGCAACCTCCCGATAAATCTCTAGGATTTTTTCAAAATGACGATCAGGAGAATAATTTTCCACCCATCGCCTGGCAACAATCCTCGCCTCGTCACGACGCTCCGTATCAAAGAAGAAGGCGATGGCCTGTACGAGATCCTCAATGTTTCCAGGATCGTCAATAACCTTGCCCCCCTTCTCTGAGGTTATCACATCGGCTGCCCCATTGAATCTTGTCGTAATGGCTGGAAGCCCACTCGCCAAAGCTTCCAGGACCGTCAGCGAACATGGATCGTAGAAGGTTGGGTGAACGTAGATGTCGCTCGCCGCGTAGTACTGCTCCATCCCTTGAACAGCTCCGAGAAAAGTTGTGCACCCGCGGACACCCAGCTTTGACGCAAGCCTTGCATATCGACGAACCTGTCCGCGCCCTGCAACCAGCAGGCAAATGCTCTGGTTCGGAAAGCTCAGTCGCAAAGAGGCCAACGCCCCGAGGAGCTGTCTCAAACCCTTGAGGCGATAGTTATTTCCTGCAAAAAGGAGAACCAGCGTTTTCTCATCAATGCCAAGCTCCCTCCGCTTTAAGGCTCGATACCGTCTCCGATTCTTCGGGTGAAAACGCTCGAGGTCAACGCAATTGGTAACGATTGAAATCTTTTCCTCCGGAACACGATAGTACCTCATGACGTCGTCCTTCACCATTTTCGATATGGCGATAATTTTCTTGACATTCCTGTTGGCGTATTGCTTTTTCTGGATCCACACCTTGATGTAGTGCTCAGCCGAAATGTATCGCTTGAGCAACTTATAAACAAAATAAAGCGTGTTCGTAATGGAACTGAGGTCCTGTTTCACGTAAGCCTTTTCAACTCCGCCGTGTGGATTAAAGATATTTATGGCATGGACACGACCTACACCATGAAGGATATGGAATTTGTAATGTTTTGCTGCACGGGCAAAGTTCACGAGGAAGCTCAATATCCGCAAACTGCGGGGATATTTCAACACCGGTACAATGTGCAAACGAAAATCTTGAGAGATTCTCTTTTCTGAAAGTGCTGTGAATACATGGACTTCATGTCCTCTCAAAGAGAGTTCACGGATTAGCCAGGAAAAATAGCTCTCTCCACCTTTTGAGGGGGTGAACTTATCCAGTACAATTGCAATTCGAAGTTTACTGTTTAAGAGCTTCACGACGTTTGTTTTTCCAAAAATCCATCTGGTTCAGGCTACCCATCGGAATTTCTGAGAGTGTTCTGGGGCTTCACGGAAAAAAAGTATCGGGTCCCTGTTTCGTTGTCAAGAATCTCTAAATGTCGATCATTGAATCTCCCTTTTTGTCATGTTATCATTGAAGATTCCAAACCAGGGACCATCCATGCGAATCCTCTTTGTCTATCCGAACCTCCAGGCCCAGATCGGCTTCAATTACGGCGTCGCTTATCTCTCTGCTGTCCTGAGACAAAACGGCCATGATACCAAACTCCTCAATATCAACGAGAACCTGGACTACCCACTCGACATGAAGAGAATTCTTGGGGATTTGGAGGAATTCTCTCCGGATCTTGTGGGCTTTTCCCTTGTCAGTAACCAACGCCAATATGCCCTCCAGATCGCCAAGGCGATTCGGTCCCAAATGGACGTACCGCTCGTTTGTGGCGGTATTCACACAACCATTGATCCCTCAGACATCCTGGAAACGGGTCTTTTCGACTATGCTTGCGTTGGAGAGGGTGAGGAAGCCCTTCTCGAGCTCGTCAACGCCCTCCAAAGGGACGAAGATACTTCCAAAATCCAAAACATCTGGGTGCGTCGTGATGGGAGAATCATTGAAAACGGGGTTCGACCCTTTAGTTCTCTCGATAACCTTCCCCCCAAGGATTACGATATTTTTGATTTCCAGAACATGATCGATGCCAAGGACGGGTGGGTGGGCGTCATGGCCTCCCGGGGCTGTCCTTTCCGGTGCACTTACTGCTTCAATCACCGACTTGTCGATATCTATCGGGCCGATACCGGCCTATCACCTGCCAAACTGAACTATATCCGTCATCACCCGATTCGAGACGTCATCAGCGAGTTGGAGTATCTCCTCGAACATTATCATGGCATCAAAATGTTCATCTTTGATGACGATCTCTTCACCTTTGACAGAGATTACGTTCATGAATTCTGTCGTGCCTATCAGAAACGAATTCCGATCCCATTTGTCTGCAACGCCCATGTGAAGGTCTTCGACACCCATATCGCCAAGAGTTTGAAGGGGGCGGGTTGCCGCATCGTCAAGTTTGGTCTCGAAAGCGGGAGCGAGAGGGTCCGAAGAAAGATCCTGAACCGACCGATGACCGACCAAGACATTGTCGCGGCATTCCGAGCAGCCCACAGTGCTGAACTTCACACCTCAGCATTCGTCATGATCGGCCTTCCCGATGAAACGAAATCGGATCTTTTTGCCACCATCGACCTGCTGGCTGCCGTCCAGCCAGGACGCTTCCGTTGGTCCATCTTTTTCCCGTATCCCGGCACCGTGGCATACGAGATTGCGAAAGAGAAGAAACTGATTGATTACAAAAAAATGGAGATCCTTTCCAACTTCACTGAAGAGTCTTGCCTGGACTTTGGAGAAGAGCACAATCTTCTCATCGACAAACTGGCCGTTGCCTTCCCATGGTTTGTCAATGCCAGGACAGATCTTCCAGCATCATCGATCTATCGAGAACTCGTATCCCAGATTGAGAGTATGGAAGGAGGGACGTGGGCGCAGGTAAAAGGAACCATCCGGTCGACCGACAGGGAAACCTCCGCTTGCCTCATGAAGGCGGGCAAGTGGCACTACGCCATTCGATACAATGACTTTATGGGAGTTCGAAGCGATTGGATCGATCCATGAGCGACAGAGACTTTCAGAGAATTCTGATCCGATGCCCCAACTGGGTCGGTGACCTCGTGATGGCCACCCCTGCTCTCAAGACAATCCGCGCCAAATTCCCTCGCTCCCATATAGCCTGGCTCGTCAAATCATACGGCAAAAAGGCCATTGAAGACCTCCCTTACCACGACGAGATTCTTGAATATGACGACAAAAAAAGGGACCGGGGCGTTGGGGGTCTCTTCTCCTGGGCGATGCGACTCCGGCGAAAAAGATTTGATCTAGCCGTCGTTCTTCCCAATTCCTTTAGCTCAGCCCTGATGGTGTTTTTGGCGGGTATCAAGCGTCGGGTCGGCTACAATCGAGAGGGAAGAGGGTTCATGCTCACAGACTCCCTGCAACCCCCCCGGAATGGATCCCGAATCGTTCCTATCCCCATGGTGGAATACTACCTTAGGATT
>JABAOH010064493.1_pt1 | contig 10800 bp, 10 predicted proteins | sample 7062181 | NCBI WGS metagenome assembly JABAOH01 (sample SAMN14538630, study PRJNA623070) | marine sediment metagenome | biome: marine biome [ENVO:00000428]; feature: marine pelagic biome [ENVO:01000023]; material: deep marine sediment [ENVO:00002113]; isolation source: pool of 5 deep marine... | reverse complement strand
TTCCACTGTTGTCTTGCCACGGACATGTGATAGCAAATCGGTCGGGATTCTCGGCCTGTTTTTCAATTCCACAATCGACAAACTCGGCGCTTCCACGAGTAGTATTGAAGCCCGTGAGATGATGGTGATCGTCAATGTTGGGCTGATCGTAGTCGTCATCGATGTACAAGTAAACGCGGAAATGGAGCGAATCATAGCCGCCGGGTTCTCGGAATGTGTCGATGTGAGTCGGACCTCCAGAAGGTGATTTCACATGTACCTGAAATCCCCATAAGCCTGATCGGGATCTTAGTGAGGATCGTTCCGTGGTGTTGTTATCATCGCTGGAATGCTTACGCCACAATGAGGAACTCCCAATCTCGAGCGGATTTTCAAAATCCTCTTGATGATCCCAATTTCCCGATGGGGTTGGCGTAGGAGGGATAGGAGTTGGTGGAGGTGGAGGCGGAGTTGGGTTCTTTGCCTTATTCATCATGCAGGCTGCTTCAGCACGGGTGAGACCATCGTATGGGCGATAGAAAGCATCGCCGCGGTTGGCGTCATCCTCACAGTCGTGCACGAGGCCATCCTGGTACGCGGCCATGACCCACTTGCTGAACCATAGGGCACTTCCTCCGACTGGCACATCGTCATAGACCTGGGTCACCGGATCGGCGGGGACGAAATCCGCACCATGGAGCATGCGTTCGAAGAAGACGGCGGCCTCGGCTCGAGTGTGGCCCGTGAGCGGGCAGAAGATGAGCGGTTCGCTCCCGCAGCCGGCGGTGTAGCCGTCCTCCCAAAGACCTTCAGCCCACTTGAAGAACCATTCGTGGGTTGGTACATCGGCAAAAGTCTGGTGGCCTGGCTCAGTGGGCAGGTAGCCAGCGCCGTGAATCCCGCGCTCGACGAATACGGCGCCTTCGGCCCGAGTCATGCCATTCTCGGGGCAGTACATGCGAGGCTCGGTACTGCAGCCGGCTACGTAACCGTCCTGGTAGAGACTTTCGATGTAATCATAAGCCCAGTGGGTATCAGGCACATCGATGAAGATTGTGCCAGGTGTGACCGTCGAATAGGGCGTAGGTGTATGTGTGATCGATGTGTTGAGAGACGATGCTTGGTTGGAAAACCTAGAGAGGATGTCATGGTCGGATTTCATGTCAGCCCAAGCGACGGAGCGGAATGAATTTGCCGCCTCAACTTGAATGTGTTGGCAACCCAATGCGAGTTGGAATGATGTGCTTATGAGCAGAATTGTTAGGATTGCAGCGATTGTAGTTCTCTTTGCTTTCTTAACCATTTCTATAATCCTCATAAGAATGAGCAAGATTTAATGGATGAATTGAAAGCCTTGATCGCATAATGCACTTGACTGGAAATTGGCCGAATCGCCAATCATAAAAATCACCACTAAAAAGTATGAGTGAATACATAGTTAGAATAAGTAGTACCTTGGTGGGTAGTCGGGGGGTACGTATGTCCTCACCTTGTTCGTTAAATTGCATTAAGGGGGATTTGAGAGGATCAGGAAAAACCTGTTGAGAGTGTGTTTAAATTTCAGGAAAGGTTGATAGCGGCATCAGGATCGCTCAATCTCTCAGATACTCAATGATGAGTTGAGAAGTTGCGATCAAGGATTCGATGTGGGTCCTTTCATAGTTATGGGAAGCATCGACACCAGGTCCGATAAGTGCTACCTGAACATCGCCACCTGCACGCCAATATGTCTCTCCATCAGAGCGGTAATGCGGGTAGACGTCTGTTTTGAATGGTATGTCGGCAGACTCGGCAAGTTTCTGCATCCGCCGGGTTAACTCGAAATGATACGGGCCGCCTGAATCCTTTGCACAGATTGATATGTGAAACTCATCCGAGGCTTGTCCTTGACCTACGGCGGCCATGTCAACTGCAACTAGTTCGCAAAGGTCTGTGGGAAGACCAGCCGCAGCACCGTGTCCTACCTCCTCATAATTGCTGATGTGAAGAGTCGTGCGTTGCTTTGGTGAAATCATGTAGTTCTTCATGGCATGGACGGATGCCATAATGCAAGCGACTCCGGTTTTATCGTCAAGATGTCGTGAACGGATGAATCCGGTTGGTGTCACTACAGAGCGTGGATCGAAAACCACAAAATCACCAACGTCGATACCGAGATCCCTTGTTTCAGTTTCGGAAGTTGTACGCTCGTCGATCCGGACTTCCATGTTCTCACCGCTGCGATCCAATTTACCGACCTCCGCGCCATGGACGTGTGCAGAGGCTTTTGTGATCAGCATCGAGCCACGAAACTTGTCCCCTGTTTTCGTGAAAATTGTGCAACATTCACCTTCAACAGTGTTCCATGCAAAGTTTCCAATTTTGGAAAGTCGCAACCGACCGTTGGATTTAATTTCCTTGACCATTGTGCCCAATGTATCAATATGGGCCGTAATCGCGCGCGGTCTATCTTCCCTTTCGCCTTCTATCGTAGCAATCAGACTACCCTTCTGGGTCTTCTGCGGTTGTAATCCAAGTTCGGTAAAGGTTTTTTCTGCATATTCGATGGCATGCAAAGTAAAACCGGTCGGGCTGGGTATATTCACCAGCGTGATCAATTGATCGGTGAGATATTGTGAGTTAATTTCAATTGGAACTGACATGTTCACTCCAATTTAAATGTAGAATTGGAACTATGTTAACCTCTGCGGCATGGATTGCAAGCACATAATTGATAGAAACCCTGCTTGCCATCAAGTATCAATGGGAGATTTTTGCGGGATTGGGGAACGAATTCGCAGAAATGGGCCTCATGTCCTCGATGGGGATAGGAGATTGTTTATGAGAATGAGGTCTTTCGCAATACTGCTCTTAATTGTAGGAACAGGATTAAGTGCCTGTAGTTTAGCTAGTGATTCCTCCACGAGTGGTGATGATGTCGATGGAGGGATATTCGCCGTTGAATCGGCCGAGGTCATCGTGAGGGAAAGTTATCCTATGCAGGTAGAGCTGATCTTACGTGGAACACTGGGCAGCCCTTGTGATGAGCTGGTCTGGAAGGTAGAAGATCCTGACGAGGAGAGGATCATACATGTGGATGTAGACGCGGTATCAACCCTGGAAAAGGGAGAAGCATGTATTCAAATTGTAGAAACATTTGAGGTGCGGATTCCACTGGGGGATTTCACGGAGTATGATTATTCGGTTTGGGTGAATGGTGTTGAGGTGGCATCCTTTTGACTGAATGCTTGATCTTGAGGAAATTATGCATTCCAGGATTTTACGTTGGTATTATGGCGCGATAATGCAAATAATGGTCAAATCAATGAGGAATCCTGCGCCTCTGTTATTGAGGTGGAAAATCTCTGTGTTTCGTACTATACATAGGGGCTGAGGAGGGTATTTTAACTTTAAGAGATGATCATGATTTTCCGTGTTGCACTTTCGAGTGAGAATAAGCCGTGGTAACCTAGGACGGTTTTGATGCTGGCAGGAAATGTATCTATGACGTATTCAGAACTTTGCAGGTATCTATAGGTAAAGTGATGGCTGGTCTCGAAGGACATACATTGGGTCATTACCGCCTGGTCGAAGAGATTGGGCGTGGTGGTATGGCGACAGTATGTCGGGCGGTTGACATACGGACCAATACTGAAGTCGCGATCAAGGTCCTCTCCCCAACCATCTCTGGCGACAATCGATTTGTCCAGCGCTTCAAGCGAGAGAGTTCGCTCCTGGCTGGTCTCAAGCATCCCAATATCATCCCCGTAATCGGATACGGTGAAAGCAAGGGCATGGTGTTCATGGTCATGCCCTATGTGAAGGGTGAATCACTGCAAGGTCGAATCGAAGATGGCAAATTCAACAAGAAGGAGCGCGAGCGCTGGATTCACCAAATTGCTGATGCATTAGTCTTCGCGCACAGCCAGGGAATTATCCACCGAGACGTAAAGCCATCGAATGTGATGATCGATAAGTCGGGGAATGCTCACCTCATGGATTTTGGTTTGGCCAGAGAGGTAGAGGGCTCCAATACACTCACCGGATCTATGCTGTTGGGAACACCTGCTTACATGGCACCAGAGCAAGGCCGAGGTGATTTGGTCGACGAACGCTCCGACCAGTACTCATTGGGCATTATCATTTACCAGATGCTGACCGGCCAATTGCCATTTGAGGCCGACTCGCCAATGGGTACGGTTCTCAAGCATATCCAGGAACCTGTTCCAAGACCGAGTCGATTTGTTCCCAAGATGTCACAGGCTTTGGAGCGCGTGATCTTAAAGTGCCTCGCAAAAGATCCGGAGTATCGCTATCCCACAGTTGGCGCATTTTATGAAGCCTACAAGGCAGCACGTGATGGAGCAACCATCGCCGACCTTGATTTGGAAACCGTAGTTGTACCTCTAGAGCCTATCCTAAGGGAGGCGCAAGGACCTTACCGCGCCCAGGCGGATGCAGTAGGACGATCGGGCGGCAGAGGTTCACGAATCTGGGTAGCGCTTTTAGCTGTGCTTCCATTGGCACTGATCGGAGCAATTCTTGCCTCGCCCCAGTTGTCTTCAGTCCTAGGAGCGGTTTTCGGTCAACAACCAACACCTTCACAATCACCAGCAACTGAACCCGTTAGTTCACCCATTCCGCTGCCAACCGACTCGAGTCCGGAACCCACACTAGTTCCAACTCCCATCACTTTCCAGAAGCTCGGCTGTCCGGATGTCTTGGTCCACGCGCCGATATCCGGAGCCAATAGCATGGTATGGGTGTTAGATAATGCTGATGCCGAACCAGTGGAATTTGAATTTAAGGAGATTGCCTATCCAGAGGTGAACGAATCAATTACCAAGATCCAACTTGGCAATGTGGTAGTGTGGGAAGGAGAGACTCAAGGGGGTGAACTAGACCTGGGTGAGGCAAAGTTTCAGAGCTTACCAGGTCTCTCTGCGACAGAACTCACCCTTGAATTCATTTGGTCTCCGGCATTGCTCAACTATCGTCTTGTTCTTGACTTCGGCGAAGGTTGTGAGCTAATTGGTAACTGGTAATATCCAAGCACTACTATCCATATTGTTTTATTAAATTACTTACTCATTATCGAATGTTTTGAAAGGAGTCTTATACTCGATGATCGATCCACGTGTCGAAAATCTGGCGAAGATCCTTGTGAGGTACTCCACGAAGGTCCAACCGAAGGACCATGTGGCAATCATTGGTTCACCATTGGCTGAGCCGCTGATTAAGGCGCTCTTTGGTGAGGTACTAAAAGCTGGAGGATACCCATACCCATTCATGGGCTTAGAGTTACTTCGAGGGATGGATGGCTTGGATGAGATTCTGTTCAAGGAAGCCAGTGACGATCAACTAAAGCATGTCTTACGCACGGACGAAATGATTTTTCGGGAATTTGAGGTGATGTTTTCGATTCGCAGTCAAGGCAATACGCGCGAATTGATGAATGTAGATCCAAGTCGGCAGAATCTCCGGAAAAAAGCCCGCACTGAGATCGTCCAAGCTTACCTTGATCGCACAGCCACCGGTGAATTTCGCTGGTGTGGAACACTATTCCCTACAACGGCCTACGCACAAGATGCCGAGATGAGCCTATCGGAATTCGAAGACTACGTATTTAGCACGACCTATGCTGACACAGATGACCCTGTCGGGGCGTGGAATGCGATTCACGATGAACAACAAAAACTGGTTGACTGGCTTGTGGGGAAGAAAGAAGTGGTTGTGAAAGGGCCCAACGTGGACCTCACGCTATCTGTTGAGGGACGACCCTTTATCAACTCGGATGGCACACTGAATATGCCCAGCGGGGAAATTTACACTGGACCCGTCGAGGACTCCACCAATGGCTGGGTACGTTTCACTTATCCTGCTGTTCTTGAAGGTCGTGAGGTCGATGGCATTGAGCTTCGTTTTGAGGAGGGTCGTGTGGTGGAGGCATCGGCGGAGAAGAATGAGGCGTTTTTACTCGCGATGCTGAACACTGACCCCGGCGCACGGTATGTGGGCGAGTGGGCGATCGGTACCAATAAAAAAATCAACCGCTTCATCAAGGCCATACTCTTCGATGAGAAGATCGGTGGAACTTTCCACATGGCTGTGGGTTTCGGATTTCCACACACGGGATCGAAGAATAGAAGCGCTATCCATTGGGATATGATCTGCGATATGCGTGATGGTGGGGAGATCTATGTCGATGGGGAGCTGTTTTATCGATCGGGGGAGTTTCTGATCTAACTGATGCATGTAATGTGAAATCTTTTTTCTCGTTCCACAGCTCTGCTGTGGAACGTTTGTTGCCTGCCAACGATATTGAATCGTCAATTACGCTACTCAGATGATGACGAGGCCAAACGTGGAGTGAGAGTTTGAGCACTCCAAATCCAGCTCAACAGAAGGGGATAGCTTGCGGCGCGGAGCCCCGCAACTAGGATAGAAAATTCCATTAGGCGTTTGTACGGGCGAAGCATTCGCTGAATCGGAATTAATTTCGAACATGATTGACTAAGCGAATGCTTCGCCCCTACGCGTCATGGAAAGGATTGTAGTGTCATGTGGATTCCGAAAGCTCCGCTTTTTAGCCCGGGCGTAGCCTGCGAACATCGCACTGATATGAATGCCCGTGCTCATAGCTTAAGACCCTTAGGGCCTATCGATAGGGTAATCGAATTCAAGGACTGGCAGTCCTCGAAGGACTGCCAGTCCTTTGACTCCTGCCACTAGGAAGAGAAGGGCTCTGTGGGTAGAAAGCGCGTGGAGACTAGGAAACCTTGCGAAGGTTTAAGCTAACCGAAGGTTAGCCAACCTTTGCAAGGTTATTGAAGAGTAGCCGCAGGAATACTACGCGCAAGCAAAGCTTGCGCACTCCAAATCCTTCCATTTAGCAACCTAAAAGATACCTATTCCGAGAGACCGGAATACAAGCCAATGGCATTTCCAGTGGGATCGGTGAAGATGCCGAACCAGCCAATGCCTGGTATTTCAGTCTTCGGTTGGACAGTCTTGCCCCCGAGTTCTTCAACCTTGGCAAGGGTGGCTTCAATATCTGATGTTTGTATTTATGGGAGAATATCACCCGGATTGACGGTTTCCATGCTGGTGTCGTTGAAGCCGCCGCCTCTGTTGGCTTCGGTTTCAAAAGAGACGTAATTCATTTCGGGATCAAATTGAACCTTCCATCCGAATAGATCGGCGTAAAATTTCCCGGCTGCATCGGGATCGTCAGCGGAAAATTCGATGTGGACAATGGGGTGTTCAGACATATTCTTCCTCCCTTGGACTTGTGTAACGCAATAATAGCACAAATGTTCTATCGGTGTCAAGATAATGTGGATGATCTGCGATCCCCACCCATCACACAGAAACGCGCTTAGTCTCCGTTAAAGTCTTGGCAGCTCGATCACCTGTTGTTTTTGATACTTTCCCTTCTTATCGGCGTAAGAAGTCGTACACTCCTCGTCCGCTTCGAAGAAGAGGACCTGGGCGATCCCCTCGTTAGCGTAGATACGGGCGGGGAGTGGAGTTGTGTTAGAGATCTCCAAAGTGACGTAACCCTCCCATTCTGGCTCAAAGGGTGTGACGTTCACAATGATGCCGCAGCGGGCGTAGGTAGATTTTCCAACACAGATTGTCAGTACTTTCCGTGGGATGCGGAAATATTCTACAGTGCGAGCGAGCGCGAATGAGTTGGGCGGAATGACGCAAACGTCGCCCTCGAAATCTACCATGGAGGCGTGATCGAAGTCCTTTGGGTCAACAATTGCGGAGTAGACATTGGTGAATATCTTGAACTCGTTGGCCACACGGATGTCGTAACCGTATGAAGAGACTCCGTATGAAATCACGCCGTTTCGAACCTGCTCCTCGGAAAATGGTTCAATCATGCGATGTTCTTTCGCCATGCGGACGATCCAGTGGTCGGGTTTCAATCCCATGTACAGCCTCCTCAGTGATGAAAGTTTTAGCGTGCTCCAGGGTCCGATCGGACCCGGTTGGTCAATGTGCCGATCCCCTCAATCTCAATGGCGACATCATCCCCATGATTCAGCTGGCCTACACCAGCTGGTGTACCTGTGAGAATGAGATCCCCGGGTTCCAGGGTCATAATGGAGGTCACAAATGCGATGAGTTGGGGCACGGGAAATACCATGTCACGTGTCGAAGCCAGTTGTCGAAGTTGACCGTTCACCGTACAGGTGATGACAGAGTCGGCAGGATCAAGGTCAGTATCAATCCAAGGGCCGAGCGGGCAGAAAGTGTCGAAACCTTTTCCTCGTGTCCACTGGCCATCGCGCATCTGAAGATCGCGGGCTGTAACGTCGTTGGCAATGGTATATCCAAGAATGAGGTCGCAAGCGTCTTCCGGACTAATCCAACGACCGTGTTCCCCAATGACCACGGCTAACTCCGCCTCGTGCTCCACGCGTGAGGATTGAGGCGGAAGCAAGATATCGTCCCCGGGGCCAATCACAGAACTTGGCGGCTTCATGAAGATCAAAGGCCATTGCGGCACTTCCGCGTCGTGTTCAGCTGCGTGAGCGGCGTAATTTCGTCCAACACAGATGATCTTTCCGGGAATGACTGGCGCTATCAAATGAACCTTTTCCAGAGGAAGCACGGCTTCATTTCTGCGATACGTGCGGTAGGGGGATCCATCGAGTGTGCCAATTTTATCCTCTGAAAGCCATCCCCAGGTGGGTTCACCATCCTCTTTTGTCTTATAACGCAGAATACGCACGATATTGCTCCGTTAAGAATGTGAATACGACATAATTGCAAAGGGTTGGATCATTACGTATGATAACGCCTTCAGCTTGAAAGCTCGAGTGGCTTCCGCGCCCATGCCAAATCATAATTCACTTGCCACCGGTAGATAGTAATGTCTTGAAGCCCCGCTCCTTCTAATACGGAAGGAAATGTATCACTAGGAAAGGTACGCCCAAAGATCCACCGTGCTTCCCAGCCGATGCGATTCGACACGATGAGCCATCCACCTGGATGGAGCACCCGTACAAGTTCACTTAATGTAACACGCGGCTTCGGTGTGAACTCAAGCAATTCAAGGCAAGTCACAATGTCAAATGAGTCTCCACGAAAGGGTAATGGTACAGCGTAACCCTGGACCCACAACGCCGCCTCAGAATTGGTCAGTGATCTACCGAGGAGGAGCATTCGCCTGGAGGGTTCAAGGTTTATGGTCCTGCCGCGGAAGCTGATGAGCGAGTGTAGCGTCCGTGCGATCCTCCCTGTCCCAGCGCCCACATCCAACAACCGCGCATCTGGAAGTGAGGCGATAACTTCGTTAATGGGTCCACCTAAGAATCGGCGTTCCCAATCAAAGTCGAATTTCTTGATTCGATCGTAATACGGCGCGGATATTTCATACAGCCAGACCACGAAGCGCTGGCCGAGGTGGGCGCCTTCAGCGATCCATATTTGCCAGACTGCGAGTCCGATGATGATAATGAGAAGGATGAATCCGATCCAAACCATCTAGGGTGAGTATAAACCGATCTTGTAGTTTTGAGGATGTTGACTTTTCGGCAGTAGTTCAACCACTACAAACCATTCTCCCGCGCAAGACGCTGTCTCAGGTGTGCGATCCGTTCTGTGATATCTTCGAAGCGTCCTGGCCGTGCACGGAAGAGCATTCGCACGAATGCAAATATCATCGCTTCCACGAGGATTTGTCCTGCACCCGGATGCGGTGTTTTGTAAGCGGCAAGGACGAACTCGGCATGCTGTGCTGCAGGAGAGGAGGGTGAGGACACAAAGGCGGCAGTGCGGATTTCCAAAGCCTTTGATTCGGAAATTGCCCTTGATAGGTATGGCAATGCCTCGTCCACCTCAATCACGATGATCATATCCCCCTTCCGGGCGCCAGCCAGCGCCCGCGCCAGGTCAGAGAGACTGCCCCCTGCCAGGTGAATGTTATATCCAGCGGCTTCAAGCCAGGAAGACAGATTCCTGGCTGGGGCGAGGGCTAAACCCTCGGCGAGCAGGATCACCCGTTGTGCCTCATCGAGTGCGGTTATGAGCATTTCAGCATCATCGATAGGGAAACTACGTCGGGTCAGTTCTAGACCCTGTGCTAGTTCGATAAGTGCGGTTTCAGCCGCTTCGGAGGAGGAATTAGGTTCTGTGGTCACATCTGCAAGCAGTTCATCTTTGACCTTCTTACGAATTTCTTGTTGGAGCTCTGGATATCCCTTATAGCCTAGGTACTGGGCAAATCGCACAACGGTTGCCGTATCGATATCGAGGTTATGTCCTAGTTCAGTTGCAGTAAGGAGAGCCGCATGAGCATAGGAATCGAGCAAGTAGTCCGCCAGGCGTTCGAAGCTTGGGGAGAAACCAGACCGGGTATCTCGGATCCTTTCGATGTATGTTTTCATCTTCATTCACCGCACTCCCCTAGGTTGCGAAGGGTACTATTCGCGCCCTGGAGGCGAGAGCATCGTGGAACTATAGCATAGGCAAAAAAGTGGGGCAACGACCCCTCGTTGACGCACAATTTCCAGGCGGCTATAATCCAGTGGAGGGCGGATAGCTCAGTTGGTTAGAGCGCTTCCCTTACAAGGAAGAGGTCGCAGGTTCGAGTCCTGTTCCGCCCACTTGATACCCCCATATGTGGGGGTTTTTCCTTTATCCGTGAGCGAATTTGGGTATTTCTGGGTTGGAGATACTTTCGCAGTGATCAGATTTCTGTGCATGTTCCGTGTTTGAGGTTGAATCAAACCACATATTGTTACTCCTCTATGCTAGGTGGTTTCTTCTAGCTGGGCTTAAAGGAGAGATAGGATGTGATGATTTTCTAATCCTGAATCTTTGGGT
>JABAOH010005195.1_pt1 | contig 10800 bp, 8 predicted proteins | sample 7062181 | NCBI WGS metagenome assembly JABAOH01 (sample SAMN14538630, study PRJNA623070) | marine sediment metagenome | biome: marine biome [ENVO:00000428]; feature: marine pelagic biome [ENVO:01000023]; material: deep marine sediment [ENVO:00002113]; isolation source: pool of 5 deep marine... | reverse complement strand
CCAGAGGTTTATGAGCTCGGAACTCTAACTTTGCATATGTATCAATAAATGGGGGCAGGTCAAACCTATTGGCGTCCTACCACCATCGCCACAGAGCTAAAACGAGCGTAATAAGAATGACAAGGCCTAAATTCATATAGGCAATAAAATAGAACACTCTCTCCTGAGAAGGGATTTCTCTCTTTGTCTTCATAAGAGCTAGTTTGCCAATTTGGTCCAATCCTTGTAATTTCTCTTCACCGTGGGGAGCTTGGTCCAACATTCCTGTCAAATCTGTGCCAGCACTATGTTTGCCGAAATGTTTTCCATCCTTCCAAAAACTGCTATTGGAGACATCATAAATCTTGTTGTTAAATGCCACATAAACGGGATGACCTTTGGCGCCGTCAAAATTCCTTAACTCATCAGCTGTATAATATTCTTTTGGTACTTGAAATTTTATATCCTTCTTTGCTCCTAATTTTGGGCCTACGATTATTACAACATATAGTGCCGAACAAACCATCATGAGAAAAAGAAAAATTTTGATGAGAAGCAAAATGCCAAACCGAGTCTCAAACAGGAATGAGAATGAGGGGACTCGAAAAACTGTAAGAATGATTCCAGTTACTGCTATTATAATCATTGAAATTAAACCAAGTTTGACCTCTCCTTTCGGAAGGCCATGAGCAGCATATGAAGGTTTAAGAATTAAATGCACATAAAGTATAGTCCCGAACCAGAAAATTGCTGTAAGAATATGGAGGAATCCTGCAATAAGACGAATAAAGTGTAGAATTCTTTTGCTCTGAGTATACTCATCCTTCTTAGAATCTTTTATAAGATACTCCTTTCCTGCTTTGGTTAATTCTCCTCCTCCTGATTGGTCAAGATGACAGTAGCTACAATCCTTTCCCGTCTTCTCTGCCATTTCTTCTGTTGCACTTCCACAGGGTATTATTAAAAAGAATAATATTAAGAAAGTACAAACATAAAAAAGCTTCATATTGTCTATTCCTTTAGCTATATCTGATAAAGCGTATTATTTATCTTAGGCCAAATATTCTATATTAGCAGCAACTGATTGTAAAACTGATTGAATATCCTAATGTGTTAGTGTTGTCATCTGTTTCCCTTGAAATATTAGGAACCTGAACTTTCCTTGCACTTTGCCTTCTTACTATCTTTATTACATTAAATTCCAAAATTGAATCCAAAGTTCAAATCGATTCTGTTCTGTTCTTGACAAGGGGAAAAACCAGTGATATGAATTGATGGAGATTAAGAATCTAAATGACCTCCCCCAAAAAAGGAGATATCGCATGAAGAAATCCTCACAAGCATCAAAGTTACTCTGGATTTTCCTTTTTATAGCTTTTATCGCATCCACTGTATCCGCAGACGAGACGACAGACAAGGTGGATAAGCTCTTCTCTAAATGGGATTCAACTGTCTCCCCAGGAGCAGCCCTGGCTATAATCAAAGACGGCGAAATAATCTACAAACGCGGCTACGGAATGGCCAATCTGGAGCACAATGTCCCTATTATCCCGACTTCTGTTTTCCGGATCGGCTCAACCTCAAAACAGTTCACTGCATCATGCATAGCCATTCTTGCCCTTCAGGCAAAAATCTCGCTAGATGATGATATACGAAAATACATCCCAGAACTGCCCAAATACGAAAGGCCCATAACCATAAGACATCTCCTCCACCATACGAGCGGTATCCGCGATTATCTCACTCTTGGTGCTATTGCAGCCTTGCCGGATGATCAATTCTATACTCCAGAAGATAGCGTGGAACTCCTGAGCCGGCAAAAAGGGCTTAATTTTCTCCCTGGTGAGGAGCATCTCTATTCCAACTCTGGCTATTTTTTACTTGGGGTTATTGTCGAGAGAGTAAGCGGGAAATCCCTTAATGATTTTGCCCAGGCACATATATTTAAGCCCTTAGGCATGAAGAACACTCATTTTCATGACGACCACACCATGGTAGTCAAGAATCGTGCTGACGGCTATTCACCCCAAAAAAAAGGATTTCGAATAGATATGACCACTCTTGACCATGTGGGAGATGGCGGTGTTTTTACCACGGTCGAGGATTTGTTTCTCTGGGATCAGTCTTTTTACAACTACAAATTAGGGAAGGAGCTCATCGATCTCATCCAAACTCCAGGTATGCTCAACAGCGGTAAGAAGCTTGATTATGCTTTCGGGCTAAGCGTAACTGAATATAAGGGATTAAAAAAAGTAAGCCACGGTGGTGGATTTGTTGGATTCAGGGCCCAGATGGCTCGTTTCCCTGAACAAAAGTTTACTGTTATCTGCCTGGCTAACCTCGGCACCATAAATCCCTCAAGGCTCTGCAATCAAGTTGCAGATATTTATCTTGCCGATAAGCTCAAAGAGGCCCCAAAGGCGCCCAAAGAGAAGAAAAAGGTCAAGGCAGTCGCCCTATCCAAGCAAGAATTAGAGGATAAAGTAGGAAACTACCAGGATGAGAGGACTGGCACCTGGACTATCATCTCGATAAAAGAGGGCAAGCTAATAATGCAAGCCAGGGGGAATAAGTTTGACCTTACACCGGTGAGTAAGACGCGCTTTAAAGCGCTGGAGGCTCCGTTTGATAACCTTATCGAGTTTTTCCCTGATGCGAAAGGCAGAATACGGAAAGCTAAGGTGACCATGGAAGGAAGAGATGATATCAACCTTGTGAAATCTTCCCTTGTGAGTCCGTTGACTCCTGCGCAGCTGAAGGAGTATGCCGGGGAATATTTTAATGACGAGCTTCCGGTTACCTACAAGCTCGCACTCGAGAAGGAATCCCTGTTTTTCAAGCACAAGAACGCTCCCAAGGGTGCTCTAAAAGCCATGGACCGCGATAAATTTACCATGCGTTGGTTTAACATAGAGTTTGTCCGTGATAAAAGAAATAGAATAAAAGGATTCATCCTGGCTGCTGGTCGTGCTGCCAATATTGAGTTTGTTAAGAAATAGACTAAAAGCAATCAATAATTAATACTAATCTCAACAATATCAGTACTAAATCGTCAATTTATTCCGCATTTGTCAGCTTAAGAAGGGGGGCGACATTAATAGATATTCTTATAGGTGCTCAAGAGTGGTGTCTATTTAATAAAAAAACTCCTTGACAAGAAGAAAGCATATTGTTATATCATAAAATAAAATAAAGTAAACTAAAGGATAGATAAGTAAATGAGGACAATCTGGTTGGGGAGTAAGATATTCCAGCAATACTCTTTAAAAGACATCCAGGAAAAGCTGCAGGTTAGCAAGGTAACAGCTCTTAAGCTAGTAAACTCGGGTAATATAAAAGCTCAAAAAATAGGACGACAGTGGTGGATTAACGAAGAGGATTTTATTGCCTTCCTTCAAGGAGAAAGTAAGTGCTAAAAAGAACAAGAGAGTAAAAGGCGTCCTACCTATAAAAAAATCAACTTGAATTTGACTATTTTCTAGCTAATTGTTATTTTATTTGCATTCAAAAAGAGGGCTCTAAATGACAGCGAAATGTCCCAAATGTGATTTTGAAAATCCCGATGATACCCGCTTTTGCGGCAACTGCGCCTCACCTCTCCGTCCCTCAAAAAAGCCGCCACCATCCAGAACTGAAACCTTCGAAGCCCCCCTTACAGAACTTACCAGAGGAAGTACTTTAGCTGATAGATACGAGGTCATAGAAGATTTGGGAAGAGGCGGAATGGCCAGGGTTTACAAGGCCTTCGATAAAGAGGTAGAGGAAAAGGTGGCCTTAAAACTCCTAAAACCTGAAATCGTTGCTGATGAGAAAACAATTAAACGTTTCAGGAACGAGTTGAAATTTGCTCGAAGAATAGCCCATAAAAATGTTTGTCGAATGTATGACCTCAGTAAAGAGGGAGGAACTTACTTCATCACCATGGAATATGTGCCAGGGGAAGATTTAAAGACCTCGATTAAAAGAATGGGGCTGTTGAGCTCTGGAAAGGCTCTCTTCATAGCCAAACAAGTGTGCGAAGGACTGGCTGAAGCACATAGGTTGGGAATCGTCCATAGGGATTTAAAGCCTAAGAACATCATGATTGACAGAAATGGCAATGCTCGGATTATGGATTTTGGAATAGCTCGCTCGATTAAGGCAAAAGGACTAACAGAGGAAGGCATGATGATCGGAACGCCTGATTACATGTCGCCCGAGCAAGCAGAAGGAAGGGAAATAGACCATTGTTCTGATATCTATTCATTGGGAGTAATTCTCTATGAGATGGTGACAGGCACGATTCCTTTTGAGGGAGACACTCCTATAAGCATAGCTATAAAGCATAAGACAGATAAACCTCGAGACCCGAGAGAAATCAATCCTCAGATATCTAGTGATCTCAGTAGTTTAATACTGAAATGTATGGAGAAGAAAAAAGAAGATAGATATCAGAATGTAGAGGAGATACTTTCTGAGTTAATCAAGATTGAGAAAGGCATTTCTACCACTAAAAAGGTTTTGCCCAAAAAAATCCCTGAAGAAGAGAAAATGGCTGAAATGAAAAGGAAACGCTCCATTGCGGTGCTCCCTTTTGCAGATTTAAGCCCGAAAAAAGACCAGGAATATTTCTGTGATGGGATGACTGACGCAATCATTGGAAAGTTATCTCAACTGGAAAAATTGAAAGTCATTTCCCGAACTTCAGTGATGCGCTATAAAAAAGAAGACAAAGACATCAAAGAGATCGGTGAAGAGCTGGATGTGGCCACAATTCTCGAGGGGACTATCCAGAAAGAAAAAGACAGAATCCGCATCAGGGCCCAACTCATAAATGTGGAGGATGGCTTTCATCTTTGGGCTGAAATTTATGACAGAAAGCTGGAGAGTGTGTTTGACATGCAGGATGAGATCTCCCAGGCGATTGTCGGCAAGATGGAAATAAAGCTCGTTGGCGAAGAGAAGGCATTGCTAGTCAAGCGCTATACCGAGAATGTTGAAGTCTATGGCCTGTATATGAAGGGCAGACACTTCTGGAGTAAGAGGACAGAAGCAGGGCTGAAGAAGTCAATCGAGTATTTCGAGCAGGCGATTGAAGCCGACCCCAACTATGCTCTGGCCTATGCTGGGCTGGCCGATGCTTACAATATGGTTGCGGGCTACATTATAGTTTCTCCAAAAGAGGCTTTTTCTAAAGCGAAGGCGGCAGCAAAAAGAGCCCTGAAGATAGACGACACTCTCGCCGAGGCGCATGCCTCACTAGCACTCATTATGCAAGTCAATGATTATGACTGGTCAGGATCTGAACGAGAATTTAAGCGAGCCATCGAGCTTAATCCCAACTATGCGATAGCTCACCAATGGTATGGCTGTCTTTTAAGGGATTTGGGACGTTTTGATGAAGGTCTAGTAGAAATCCAACGAGCCAAGGAGCTTGATCCACTATCTCTCCCGATTAACACGGATCTTGGAACATTTTTTTATCAGGAAGGCAAGTACAATCAAGCGATAGAACAATGTCAGAAGGCGATCGAGATAGATGCCACCTTCCATTGGGCACATGCCAATCTCGGAGCAGCTTATCTTCAAAAGTCGTTGTTTAAGGAAGCCATCGCAGAATTTAAGAAAGCAAAATCTCTTTCAGGAGGCAGCTCAGCGTATAATGCTTGGCTTTCGCTCGCCTATGCAATGGAAAGTAATAGAAAAGAAGCTTTTAAGATACTCGAAAAATTGATCAAGCCATCAAAGGAACGTATAGTTCCGATGTTTCAAATAGTGCTAGTCTATACAAGTCTTAAAGATAATGATAAAGCCTTTGAATGGCTGGAAAAAGCTTACGAGGAGCGATCATTCGACTTGACTTCCATCAAAACAGAGCCAGTGCTAGATAGCCTGCGTCCTGACCCGCGATTCACTGCTATGTTGAAGAAAATGGGCCTGAACAAGTAAAATAAATGAGGTTATTCAGAAACTAACTATTAAACACCTTTCATTTCTCCTTTAAATCACAATTTTGGTTGATTTTCTTGTCGGGGAAGAAAAGAATAAGTTCTAAGAGTGGAGTTTGATTTTTGGAAGTTTTTCGAATAGGATTCGATAGTGCGGAAAAAATCAGTTCTGCTGCTTTTAATCTGTAATTGGGTTCTCTTGGGTACAGCAGCGGTGATGGACTTTTATGCCTACCCGCGCCTTCCTCAAAAAATCCCTCTCTGGCTCAATTTTTTTGGGCAACAAACAATCTTGACGGATAAGTCCCCGCTTTTTTTTATCTATCTTCTAACGCAAGCTCTGTTTTTCACATTTTTCCTGGTCATGACCAGAAGAATATCTTCTAAAAAAATGGCATCTTCGAAAGCCCCCATTTTTAAAGAATACGTTTATTTAACCCTGATTTTTTTTAATCTGATTTTTATTCACGTTCAAAGAAGTATTATTCTTGCGGCGCATCACGTAGGGCAAGGGATCGACAAGTATTATTTTTATCTGTTGTTTGCCATTATCTTGGTTCTAATTCCTTATTATCGTATCCGGGTTAAGCTATCTATCAAAAAACCGGAAGAGACAAAATAATCCTCAGATCTGTTATATAAAACTTTCCTTGGAGACTGTTATGCCACATTTGAATTGACTTCACCTCTCTTCTATGCTATATATTCTCTGGGGAGAAGGAGAAAGGAGCGCGAGGCGTTATAGAGCTTGACCGCGAGATAGCCTAATGAAGCTTTACTGCGTAGAAGGTCCGGATAAGGACACCCTTTGGGACCTGACTGGCGCCAGGACAGTCATAGGTCGCGATTCTGTCTGCGATATTATGATTGACGATGCCAAGCTATCTCGAATACATGCTGAGATAATCGTCGAGGGGGGTATTTCCATATTCCATGACAAGAAGAGCATGAACGGCTCTTTCATAAACGACAATCGGGTCACGCGTCAGATACTGGTGCCTGGGGACGAGATAAGAATAGGTGACACGAAAATACAGGTTCGCGAAGATCATGCGGCTGCAGATGTCAAATTCCAGGATGGAAAACCGATTGTCACCTCAGCAATTCCTCTTGATAAGTTATCGGACCAAATAGAAGAGGTTGTCTCTTCTTCTCGAACCATTGCTGATAAACTCCCCAAGACTATGCCCAAAGAACTGGCTACTACAGAAAGGCTTCTCAAGAACTTAGAGACAATCTATGATGTGGGAAATTCCATAAACTCTATACAAACACTTGATGAACTCCTCGATCAAATAGCTGAGAAATTGCTGAGTGTTTTCGCTGACGTGCAGAGGGTGTGTATCCTGCTCAAAGATAAAGGCGATGAGTTTGAGCCCAAATACATTAAAAGCAGGTCTGATATTCCTGCCGATTCTTTCAAGATAAGCAGGAGCATTCTCAAAAAGTCGGTAAAAGATGAAGTATGTATCCTGGCAAACGATGCTGCCCAGGATGAGAGGTTCTCAGGAGCAGAGAGCATTATGACCATGAACCTTCGCTCTGTCATGTGTGCCCCTCTTGTCTACCAGGGGGAGGTTTTAGGCCTTATCTATCTGGATAACCGTGAAAAGCCAAATTGTTTTGATGAAAACGACGTGGCTCTTCTTTCAGCACTGGCCAACCAGTCTGCAGTAGCCATCGATAACTCACGCCTTTACGAAGACCTTCAGAAAGCATACCATGAAGCAATACTCGCGCTTCTTAATACCGTAGAAGCAAAAGATCCTTACACCCGCGGGCATTCGCAGAGAACAAGCCGCTATGCGTTCGGCATTGCTCAAGAAATGGGACTGAACGAGGAGGAGTGCAAAAAGATTAAGACAGCTGCAGAACTCCATGATATAGGAAAAATTGGTGTGAGAGAGCGGATTATCGATAAAGAAAGCGCTCTCTCCACTATGGAATTTCACTCCATACAAGCCCATGTTCTCACCGGGGAGAATATCCTGAAGCCAATCGAGTACCTCAGTTTTGTCCTGCCCGTGGTTCGCGGTCATCACGAACAATATGCAGGCACAGGCTATCCAGATGGTCTGAAAGGGGAGAAGATTCCACTCGGGGCCCGGATTCTTGGAGTTGCGGATGCCTTTGATGCTATGACGACCCAGCGCCCGTATAATAAGCCGCTGCCTTTTAAGGAAGCGATGAAAAAGCTTAAGGCCTTGAAAGGGAAACAGTTTGATCCTGATGTCGTCGATGCCCTGGATAAATTCATAAAACAGAGTTACAGTGTAACTCCTCAAGACATTGAAATGCCCAGCACCCATACTGACCTTGATCCTAGGGCGGAAAAAAAGAGCACAGCCAAAGAGACGAAGAAGAAATAAGCCTGCCTGGAGCTTCAAAGATACCACTCTTTAATAATGGGGGTTGAAGCTTTTCTCGTATTTTGTCATCCTGTGGGAGATTATACTTATTGAATTATCTCCTTTTGGGATGGAGTGAGTCATGAGCCTGAATTTTCCTTTTGATCCTGTAGAGAGGGCTGCGGAGGTTGAGCGCCTTGTCATGAAAGATGGGAAAAGGTTGTATTACAGGTTCAGGGCAGCTCCTTATTATGGGGGGATAGCGACTGCGGACGCCATAGGATGCTCTTTTCTCTGTGCCTACTGCTGGAATTACTTCAGGAATTTAAATCCAGCTCGGTTCGATAAATTCTATTCTTCGCAACAAGTTGCAGAGAACTTACTAAGGATTGCAAGGAAAAGGTCTTTTCATCTTTTCAGGATAACAGGTTCTGAGCCTCTTTTAGGCGAGGCTTCGCTAGAGCATCTTAGAGGGGTGCTAAAGATTATATTCCAGGAGGAGCCTCGTTCTGTATTTATCCTCGAGACGAACGGATTTTTTCTGGGCTGTAGAAAGGACCTTGTAAAGAAATTAATATTTAAGAATTTGTGGATAAGGATCTCTCTGAAGGGTGTGAATGAAGAATCTTTTGAGCTTATATCGGGAGCAAAAAAGGAGTTTTTCCGATACCCTCTGGTGGCGCTAAAAGAGCTGGAGAAAGAGGGGATGAAGGCCTGGCCAGCTGTTATGAGAGATCTATTCAGCGATGAGGATATTGGCCGGTTGGAAAAAGTCCTTGAAGATTACGGGATAGGAGTCCAGCTCGAGCAGGAAGTCTTAGAGGAATACCCGTTTGTTACCGAGAACATGAAAAGAAGGAACGTTTGGATTAAAAGCTGATTCTTATCCCTGCTCTTAGGGAAAAGCCGTTTAGATTGATCTTTCCTACCCGAGGATTTTTTATAAGCTCAGAAGACTGGGGCGCTTGTTCATGAAGCGATAAAAATCCATACTGTTTGTCTAAATTAGAGTCATATAGCTCATAATACCAGATTTTCCCGGCCCAAGCGTCAGATTCGTTCGCGCTGTCAGTGCTGTAACCTAAATCTGAACGTCCCCACTGTTCATCCCAGTCCCAGCTATCATTACCGCTTCCAGTCCAGTCTTTAAAATTAGCAAACCTGTAAGTACCCTCGAGAATTAAGGAAATAAACGGGAGAGGCTTAATATCAAAACCAAGACCTGCTTGAAATCCTGTTTCATTACATTTGACACTGTAGCTGTAGGTTCCATCTTCTGTGTAGTCATCAATATAGGTATACCAAAAAGTATCGTCACTAGCATAATAATCTGCCTGATAATCATACTCAGATTGGTAGGTCTCGTTATATTTGAGCCTGCCGATATTGTAGCTGAGTCCTGCTTTGACAAACACCTCTGCTATTCTGCCTATGGGAACGAAATAATATAGATCAAAAGTAATTGGAATAACTGTTAACTCCTGTTGAGGTGCAAACTGGTAATTGTCTGTTAATGTGTAATTGTAATAAAACAAGCCTCCATTAACTGTGCCGCTGTCCGAATCGTTTAGTGTTATATTTCCTCTCCCCATCTTGGAGTTCAAGTACTCAACGCCAAGGCCGAAACTAAAGAAGGAAGTTATGTTCACCAATACCTCTGCTTTCCAGTTTGTTATTCTTTCAAATTCGGCCCAGTCAATGGTGTAGTTAGTGATGTAAAATTCGTTATAATCGGCGATTAAATTTTTGTAGTCACTGATAACACCGTTCAGATCCCCACCGTCAATATAGGTCAATCCTCCGCTAAGATAAAGGCTTATCCGACTTTTCTCTCGCCGCGCTCCCATAAGATCTGCGATGATAGGCTTTTGGCCGAGGCTCTCTTTCTTTGGTTCCTGAGGAATAACAGCGGGTAAGGAAGGTTCTTTTGCTTCCGGCATTGGAGTCTCGGGCTCGATTATCTCTTTCTCTGGTTCTTTTTCTTCTGCTTCTTCTGTAAATTCTTCCAGTGGCGGTTCGATTTTAGTGATTTTATATCTTTCTATCTTCATTACACCAAAGATTGGTGCTCTTATGGTTACAGAATTCTCATCGTAAGAGATTATCTCACCGCTTATCGTATAACCATTTTTCAGATGAATTTTATCAGCAAAAGAGAAGCTGACAATAAAGATCAGGATGAGCGGAAAAAGGAATAATCTTAGCAGCTTTTTTTTCATTAACAGCCTCATTCTACATATCTCTAGTCTGTTACTGGTAAAGTAAACTAGTAAAAAGGGCAAGTATATAGCCTTAAGAGGTGAATCTAATGGTGATTTTCAATCACCTTTTAGGAGGGTTTTAATTAGTTGAAAATAAAGCAATAGCCCGGTGCTCTTTTTTTTGTGTGTCAGTTGTGTGTCAGAAATGCCCATTCTTGAGCTTTTTAAGTAGGTCTTTAACATAGGTTTTCCACGGCATCTTTCATTAGTTTCATGCTTGATTGTGACCTGCCCCCATTTATTGATACATATGCAAAGTTAGAGTTCCGAGCTCATAAACCTCTG
>JABAOH010019517.1_pt2 | contig 10801 bp, 7 predicted proteins | sample 7062181 | NCBI WGS metagenome assembly JABAOH01 (sample SAMN14538630, study PRJNA623070) | marine sediment metagenome | biome: marine biome [ENVO:00000428]; feature: marine pelagic biome [ENVO:01000023]; material: deep marine sediment [ENVO:00002113]; isolation source: pool of 5 deep marine... | reverse complement strand
TGAACTCGATCTCCATGGTTTTCCGAATAAAAAAGCAATTCACAGGCTAACCAATGCGAATATTCCTATCAGAGTCTACTGTTGTGAGCCAGGGCAAGAGATGCATATGAAGGTGGCGCTATTTGATGAAGATAAGGTGATCCTAGGTTCCACGAATTGGACCAGGGGGAGTTTTACTGTTAATTCTGAAAATTGTTTTTTTATTTAGAGTAAAGTTATTCATGAAAAATTTAGACAAAATACAGGACACTTTTTTAGCGAAATCACACGAAGAAGAAGCACAAGAATTCCACAATATTAAAAAAAGATAAAAGAGCTTAATATTTAGTTCTGATAATTTTGAATACGAAAATATTTTACTTGACTTTTTATATCATAATATTATATTTTGTTAATAAACAAATAGGTTATTATCTTTCAAAAAAACATAAAAAATTATCTTTTCAGGATCATGAAAAAGATGATCAAACGAATAACTTTCATAATTTTGTTGGTAAATATCTTATCACCGCCACCAAAATTATTTTGTCAGGTTCATGAAAGACCGAATCAATCAGTGCCTTTTAACCTCCGATATTTTCAAATTGATTATGGCGTTTCCGGCGCACGAGCAAATAGTTTAGGCGGCGCTTTTATCGGTGTTGCCGATGATGCCACCGCTGCGACGATTAATCCTGCTGGTTTAACAGTTCTCACACGCCTTGAAACCTCAGCTAGTATTTTACTTCGTCGATCTGAGATAAAAGAATTGGACAGAAGCAGAGAAAAATGGAATGAAAAAAAAGATTATTCTCATCTCGAAACCGACCTATCTTACGGCAGTATAACCGTTCCATTTAAGAAATTCACATTTGCTGGCTATTGGGATGTAAAATCGCATACTACGAGCCAATTCGAATATGAGCAAGTGGTTACTTCAGAACTAAAACTTCCGTTAACATTGCCTCAAATGTTACAATGCATTGGAACATGTCCTGGATGTAAGTTTCATTCTAATTTACAGATCATGAATCTGGGGCTTTCGGTAGCTTATCCTTTTATAACTTATCGGTTAAGCCTGGGTTTTTCATTACAGGTGACTAAATTAGATTTTTCCCTTTCGGAAACACAGTATCTCGACGCTTCACTTTTAGAAGGAGATTTAAACCTTAAAGGCAATATTGCCGAAAATATCTACTCCATCAGGAGAATCGATGAAAGTGATTGGGATTTTAGTTATACTTTCGGTATACTTTTTAAACCTAATTCTAAGCTCTCAGCCGGAATTGTGTATAATGAATATCGTGAATTGCTGGTAAATTCAGAAATATTTTATCCGACCTTTTTTATAGATAACTCAACTTTTTTGCCGGCAAAAGCTGAAAATGAAAAAATTAATCTAAAGGTCCCTGATTCGTATGGGATTGGATTATATTATAAGATAACAGATTGGCTCCGTATTTCTGCTGATATTGTAAGAATTAAATATTCTGATATGTTACAGGACAGTTTAGCTAACGTGATTAAAGTATATGATGAATCTGGTAATAATAGTATTCCTTATAATTTCCCGGATTTGAAAATCAATGATGCAACCGAATTTCATTTTGGTGTTGAATATTTGCTGCCTCTTAAGAAAGTCAAGTTTGCGTTGAGAGGAGGAATATATAATGATCAGTTTCATCTTCCCTATGCCGTTGACGATAATCCTACACTGAAAGTACTGTTCCCCAAGGAGAAAGATCTCATTCATTTTACTGCCGGATTTGGATTTGGAATAAAGAACATCACAATTGACTTCGCTGCAAAAGTATCAACTCAATTAAAAGAAATTGAATCCATTTTTTCGCTTGGTATGCGATTGTAGTATTATTAGTATAATCTTTTTTTCAAAATAGTTCATTTCAGCGTGAAACGCCAGACGTGAATAGTGAGACGATCTTTTTGATCGTCTCACGTCTGCTGTCTTACGTTTCATCTTTGCAGAGATCACCGCCATAGGAGAAATAACTAAATGTTAAAACATAAAATGATCTTTTTTATCATTATCATACTTTTTTGTATTTCCCAGGCTAGTGCACAGGAGTGGTACAAAATTTATGAAGATGCAAAAAAAGATCTGGAAAATTGTCGCTGGGAAAGTGCAATAGAATCGTTGGAGAAGGTAATTTCAAAAAAGCGCAAACCAGACCTTCACGCAACGACGTATGGTGTTAATGTCATCGAATATCTTCCCTACATGCATTTAGGACAGGCTTATTTTTATTTAGGACAATATAAGAAAGCACTTGAAAATTTTCAACTTTCAGAAAATTATGAGGTAATAAAGCAATCTGAACCAAGATATGCGCTTCTGAGAAGCTTAAAAAATGTGGCACAGAAATTAAGTCAACCGTCACTTTTAGTTCCTAGTGAAGCGAATATGGCTGAAAAAGATTCTGTTTTAATAGGTTTAATTTTGTCCAATAAATATAGCAAGGCGATAAATTACTTACAGGAGTTGTCAGGTAGTAAAAATTTTGTTCCCGGTGAAATTTTAGCAGAGAAAGATGCGATAATTAAAACAAAGAATACACTAATCGCTGAGAAAGATGCGACGATCTCTTTTCAGCAACAATTTAATCAATGTTTAGAAACCTACTTAACTGGGAATTATAGTTTAGCGATAAGTAAATTTTTAGAATTACAAACTCAATATCCTCAAAATTATCTCATTAACAACTGGATAAAAAAGATAAGGTCTGAATTAGAAAGGTTAAATCTTGAAGAACAATCATCCGAAATAGAAAAAGTCGTTACCGAAAAAATTATCACAAAAACGGCAGCCCCGGTTTTTGCGATGCAGAATCCTGCAACCAATTTACAAGAGATTCGTTCTAGCAAATTTTCAATCGCTGGTGTTGTAGGAGACGATAAAGGGATCGATCATATTGAATTGACAGTAAATGGAGCTATATTTACAGATCAAGATGGTAATCCTTTCAAATTGCTGCCATTACCAGAACAGGATCCAAAGAACTTAGATTTTAAGATTGCTGATATTCCCCTTCAAATGGGCAAGAACCAAATCACATTAGTGGCTTATGATATCGATAGCTTGCAACATTCTGAAATCTTACCATTAACTGTCATCAGAAAGTTACCAATTTATAAAACAACAATGTTTCATATCATCTCAGGAACATTAATAATCTTAATAATCGGAATTATAGTTATATCAAAAATTATCAAATACCGAATAGCTATTGTCAACAGATATAATCCCTATATAGCTGGCGCTCCTATTTTAAATGAGGAAATGTTTTTCGGACGCGAACAATTGCTCAAATCTATTATGAACACATTACATCATAACAGTCTAATGATCTATGGACCACGTCGGATCGGTAAAACTTCAATACAACACCAATTAAAAAGAAAATTGGAAACGCTAAAAGACCCTGAATATCATTACGTCCCCATCTATATTGATTTGCAGGGAGTTCCAGAAGATAAATTTTTTTCTTCTATGATCGAAGATATTGTGGATGGTTGTAAAAGCTACTTAGATAATGAATTAGATTTACAATTCCATCAAAATAATGATGGCTATGATGGAAGAAATTTTAGTAGAGATTTAAAGAGTCTAATAATCCATCTTCGCAGCAAGAGTACCAAAGATTTGCGGCTTGTATTATTAATGGATGAGGTCGATGAACTAAACCGCTATAGTGATCGGGTTAATCAGCGATTGCGAAGTATTTTTATGAAGACTTTTGCAGAAAATTTAGTCGCTGTTATGTCAGGCACTCAAATTCGGAAGAAATGGGAAAGCGAAGGAAGCCCCTGGTACAATTTTTTTGAAGAGATTGAAATCCGACCGTTGAAACGAGAGGATGCTATCTCATTAATAAAAGAGCCCGTCAAAGGAATATTTAGTTATGATGATTTGGCAATTGAAAAAATTCTTCATTACAGTGAACGTCATCCCTATTTGATTCAGAAATTTTGTATTTATGCCATTAATCGAATTATTGAAGCGAAACGGAGAAAAGTGACGGTTGAAGATGTAGAGGCAATACGGAAGCAGGTGATGGAAGAAAAGGAATAGCGATGCGATTTTTTTTAAGCCTTTTAATCGTCGGGAGAAGCGCAGCTTTGTAAGTCGTAGGGAGTGGAGCGTAGTGCGTAGAGCGAAAAATGTATTTTCCCGCTGAATGTCACCGAAGTCGCCGATTATCGCCGAAATATAAAAATAGCATTAAAAAAGTTCGGCGAGGCTCGGTGTTCTCGGTGGAATTCGGCGGGAGAGGTTTTTTGGGCTAATGATCAAAATGAATTAATTTTTACGCCGAAGGTATCCAAAGCCGCCGAGTATCTCTGAAATATTAAAATAGTATTAAGTAAAAACTTCGACGAGGCTCAGTGTTCTCGGTAAAGTTCAATGGAAGAAACTTTTATAACTACATATATTTGATGAATTTTTAAATAATATATGACTAATTTCTTTAATTATTTACAGACAGATTATATGTTGGTTATTTCACCAGTAACAATGACAATATTAACTACATTAATTTATTTGAAAGCCTATGAAAAATCCCTTCATTGTCGGCAGTTGGGTGCGAGGAGAGCATTTCTTTGGTCGAGAAAAGATCATTAATGAAATATTAGAGGGCTCTCACAACTCGATTTGGGTTGCAGGCACCCGACGGCTAGGTAAAACTTCTCTATTAAAGCAGTTAGAATTTCTTACTGAAAAAGAACATTATTGTTCTCAATACATCAGCTTATTTTGGGACCTGGAAGGAAGTTATGACCTCAATGGTCTTAGCAATACATTATTGGAAAGCATAGAAGATGCAGAAGAACGCTTTAAAAAAATAAGTATTTGCTGTGATGAATTGGAAGGAAAGGATGTCTTCGAAATTTTAAGATTACTGAGACGTAAAGCAAAGCAGGAAAATCTCAAGCTGTTAATTTTATGCGATGAAACTGAGGAACTAATAACGATTGGAAAAAATAATCCTGATATCCTTCCAAAACTGAGGCGAATTTTTCAGCAGGGAGAAACAATACTAACTGTAATTACGGCAACGAAACGATTAAGTGAATTAGAGCGGGAACTTGTTCCTGACACATCTCCCTTCTTACATGGATTTATACCGCCCATTTATTTGACTCATTTAAATGATCAGGAAGCCGAAAAACTTATCCGACGAGGCAATTTCGATGATCATGCTGTAAAAGAGATCAAAGATAAAACTGATAACCATCCGTATCTTATGCAACTGATTTGTAAACGTCTTTTTGAAACAGCAGATTTAGATTCCGTGATCAAGGAAGTTAGCGCCGATGAAATGGTCTCCCATTTTTTTGAAGTGGACTTTAAATATCTTTTTGAAAATGAAAGGGAAATACTGTGGCATATTCTTCAAGAGGAGCGTATCAGTCTGACAGAATTAGAAATGAAAATATCTCTATCGAGAGAAAAATTGATCAACTTACTATTTAGTCTTCTCCAGTTGGGATATATTAAGCGGATAGATAGCCATTATTCGGTGTCTAATTACTTCTTTCAGAATTGGCTATTACGAGAACAGGATCGTCTTTTCGAAGATTTAGTCACTCTCCCCCAAAAAGCATTAATACCTTCTGAAACTGAAGCTCATGGAATAAAGAAAGAATTAGCGATTGGTGATACCATTTCCCGATATCGTATTTTGGAGGAAATCGGTCGTGGCGGAATGGGAATAGTATATAAAGCCGAAGATATAAAATTAGAGCGTATTGTTGCGCTTAAAGTCTTAAATCCTGAAGCCATCGAGGATGAACAAAACCTGAACCGATTTATCAAGGAAGCGAAAACTGCTTCGTCGCTCAATCATCCGAATATTACGACAATTTATGAATTTGACGATGTGGCAGGAATACATCTTATTAGCATGGAATACATTTCTGGTGAAACATTGTCCGAAATGCTGAAAAAGGGACCCCTGCCGATAAGAGATGTGCTAAATTTTGCCTGTCAAATCGGAGAGGGATTATCGAGTGCTCATCGCAATAAAGTGATTCATCGCGATATAAAGCCCAGTAATATAAAAGTTACGGATGAAGGAATTGTAAAGATAATGGATTTCGGAATCGCTAAAATTATGGACAGACATACGATTACCAGAACAAAAGGGACGTTAGGAACTTTAGCCTATATGTCACCTGAACAAGCAAGTCAGGGCGAAATAGATCATCGCAGTGATATTTTCTCCTTTGGCATTGTATTATATGAAATGGTTACCGGCAAAATTCCCTTTACCGGTGATTATGAACTTGCCATTCTTTATTCAATCCTGAATGAAACACCAATTCCGGTCACAGAAATTAATCCAGAGGCACCGAAATCATTAGAACAAATAATCTGCAAGGCACTGAAAAAACAGAAAGAAAATCGCTATCAAAATATGGATGAAATGCTGAGTGAATTGAAGAAGGTTTGTATTTTTTAACAAGGTTTTGCTTTAAATTACTTCGTAGTAAACTTGAATTCTTTTTTATAGATTAAAATTTAGGGCGTGAGGCGTTGAGCCTGGGGCGTAGAAATTATCGTATATCGCTCCACGATTTAACAGAATAGCAGTCTCATTGCTTTAAACCAAAAATTGACTTTAAATTCAAAATATTTTCTCGATCAAAAGTCTAATATGCCAACTCTAAAATCACAACAAAACATTGAAGAATTAGAAGAAAGACTAAACCAGGCTGATAAAAGACTTCGGGAATTAAACGCCCTGAACAAACTCTCCCAGGCGATTTCTTCCACAATGGACGTGGATAAAATAATGGAGATCATCCTCGCTGAAACAACCACCCAGATTGACGCCTTCCATTCATCCATTATGTTATTACAAAAAAATGCTCCTGACTTTTTTACAACATTAGCCCGACAAAAAAAAGCAAAGATAACCAGTTCTTTAGATAAAAGTTGTCGCACCATTGCTGGCTGGGTATTGAAAAACCGAAAATCCTTGATAGTGAAGGATATTTTAGCTGATCCCAGATTCGAAGGACTTGGGATTATCAATGATGAGTTGCAATCCGTGTTAGCCCAACCGATGATATCCAAAGGTAACATCATTGGTGTGATAGTGTTTCAAAATTTGAAAGGACAAAGTGTTTTTACTGAAGAAAACCAGCGCATTATTTCTATTATCGCTTCCCAATCCGCTCAGGTGCTGGAAAATGCCCAGTTGTATCAGATGCTTGCCGCATCGAACTTCAAATTAGAAGAAGCCAATCTCACCCTTGAACAAAGAGTTGCTGAGCGAACCGAGCAATTAAATCGAAAGAAGATCCAGTTAGAAAAGGCACTGAAGGAACTTCAAGAATCCCAGAATCAGTTAATCATGAAAGAAAAAATGGCTTCGTTGGGCAATTTAGTGGCTGGGATTGCTCACGAGATAAACAATCCCATCGGAGCCATTAATAGCGCCGCGGATGTGATCACACGGTGTAACAATAAGATAAATGAGATCCTAAAAGAAAAAGATTTGACCGAGAATGCGAATCAATATCAAAAGCTTGAGCAGATAATAAATCTAATTAATCAAAACGGCATGGTCATTCAAGAATCAGGGCAGCGTGTCTCTAAGATTGTCAAAAGCTTGAAAAATTTTGCTCGGTTGGATAATGCCGAGTTTCAAAAAGCTGATATTCATGAAGGAATCGACAACACGCTTGCACTGTTGCATCACGAGTTGAAGGATAAGATAACGATCATCAAAGATTATGGGAAAGTTCCTCTAATCTATTGCTATCCCATTCAATTAAACCAGGTTTTTATGAATATTCTTTTAAATGCAATCCAGGCAATAGAAAACGAAGGCATCATCAAAATCAAGACTTTTTCTGGTGATGGGAATGTTCGTATTAAGATTTCAGATACAGGAAAAGGTATTCCCCCTGAACATTTGAATAAAATTTTTGATCCTGGATTTACTAAAAAAGGAGTTGGAGTGGGCACTGGTTTAGGTTTGTCAACAAGTTACAACATCATTCAAATGCACAAGGGAGAAATCAGGGTAGAGAGCGAAGTAGGAAAGGGTACAACTCTTACTCTTATTCTTCCTATGAAATAGAACGCAGTTTGAGTGAAACATGAGCTGGCAGATGAGAGACGACCAAACTTTTAATCTTGAGCATTATTCTGTAAAGAGTTAAATTCTTGCTTTTTTGCAAAAGTTCTTATCATTGAAATTTGGAATTTGAGATTTATTTAGAATTTGGTATTTGCTATTTGGAATTTGCAGCTTGCTGCGCTATGAATTCGTATCGATTGGTAGGATAATATGTCAAATTCAAACTTACAAGGAAATATCAAAAAATTAGAAGAACAACTTCGTCAGAAAGAAAAAACACTTCAAGAATTAGAAGCCCTGAATAAACTCTCTCGGGCAATCTCTTCTACAATGGATTTAAATAAAATAATGAAAATCATCCTTTCCGAAATCTCGAATCTGATTCATGCCGACCATTCTTCCATCATGGTAATCAAAGAAAAGGTGCCTGATGCCCTTACAACTTTATGCAGAGAAAAAAAGGAGATTGAAACAACCGCTCTGGATAAAAGTTGCCGCACAATTGCTGGTTGGGTACTAAAAAACAAAGAACCGTTATTGGTTTGCGATATCTTAGTCGATCCACGGTTTGATGGACTAAAGATAACTCATGATAGACTTTACTCGGTATTAGCAACACCAATGCAAGCCAGGGGGCAGATTATAGGAATAATGGTATTTCAAAATCTAAAAGGGCAGGATATTTTTACTGAAGAACATAAGCGTTTACTCTCCATTATTGCGGCACAATCGGCTCAACTGCTTTTGAATGCTCAATTATATCAGTCAATAGAAGAAGAAAATATTTACCTGCGAAAAGAGGTTGAAGAAAAATATCAATTTAAGGGAATTATTGGAAAGAGTCGTTCGATGGAAAAAGTCTTCCACTTGTTAGACCGTGTGATTCCAACAGATGCAAGAGTATTATTGGAAGGTGAGACTGGCACCGGCAAAGAATTAATCGCCAGGGCAATTCATTATAATGGCTCACGCAAAGATAAAAAATTTCTGGCTATTGATTGTGCCGCCATCCCTGAAAACCTATTAGAGAGTGAACTTTTTGGTTATAAAAAAGGAGCGTTTACTGGTGCGACATCTGATAAAAAGGGACTTTTTCTTGAAGCGAGTCGCGGCACACTTTTTCTCGATGAGATAAACAATATGCCTATCGCTCTCCAGGCTAAACTGTTGAGAGCAATCCAGGAAGGTGAAATTCGCCCTGTTGGTAGCAATCAATCCGTGAAAGTAGATGTGCGCATTATCTCAGCCAGTAGCAAGGATTTAAAGCGTTGTATGGATGAAGGTACATTCCGTGAAGATCTGTATTATCGTTTAAAAGTTGTTTCTATAAAATTACCGCCATTACGTGAGAGAAAAGAAGATATTGCTTTGTTAATTGATCATTTTCTATCAAAATTTTCTCAAGCCATCGGAAAAAATATCAAGGGATTTAATAAGGAAACAATGATATTACTGGAAAAATATAATTGGCAAGGAAATATCAGGGAATTGGAGAATGTGATAGAACGAGCTGTTACATTAGCCGGCGAAAATGATATTTGGATGAGCCCGGATCTTCTCCCTGAAGAAATTAAGCAGGAAGATAAAATTTATGAAGACATAATTCTAAAAGAAGGTTCATTAGCTACTGCAGTGGAAATCCTTGAACAGAAAATGATCAAAGATGCTTTAATGAAATTTAATGGAAACAAAACTAAAACTGCAGAGGAACTTGGATTAAGCCGTCGGGGATTGATAAATAAAATTGATAGATATAAATTATTGTAAAGTAACTTTACAATTTTAATGTAAACTTAATTTACGGTTTTAACTCAATTATTATTAATTAATAACAATTAACTGATGGAAAAAATGTAAAGTTATTACCTTCTCTTTTGTTTTCTCCTCAAAAGAATCTACTAATAATAGAGCAAGTCTATCTTTATAGAAAAATGCCACTTAGATTAATTTCTGAGTGGCATTTTTATTTTGGCATATCGATTGCTTTAATCCTCAATGAAAAAACTAGTAGTATTAAATCATAAAGAATAAAATGAGAAAGAAGACTATCATGAAATATCGAATCATTAAAACAATCATTGCAGGCTTATTGATTAGCTTGCTCTTTACTTCCGTATCGGCCCAGGGTTTACTTTTCCAGACTACGCCGAAAGATAAGCCTCAGCTTGGATTAAGATTCATGAGACCCAATTTCGATGGGGATGATGATTTATCCATTCTATCAGGAGCTTATGATCTTTACTTCAATATTCCGGTAAGTCCAAAAATAAATTTAGTCGGGTCTCTGCCATATACGATTTTTTCCGCTAAAGGAGAAGATAGCGAAGGCGGAATCGGTAGCATTTATGGATGAATCTTGCAGTACTTGAAAGTAATTTTAAAGGCGGATCGTCTTGAAAAATTATAAACTTAAAGCAAAATCCAATGAACAGAAATAAACTAAAAATTATAAAACGTATCATAGCCATTTTTATAATCATTTCTTTAGCTCAGAATTTCGCAATCAAAATGGTTATTGCCCAGTATTCTACCATTGATACATCTTCACAGGTTTTGATTTTAAAGGGAATTAATCAGGTTCACAGCGAAGAATACAAAGAGGCACTTAATACATTGGAAAAACTGATAAAGCGACATCCTCAACACCCTATCGGTTATTTTTTATCGGCAGCGGTTTATAAGGCAATCATGCAAAACTATCGCATCAAAAC
>JABAOH010003627.1_pt2 | contig 10802 bp, 11 predicted proteins | sample 7062181 | NCBI WGS metagenome assembly JABAOH01 (sample SAMN14538630, study PRJNA623070) | marine sediment metagenome | biome: marine biome [ENVO:00000428]; feature: marine pelagic biome [ENVO:01000023]; material: deep marine sediment [ENVO:00002113]; isolation source: pool of 5 deep marine... | reverse complement strand
ACGTTTATATATTTTGTCCTGTCAGTTGTAGGCTTTGCCTTTCTCTCTCTTCTCTATTTATTGATTTATAAATTAAAAGTCCGTTCTCCTTCAAACTATATCTGGCTCTTTATTCTGAGCGGACTTTATTCCTATTTTACTATAAAATTAGTAAAGGCTCCCGCAGAAGCGGTTCATTTTTTAGAGTACGGCCTGCTCGGCTTCTTCCTTTTTGGAGCCCTCAAATACAACATAAAAGACAGAAGTATCTATTTTACGGGAACACTCTTTTGCCTCCTTGTTGGCACATTTGATGAAATATTACAGTGGGTAACTCCTGGCCGATTATGGAGTTTCCGTGATGTTGGATTGAATACTCTATCAGGAGGATTATTTCAGGTAGCTTTGTGGAAGGTCGTAAAACCTAAAATCATATCAGAAAAAATTTCCATAAAGTCTATAAGAATTATTACTTCAGTATTGGCAGTTTGTCTTATCGTTCTTGGGTTATGTGCTTCAAACACGCCTGATCGTGTTGCATATTACACAAATCTTATATCCCGATTATCTTTTCTTCAAAAAGAAGAACCGATGAGTGAGTTTGGTTACAAGCTCACTGATGCAGATATAGGAGTTTTTTATTCTCGAATGAACAAAAAACAGCTAGAAAAGATAGATAAACAGAAAGGAGGAGAATACTCCCGATTACTGAATAAATCTGTAAATATGAATTATGAACAATTCCTGAGAGAATATAATCCTATTTCCAACCCTTTCTTACATGAGCTTCGGATTCATGTGTTTCGAAGAGACACATATTTTGATAGAGGCAATAAGACTTCTGATCTAAACGAAAAGAAGGAATTCTATTCTATTGCCTACAAGGAAAATCTTATATTAGAGAAATATTTTCGCCAAAGTATCAAAAAGTCGGTTTATGCTTGGGATGAAAATAGTATTAAAAAAACAGAAGCCTTTATCGATAAGAACATACACTATGAAAGTCCTGTGAGCGCTAATCTTATTACTTCTTTATCTGAAAAAGCAGTGTGGGTAACAATTCTTAGTCTAATATTCTTTATGATTTTAACTAATTTGATCTTTGCTTTTAAAGGAAGGCAGCATAAAGAAATAAAAAATTGAAATTTTATCCTTTTTATTTTTAAGACCTCAGAGTTAATCATAGCAATGGCGGTTCTTTGAACCGCTTTTTTTATTTTAGGGCAGAAATTGTGATATTATAAGAGGGCAAATGCCAGCCAAAAAGCCTTTGAAAATCGACTACAGGAAGATTGCCGCCCTGAGTTCCCTGGGACTGATGCTGCCCTCTTCCATTGCTGTAGGGCTATTCCTCGGCTATTATCTCGATAAACTCTTCGGAACCCGTCCCTGGCTGCTGCTGGTCTTTTTTATCCTCGGTGCAATTTCCGGCTTTTACAGCCTGATAAGGGGATTGAGTAAGTTTAAAGATATTTAATAGAGAGGGATTGCTTCGCTCCCTTCGGTCGCTCGCAATGACAACTCCAAATAACACAGTAAAAGAAGAAGAAAAGATTCTGCGCAGGATTCCTCTTGAGATTCTTAGCCTCTCCTTTGTTATGGCGTTAGGATCTATCTTCCTTTTCAATCCTTTAACCGCTCTATTCGTCCTTGCCGGCGGAGCATTCTCCGCTTTAAGCTTTATTTGGCTCAAGCGATCGATTTCAAGGTTATTGCTCTTAAAAATAAAAAATGGGGACAGTCCCTCACAGGAAAAGGGACAGTCCCTATTTTTTCTCCTTGACAAGAAAAAAGCCCTACGCTCTGCCCTGGCCCTCTACGGCATCCGCCTTGTGTTGATTCTCGCTATCTTTTTTATTATAATCTTCTTCTTTTCAAGGAATATAATAGCTTTTGTAGCCGGATTCTCAGCAATCGTTCCTGTTTTTCTGGCTGAAGCAGTAGTCGCACTCTCTCGAATGAAACAATGGAAGAGTTAGAACACAGTTTATTCATAGTCGACCTCTTCAATAAAATCTTCGGAAAACCCCTTGCTTTCCTTCTCGGTCTCGTGGGAATAGAAGTCAAAAATCCAGAACACCTTTTCCCTGATTACATCGTCATGAGCCTGATTGTAGCAGCTGTCCTTATCCTCTTTTTCGGTCTCGCCTCACGAAGACTCAACCTCGTCCCCTCTAAACTCCAGAACATTCTCGAGCTCATCATCAAGGCTTTCGAAAGTATTTTGGTTGAGATCATAGGAGAACGAGGAAAAAAATACCTGCCTCTTATCGCAACCATCGGCCTTTTCATATTAGTTTGTAACCTCCTCGGCCTTGTTCCCGGGTTTATGTCCCCTACGAGCAAGCTCAACGTGACCGTAGGTTGCGCTCTTGTTGTCTTTTTCTACTACCACTGGCAGGGGATCAGGTCCCAGGGTCTATTCAAGTATCTCAAACACTTCACCGGCCCCATTCCCCTTTTAGCACCGCTTCTTCTGCCCATAGAAATCATCAGCCATTTCTCCCGTCCTGTCTCGCTTTCAGTCCGTCTTTTCGGAAATATATTTGCTGAAGAACTGCTTATTCTGGTCATTGCTTCCATTATCCCCTTCTTTGTCCCGCTCCCCTTCATGGCAATAGCCATCTTTACAGCAACTATTCAAGCCTTTGTCTTTGTCCTCCTGGCCTGCATATATATCGGGGGGGCTGTGGCCCATGAGGAAGAACATTAATCTTAAAAGGAGTAAGGAATGAGAAAGAATTTAAAGCCTTTTGGAATTTTACTCTTTTTTCTTTTGCTGGCTAGCGCACCTCTTCTGGCTCAAGAAACCGAGCAAGCCCAACANNACCGGGCAAACCTCTTCATGTTATCTATTATTGTGGGCGGAGCTGTTATCACTCTGACCGCTTCTGTGGGAGCTGTCTGCCAGGCTAAAGCTGTCAGCAGCGCCTGTGAAGGCATTTCCAGAAATCCTGCCTCAGGACCTGTTATCCGCCTCCTTGTCATCTTTGGACTTGTTCTCATCGAAACCCTGGTTATCTATTCACTCCTCGTGACCATATTTATTATTATGGTGAAATGGGGGCAGTACGCATAACCAAAACAATCATTTAAATCTGGCTAAATAAATGAAGTCTCCTCCCCTTGAAATTTTAATAGAGACAATTAAAAGGTTCGGCAGGGATAGGTGCGGAAACTTCGCCATCACCATTTCTTACTTTGCCGTCCTCTGTTCGGTCCCGCTGGTTGCTCTTTTTGCCTTCATCACCACCCGAATTCTGGGCGATCCTGAAGCAGCCTTCCGGAGCCTCAACATCTTCTCTGAAGAATTTTTTGCTCAACTCGACCCTTACTTTTTTACTCGCGTTCAGGAGCTCTCACGGGAGGTCACTAATCTGGGGTGGTTCGGATTGGCGGGCTCTCTTATTGCGGGAAGTTTTCTTTTCTCCAACCTGATCTATTCCCTAAATTTCATCTTCAAGGCAAACTACCAAAAATCCTTTTTTTACAACCGCCTGATGGAATACCTTGTCATGTTCAGCATCGGAATCATCATGCTCATCACTCTTTTCATAACAGCCATCTGGACAGGAATCCATCGCGCGATTAGAGAGAGTCCAATCGTGGCCAATAACATAAATCCCAAGATTGTCTCTCTTGCCGATAACTTTTTCATTCAATATCTCATTCCTTTAACCCTGACTTTTCTTGTCTTTTTTTCCCTTTATAAACTTATCCCGGAGGTCAGAGTTCATACTCGCGCAGCAGTCATTGCCGCTGCGATCGGGACTCTTCTCTGGGAAATCTCCAAAAGAATTTTTGTCTTTTATGTGGCTCATTTTTCTGCCATCGGGATTGTCCTCTCAAGGCTTTTAAAAGGCACCCTGACTTCTATTATTTTCTTCCTCCTCTGGATCACTTTCTCGCTTTTTATCCTCCTCTGGGGAGCGGAGCTAGCTGCTGTCTTAAACGAGCGAATAGATGAAAAAACAGCCTGAGAAGAGTCCTCCCCCTTTGAGTGTGGAGAAACTTGCCCGGCTCCTGAACTGTCCTTTTGAAGGAGATGGGGCAACAGAAATTCAAGGGATTTCGAGCCTCGAAAAAGCTAAAAAAGGCGATCTTGTTTTCCTCACTCACCGCAAATATCTCAGCCTTCTAGAGCGGAGCAAGGCTTCAGCTGCCATCATCCCTTCAGAGGAAAGATACGAGAGAATCCCGGTCATCAAATCAGAAAATCCGCATATTAGTTTTGTCAAGGCTGTAGAAATCTTTTATAAGCCTTATCGTCCCGAGCCGGGAATCCATCCCTCAGCCCTTTTCTCTCCCTCAGCCAAGCTAGGGAAAGATGTCTCGATCGGACCTTTTGCTTTCATAGGAGATGAGGCAGAGATAGGAGACAAAACAGTCATTTTCCCGTTTGTCGCCATCTATCCGTGGGTGAAAATAGGGAAGGAGACTGTTATCCATTCTCACGTTTCAATCCGCGAAAAGGTTAAGATCGGAAGCCGCGTCATAATCCACAACGGCGCTGTCATCGGCTCTGACGGCTTTGGCTACCTCCAGGAAAAAGACCGCCCCCACATCAAAATTCCCCAGGTGGGGACAGTCATCATCGAGGATGATGTGGAAGTGGGTGCTAACGCTGCTATAGACCGTGCGGCCCTGGGAGAAACAATCATCAAAAAAGGAACCAAGATAGACAACCTGGTTCAAGTTGCCCATAACGTTGAGGTGGGACCGCACAGCATCTTAGCCGGACAGGTCGGAATCTCTGGCAGCACAAAAATAGGGAAAAATGTCATCATGGGCGGGCAGGTCGCGGTAGCAGACCACGTTAACATCGGAGATAACGTCATGGTTGCAGGCAGGACCGGGATAACAAAAGATGTGCCCCCCAACTCCATCATCGGCGGATTTCCCCACTTGGACATCAAAGAATGGCGAAAATCAGCCACAATGCTGCCCAGGCTCTATGACCTGGCCAAAGATGTAAAAAGATTGAAAAAGAAAATCGAAGAATTAGAGAAAAAAACAAGAGAATAAGAGAAGAAACTGTAGGTGTTTGATTCATCAAACACACCTTTTTCCTGGGAGGATTTGATTTATCAAATCCACATTAAAAATAGGCCCAATGTAAAAGGTGGGCTTGATGAATCAAGCCCCTACAAAAGATAGAAAAAGGGGACAGGCTGCTTTTTCTTATTAAAGGGTCCAAATAATAGAAGCTGATAGCATAGAAGAGGAATTGTCCTCTGTTAAAAAAGTAGCCTGTCCCCTTTTTATTTACTCAGATATTCATCTACGGCAAGAGCAGCAGCTACACCCGTCCCCACAGCTGTGGCCATCTGTTCAGGACAGGCATCAGTAACATCTCCAGCCGCAAATATGCCGGGCTGAGAGGTGGACATATTCTGGCTGACTTTGATCTGCCCCCATTCATCCAAATCCACAAGCTCTTTCACAAACTCGCTATTAGAATCCATTCCGATAGAGATAAAAAGCCCGTCGAGCTTTAGCTTGGAAGTCTTGTTATCTTTGACATTCTTTATGGTTATGGATTCGAATCTGTCCTCTCCTGAAATCTCCTCGACGACAGAATCCCACAGTACCTCAGTCTTGTCATTAGCGAAAATCCTTTCCTGGAGTATTTTCACGGCGCGAAATTGATCCCGGCGGTGGATAATCTTCACCTTGCTGCAAAACTTCGTCAAGAAAAGGGCTTCTGTAAGAGCATTATCCCCGCCGCCGATAACTGCTACTTCTTTATCCTTGAAGAAAGCACCGTCGCAGGTCGCACAATAGGAAACTCCCTTGCCTGTTAGCTTCGCCTCACCTGGGATTCCCAACTTACGGTAGACCGAACCTGTAGAAATAATAACAGCCCGGGCTGGATATTCTCCTTTGACTCCTAAGACATGCCAGAGGTTATCCTGTTTTTGAATTTTTTTGGCTTCATCCGTTTCTATTTTTGCCCCGAATTTCTCAGCATGCTTACGAAAATCATCCATCAACTGCAAAGGAACAACTCCCTCCGGAAAGCCAGGGTAATTCTCGACAAAATCGGTGAGAAGAATTTGCCCCCCGGGCATACCCTTTTCAAGAATCAGAGTGTTGAGTCTGGACCGGCCTGTGTAAACAGCAGCGGCAAGGCCTGCCGGACCAGCTCCTATGATGACAACATCTAAAGTTTCCCTCATAGGTGTTTAGATACAGCGTCTATAATCTTATTTTGGGGATGCGCGCCGACTATAGTCTCTTTCAATTCCCCTTCCTTAAATAGAAGGAGCGTGGGAATGCTTCTAACACCAAACTTAGCAGAGATTTTCATATTCTCATCAATATTAAGTTTGAAGACTTTCAATTTCTCTTTGTAGTTTTGAGCCAAATGCTCCAGAGTAGGAACAATCATCTGACAAGGGGCGCACCAAACGGCCCAGAAATCCACGAGCACAGGAATTTCGCTTTTAAGCACTTCCTCTTCAAAAGTATCATCAGAAATGTCCAAGATCTCTTCTGCCAACTTAACCTCTTCTCTTTATCTCCAGAGCATTCTGGTAGAGTCTTACGTATTTTCTGGCTGCAGCATCCCAGGAAAAATTCTCACGAAGACCTGCTTTCATGATTTTCTGCCAGTAACTGCGCTTTTTATAACAGCTTAAAGCCTGCTTTATGGTGGCAAGCAAGGCTTGAGGTGAATATTCTTTAAAGATAAAGCCATTTCCCTTCAAAGTTTTGAGGCTGAAGGGTTTCACGGTTTCCCCTAATCCTCCGGTTGCTCTCACAACAGGCACCGTACCATACCTGAAGCTGCATAATTGATTCAAACCACACGGTTCGTAAAGGGAAGGGATGAGAAAAATATCCGCACCAGCAACAAGCTTATGGGCCAAACCAGGATTCATCTCAAATTCTAATGCCATTTTCTTCGGATACTTTTTCTGGATATTTAAAAATCGATTTTCGTAGTCTTCATGTCCCTTTCCGAGAATGACAAGTCCCACATCCATCTCCATAAGCTTATCCGCGATCTGCAGCAATATATCAAAGCCCTTTTGGGAACTCAGGTAGGAGGCCATACCTATCAAAGGAGTCTTGACCGACAAGGAAAGACCAAACTCTTTAATCAAGTCACGTTTGCATTTTTTCTTGGGTTTAAGGTCAGATATAGAATAATTGGCAACAATATATGGATCTGTTTCGGGATTCCACATTTCGTAATCTAAGCCGTTACGGATGCTAAAAAAGACATCTCTCCGGTTCTTCAATATCTTATGCAGGCCAAAACCGTGCTTCTCTGTCTGGATTTCTCTTTTGTAAGCTGAACTGACCGTGTTGAGCACATCTGAAAAAATCACTCCCGCTTTAAGAAAGTTGAACTTGCCGTTAAAGGCCAATTGCTTGGGATTGAAATAATTCCAGTTCAGCCCTGTTAAAGCAAGAGTCTCCGGGGGGAATTCTCCCTGGTAGGCAACATTATGGAGAGTAAAAACCGTAGCAACATTTTTGAATTTGCTTTTCTGTGAATAATGCGTTTGAAGGAAAACCGGTATCAGAGCTGTGGGCCAGTTGTTGCAGTGGATGATATCGACATGCATTTTCGCTTTAAGCAAGAACTCAAGCACCGCCCGGTTGAAGAAAATAAACCTTTCGTCGTTATCCAGATATTCCCCTTTGCCTGTACCATAAATGTAGTCTCTCCAGAAATATTTGGGGTTATCAACAAAGTAAATATCATGTTTCCCCAGCTCACCCTTATAAACACAGGCCTTTACCCTTTCTCCTCCAACCGGAACTATAAGGTCTCTCATGATCAGTTCCTTGGGAAAGGATTCAATCTCAGGATTTCTGTACTTGGGCATGAAGATAGAAATCTCCATCCCCAAAGAAGAGAGATATTTGGGCAAAGTGGAAGCTACGTCAGCCAATTCGCCTGACTTGGCAAGGGGGGAGAATTCAGGTGAGACATAAATCACTCTAGGCTTATGGCTCATGATGAAAATAATATTAATTCTCTACTCTCAAAATGTCAAATACGCCGAGTGGGGTCAGACCTGCAAAACTTGCGTAACCTTTAGGGGAAAGAATGTCATACAATGAGTGGTGAAAAAACTATTCAATTCGCCAGGGCCTTTCCCTGTTGGATAAGTTATTCAAGTTGCGCAAGTCTGACCCGTCTATTCTTATCTTTCCGCCCAGCCAAGCTTTTCCTGCAGAAGGTCAAAGTAGTTCCTCTTGGGAGAAGAAATAAGTTGGAGCTCGAAATCGCTACACTTGATTTCCACCTCATCATTCTTGACCAGCGGATTCCCGCGCTGTCCGTCAAGGGTGAGGTAGACTTCTTCTCCTTCAGTAAGGAGGCGAATTTTAATCATGGATGCGGAGGAAATGACCATAGGCCGGAAAGACAAGGTGTGAGGGCAGATAGGAGCAATGATAACGGCTGGAATGTAAGGCTGGATGATTGGACCTCCAGCAGCCAGAGAATAGGCTGTAGATCCTGTGGGAGTTGAGATAATGAGGCCATCAGATCTTAAAGTTGCAACTTCTTTCCTATTAATCCAGATCTTGCACTGAATCATGCGGGCCAATGCTCCCTTATTTATGACCACATCGTTCAGACAGTAATAAACATTATTTTTAATTTTGGTCTCGAGCATACGCCGGGGGCTCACAATCTTCTCATCTCCCCCTAAAAAAGCATCCAGGGTCAAGTACATCTCATCAAGAGGCACTTCTGTTAAAAAGCCTAAATCCCCCATGTTGATCCCCAAAACTGGAACATCCTTCTGGGCTGCCAAATGAGCGATACTGAGCAGAGTGCCGTCTCCTCCTAGAACAACCACCAATTCAACTTTCTCCGGAAGTTTCTCCCTCGGTATACCCTCGCCTCTTTTGAGCTTTTGCGCGGCCACTTCCTCCAAGAGACACTCTATCCCTTTCTCCTCAAAGTAATGGATGAGTTCTGCCAAAATTGTTTCGATGCGAGGAGCATGAGGCTTTATAACAAAACCTGCTTTTTTAACTTTTTTCATTCCAGACCGCCTCCTTGATCAATCTCTGAACTTCGCCCTGATTTATTGACTCTTTCCCTAAAGACCAGAAGACAAAAAACTCACGGTTTCCTTTCTGGCCTGGATGAGAGGATTTGATTAAACCCCTCAGAGCGAATCCCATTTTATGCGATTCTTCGATGATCCTGTTTAAGACATCTTCATGCAAAGCCTGATTTCTTACTACTCCCTTCTTTCCTACCTGGCCTTTTCCTACCTCAAATTGAGGCTTGATAAGAGAAAGGAGCCTGCCGCCGGCCAGGAATCCTTTCACAGCAGGCAAGACTTTAAGCACAGAAATAAAGGATAAGTCTATGGTGACGATATCCAGAGCATCTTCGAACTCATCTTTTTTTAAATAGCGAGCATTTTTCTGTATACAAATAACCCGCGGATCCTCTCTTAAGCGCCAGTCTATCTGGCGAATGTCTACATCCACAGCATAAACCTTTCTTGCTCCTTTCTGGAGCAGGCAATCAATAAAGCCTCCTGTGGAGGCTCCTAAGTCTGCTGCAACCTTGCCTTTGACGGGAATTTTAAATGCCTCCAGTGCCTCTTCAAGTTTTAGCCCCCCTCGGCTCACATAGGGCATTTTCTCTTTTAGCGAAATTTCTTGATCTAGGCTTATCATCTGACCCGGTTTTTCGACCCTTTGTCCTTCTGAAAAAACCAACCCTGCCATTATCAAGGCCTGAGCCTTCTGGCGGCTCTCAGCCAAACCGCGGCTTGCGATAATCTTATCTGCTCTTTCCTTTTTCATCAAGCCTCCACAATAAAAACCTCTTCTTTTTGGATAAGGTAGATACAGTCTCTATTTATTTAGCCATCTTTATACAAACAAAAGGTGGGCTTGATAAATCAAACCCCTACAATGAATCAAGTCCCTTCAATAAATAAGGTGGGCTTGATAAATCAAGCCCCTACATGGAATCATGCCCCTGCATGGAATCGTGCCCCTGCAACAAATCAAATCTCTGCAATTTATGGGATTTGATGCATCGAATCCCAACATAACCAAAAAAGCGTGGGTTTGATGAATCGAACCCCTGCAACAAATCAAATCCCTGCAATAAATAAGTTGGGTTTGATAAATCAAACCCCTACATAAAAATCTTTTATTTGCTTAAAGAGGCCTTCCTCGTCCAGAAGGTATTTCTTTTTTATCTGTTCAACCTTGCCCATAGGGTAGATTTCTAATGAAAGTCCTAGGCTCTTGAACCTGATATCGAACCTCTTCTCCCTGTCTAAGAGCTCTCGAACAGCACTTCCAAATCCCCCCACTGTAACACCTTCCTCTACAGTAATAATAATCCTTCCTTTTTTAGCGAAGCGAAGGATTACCTCCTCATCCAGAGGTTTAGCGAACCTCGCGTTCACCACAGCCAGGCTTACCCCTTCCTGCTCCAGCCGCCGAGCTGCCTCCAGTGCGGGATAAACCATGCTGCCCAAGGCTATGAGTAAATCTTTCCCGTCCTTAAGGACCTCACTCTGACCAAGGGGAATCTCCTTGAAATCTTTATCCAGCGGAACACCCACCGCTTTCCCTTTGGGATAACGGACAGCCGTTGGATGAGGATAAGAAAGTGCGGATTTTATCATGTGCTGTAATTCATTCTCGTCTTTGGGTGCCATGACAATCATGTTGGGTAAATGTCTCAGGTAGATAATATCATTGATGCCCTGATGGGTGGGACCATCATCGGGGACAATACCTGCTCTATCAAGGGCAAAAAAGACGGGAAGATCCATCAAACAAACATCATGGTAAAGCTGGTCATAAGCCCTTTGAAG
>JABAOH010037694.1_pt1 | contig 10803 bp, 10 predicted proteins | sample 7062181 | NCBI WGS metagenome assembly JABAOH01 (sample SAMN14538630, study PRJNA623070) | marine sediment metagenome | biome: marine biome [ENVO:00000428]; feature: marine pelagic biome [ENVO:01000023]; material: deep marine sediment [ENVO:00002113]; isolation source: pool of 5 deep marine... | reverse complement strand
TAGAATTATTTTGTTCTTTCCTATAACGAAAAACAAGAAGAAGGATTGGTTGATTAATGAGTTAGATTTATGCCCGCGGTTAAAATCCGGTTTTAGTAGTTTGAAATAAATTGGTGGAAAATTCTTGACATTAGTTGATGTTTTGTTAAGTCGAAGAAGCATTAGAGATTATGATAAGAAAGATATTCCCAAAGACGTGTTAGATCAAATTCTTGAGGCTGGTCGATTGGCTCCTTCGGCGGCCAATAAACAGCCGTGGCACTTTANNCACTTTATCGTTGTGACGGATGAGGAAATTAAGAGAGAATTGTCGAAAGGGTTGTTTAGCCGATTCATTAAGGATGCTCCAGTGACAATTGTTGGGTGTGCACATAAGGATCGGATTGCAGGAAGATGGTCTATAATTAGCACGACAATTGCCTTGCAAAACATGGTAATAGCTGCCTGGGCATTAGGAGTGGGATCCTGCTGGATTGGAGCCGTTAGTGAAGAAAAGGTCCGAAAATTACTTGACATTCCTGATAACTATAATGTTGTTGCTCTCATTCCATTTGGATATCCTGCAAAAACTCCTGGACCTAAAAGAAAGAAGTCACTTGAGAAAATCACGAGTTTCAATAAGTTCTCGAAATGAATAGCAACTGAATCAGTGCTGTTGCAGGAGTAGTCTGTAATGAAAACCCCTACTGTCTATCATTACTTTGTTCAGTAATATTAGAACTATTGTTCAATTTTTACGAAACAAATAAAAGGGAATATCATACTCTTCTAGCTTGCTGGGATCTTCTCATGAACGAGTTAGCTGTTGAAACTGCTTGGAACGTGGCGGGAAAACTTGGAAAGGACTTAGCCGTTGTGCTGGGCGCACTCGCGAATGAAAAACGGCTGCGTGTTCTTTCAGCATTGCTCGTTCGCCCTCGATTGTTTAGCGAGCTACGTGAGCTCACAGAGTTGGCAAAAACGGCGTTATCCCATCATCTGGGGTTGTTGTTGAATGCTGATGTCATCAAGCAAACTGGTCGAGGTCGATACGAAATAACCCCTGATGGACAACAGATACTTACCGTCATTAGTTCTGCATACATTGAGTCAGCACGATATGATGAATTGAAAACGACTCAGACAAAGCGGTACATCGAGAAGATCTATGCGCTACGAAAAGAGAAGGAGATCGAAGATTTGTTCGTACAAGTTGTTGAGCTCGAACCCATGCGCGTAGCCAGCGTTCGAGCCTTTAGTGGCTCGCCTGAAAATGATGCCTGGGAAAAAATGCGTGCATGGGCTGAGCCCCAAGGATTATTGGATGACTTGACTAAACACCCGGTGTTCGGATTCAATAACCCGAATCCATCACCAGGTCAAAAGGAATACGGATATGAGTTTTGGATCCGGATGGGTGCCCACTTTAAAGGTGAAAGTGAAATCGAAGCCAAGGATTATGAAGGTGGTCTGTTCGCAGTCACAACATCCAAGATCTGGGAAGAAATGCACTCAGACTTCGGGAAAGAACACGAGTATCTGGAATCGTGGAAAAAGCTCGTGGACTGGGTGATTCTTAGCAAAAAATATGAGATGGATGAATCTCGACAGTGTCTCGAGAAACCACATGACCCGAATGCAACCTTCAAAGAAATGGTTCTGGATCTATATCAACCCATTAAGGAGGTTAAACGCTGATGGTCGATCTATCACAAATCCGATTTGCAGAAGCAACGAAAAACGATATTCCTGCAATGACTGAAGTGATGACACGAAGTTTTANNAAGGGGGACCAAATGGATACAACAATGGAGATTTCTTCCGACAATGGATGGATCCTGGAGATTGCTTTAAAATAATGCTCGGTGAAAAAATAATCGGAGCATTCATCGTTTTCAAGGACTATCCTCAAAAAGGCTCGAATGTTCTAGGAACAATTTTCCTTGATCCGGAGTACCAGAATCAGGGAATCGGGACATTTGTCATGAATCATGTGCACCAAACATATCCCGCGAACCATTGGATCCTTGATACCCCCGAATGGCAAACTCGAAATCATCACTTCTATGAGAAACTCGGTTATAGGAAGGTTGGCGAACAAAAAGAGCCCCATGCGGGATTTACGCTGCGTATTTATCAGAAAGATATGAGTGGGTCCGCAAAGGGTGGTGGAAAGCGTACTTTTTTCCGATGTCTAATAATATAGTAGAATCACTTTGCCACCAGACTCTCTGATTATATAGGAGAGCCGCCTAGTGATTAGGGAGTCATCAATTGGCGGTATAGCTGGTCTGAAGGCGTTTCAAACCTATGGTAAAACGTTGGATAAAAAATATGGAAAACCGGCATTTCGATATTTTGCTGATATCGATATGCGGCTATTAGCTGAAACTTAGCTAGAAATTTTCACTTCATTGCGGCTCGAAGAGCCTGTAGAGCCGTTTTTTCAGCCTTATAAACTTCATGGAATCGAACACTCAATTCTTCAAGAAGAGCCAACAGTTCACGATCTGAGAGCGATTGTTTCTCTATGAATTCTTTTCTATTTGTTTGAATCCGTCTACCTAATACCTCAAGGGTTTTTAATGCTGAACTCCCATGAACCTTGAAGGTATTGTGCCATTCAAGTGCGGCTTGGCGAGCATCTAGCAATTCGGGAATATTATCATGAAGCGCAGTTGTGCCAATTTCATCCCACATGATGCCAATATCAGAAAATTGTTGGGCAATCGTTCTAAGATCAGGTTTATTTATAATATTACTTGCCTCTTCGAGGAAATCGGCATAGGAGGAACGAAGAGCACCACCATCACTATTGTAGAATGCAATTTGAGCATGGAGACGACAAAGAGTATCAAATAGTTGCCACGGTTCATTGAAGAGAGTGAGCCATCCACGCTTACTTTGGAAATCACCGATACTCTTTGCCATGGCTAACCAAGCCTCAACGCGTAGGTGTGCACCAGATACTACAGCTTTGTCGTGAAGGAGACTTGATATACAGTCATTGATTCCAAGACGGATGGCTTTGTTTAAATCTGGTACATTTTTCGGAAATCCAATGGTGTAGGCAGCGTTTTTCCAACCTTTGATTATACTTCGCGAATCAGTTAGTTGCGGAATAGTAATGGTATGGGGTTGATTACTGAAATCAGTTAAGTAGACCTGATTATTGTCTTCATCAATTCCGTAAACAGTGGCTAGATGTCCTGAAATCCATGAATAGGGCAAGGAAAAGTAGGGGAGAAACGAGACAAATTCGTCGTATAGTAAGGGCGGATAGAAGTCAGGATTTTGATGAAACCGGTCATTTACTTCTTGGCGTGAACTAAGGCTATGCCAAATTGAAAGTTGAGTTATCACAGGCTTCCCTGTTTGAAGTGATTCGCGGAGGAATTGGTCTGCGCGTTCCCGGCTCGTGGTTTCGTTCTTGGTGAGAGGAACAGCAATCCGAGTAGTTATTTTTCGTAAGAGTGCATCTTCGTTCTTTTCAAGGTAGTTCTTTACATGGTGATACCGTAGATAGAGCTGATATTTTCTTGGACGAGAGTCATCAATACCTTTGAAAGCCCAGGTGGCATACTCAGCACCTAATCCACCTCCAATACCCATAAGCAAAGCTTCGGTGTACGGTTCACCACTGTGAGGTGAGACAATGTTGTAAAAGTCTAGGATGCCCCTGACTGCACCCGTAACACGTTCAGTACACCCAAAATGGTGAAACCCGTCGATTAACATAACAAATAGGGATATTGAGGATTGTCGTAGAAAAGCATGATGGGCAAGTCATTGAAAAAGTGATAAAACAAAAAATCAAGTGTCTAAAAAAACAGAGTTAGAGGCTAGAAGGAAACCTTCTAGCCCTCTACTTGGACTGTGAATGATTACTTGTTTTGTTTGTAAAGACTTTCAACAAAGGGTCCAAAACCCTTCTTTCGTGCTTCAAAGTCTTTTTTCTCTTCACCCTGATCTTTGCACCGTTCGGCTTTGAAGAACCATTCAAGTTTCTTCTTTGGATTATCAGGGAGGGTGTGCTTGACTTGGATTTTGTCTTTGTAGTTGTTGAATTTATCGATATTAGCCCAAGGAATGAACCCTGCGAGTGCACCAGCAGCCATAGAAACAAAGCTGACTTCAAAGATTCCGGTTTTAGCGGCATGAAAGGCGATACCTTGATCAGTAACCACAACATAGCCGGATTTTTTGTGAGCACCCATTCCACGCTTAAGTACTTCAGCACGGGTCGTATAAAGAACGCTCGCACTTTCTGGGATGAGTTGCTGAAATCCAGGATCTAGTTGATCTACTGGAATGTAGAGATGTTCGGACATATTGATATCCCCATTCGCCACATTTCTATGATGGTATTTAAGACGTCAGTCCTGTTTTAGAAAAGCTTCTAAGATATTGAGGTTCTCGTAATTAAATAAAAGTGCCATATTACTTTTAGCCTGGTCTGTGTTCGATTTTATACGCCTAAAGAGATTGATTAGGCACTGGAAAATTCAAGTATTTAGTCATCCTATACAGGGGAGATAGTCATGGATATCCGGGTCAAGGGTGCACATGAACATAACCTCAAGGATATTGATGTCCAATTTCGTGATGGACTCACTGTAGTCACAGGTGTTTCTGGTTCTGGTAAAACATCCTTAGTCTTTGACACGGTATATCATGAAGCTCATCGACGGTTTTTGGATATCTTCTTGTATGGTCGCGGTGGACAACGCTTAGCTCCTGCAAAAGTAGAAACAATTACTGGGCTTGGCCCCACGATTGCTGTTGGACAAAATTTACTAAATCGAAACCCAGCATCAATCTTAGCAACGGCATCAGGGCTTCATCCGTTCTTTCGGCTACTTTATACGAATTATGGAGTGCGCCATTGCTTGTATTGCGGTGAACCATTAGCTGTGTTGACAGAAGATGAAATCATTGAGCAATTATCAACACTAGCCAAAATGGAACCTTTGGAAGTATTCGCACCTTTGGTCCAAGGCGTATATGGAAGCCACAAAACACTCTTAAATTTATTAAATAACCAGTTTGAACAAAGCCAAATCATCATAGACAACAGAAAATGGGATGATAAAAAACTCGAAGCATCTCAACCTCATTCAATTGTAATAAAAATGGGCACCATTGATTCAACGAAATCGACTAAACAAGTGCGTGAGCTCATCAAAAGGGCGAACGCGTTAGGAGCCGGATCCATTCGAGCACATAGTAAAGAACGCAGTATCACGTTGGCAACTACACAAATTTGTAATGTATGCGGGAAAGGCTTCCGTGAATTACGGTCACCATATTTCAATCAATCGTGTCCATATTGTAAGGGAAAAGGATGTGATAGGTGTGACAATACCGGAATGCACCCTCAAGCTGCTTCCGTGCGGTGGGAGGAAATGCGACTCCCTGAACTCCTATCACTCTCTGTAGAAGAGGCATCATTATTATTCTCAAAAGTAACCCTACCATCTTCAGCCACACGATTAAGTTATGAAATTCAAAGGCGACTAAGTGCTTTAGAACGAGTCGGACTTGGATATCTTCATTTGAATCGCTCTGCGCCTACACTCTCTCGAGGAGAATCCCAACGGGTTCGATTAGCTATCTCTCTTTCGAGTAGATTAGAAGATATTTTACATGTGTTAGATGAACCGACGATAGGACAACACCCAGCAGATGTTGCCCATTTTCTCCCAGCATTTCGAGATCTTGCAGGTCCAGTCATTTTCGTGGAGCACGATCGTGTTGCTGCTGCATCGGCAGATATGGCTATCGATTTGGGTCCTGGAGCGGGAAAAGATGGTGGAAAAGTAGTATTTGCTGGGTCACCGAAAGAACTCTGGAAACAGAAATCAGCTACGGGTCGATATTTCAGTCTTCAGGATCGAGTTATGAGACCAGAATTGCGTCCACCACCTGTGTCATTTCTTAGCATCACTAAAGCCAATCAGCATAATCTCAAAAACATTGATGTTAAAATTCCGATCGGACGAATGACTGTAATCACTGGCGTCTCTGGCTCGGGTAAAAGCACTCTTGTCGAATATGTCCTGGTTCCTTCGCTAACTAAGAATGAAGCCATTGGATGTAAAAGCATTGATAGTCCAACAATCAAACCAATCTTGGTTGACCAGAGCCCCATTGGTCGGAATCCAAGGTCCAATCCGGCAACATATACGAAATTATCTGAAATCATTCGGGATTTGTTTGCAGAAACAACAGGATTATCAAAATCACATTTTTCCTTCAATCGCCCGGAAGGCGCCTGTCCCACTTGTAAGGGCATTGGGGCTAGCGAAATCAAAATGCAATATCTGCCTTCAATTTGGTTGCCCTGTTCGGATTGNNCCCTGTTCGGATTGTGATGGACAACGTTTCAGTCCGGAAATTCTATCTGCTAAAGTGGATTTCAATGGTGAACAGCTGTCTATTGCTGATTTCTACGCTCTCCCGATTGCTGAAGTTGGAGAACGACTCGAACAATCTGAATACATAACCTCTACTCGCCGCCAATCTGCACATCGAATGCTTAAAGCCCTAAACGATGTGGGACTCGGATATCTTGAGCTTGGACAACCATCTCCAACCCTTTCAGGGGGAGAAGCTCAACGAGTGAAATTAACTAAATTCTTGGGTCGTAATAGATTGGCCAATCAGTTAATTGTCCTTGATGAACCATCCACGGGTCTCCATCCTCAAGATCTTGATGGTTTGATTACTGTTTTAGACCGCTTAGTACGGCATGGCGCCACCATTCTTGTTGTTGAACATAATACAGATTTCATCCGAGCCGCTGACTGGATCATTGACTTAGGTCCAGGGGCTGGGCCAAAAGGTGGCAAAGTCCTCTTTGCTGGTCCACCAGAGGATCTTTTTGATGTAAAATCTTCCCTTACTAGTCAAGCCCTACAAGAAGAAAAGCGGGTTAAACCGCGTCCAATTTCGAAGACCGTGGTTGACATTGAACCGGTAATATCCATTCGAAACGCTCGAGCAAATAATCTGAAAGGTATAGATGTAGATATCCCAAAAGGCACACTTACTGTGATCACAGGTATATCTGGATCGGGAAAATCGAGTCTTCTGCATGATGTGCTGCAAGCCGAAGCACGACGTCGGTATCTGGAAACCCTTTCAATGTATGAGCGGCAAGGACTCCGAGAAGGTCCAGAAGCCTTGGTGGATTCCATCACTGGATTAGGCGTCACCATTACAATAGCACCACACCGTGCTCACCTATGGAGCCACATCCCACAGTTCACTCGCCGTAACAGTGTCGGTGCACTAACCGAGATTAGTTTTCATCTAGCAAACCTGCTAGCCGCAATAGGAAATTGTGTATGCCTAGATTGCGGAACTATGATGAACCGCGAAGAAGAATGGTCCTGTCCAAAATGTCATACAACAGCACCAATTGCAAAACCTCAACACTTCTCTTCAACTCATTGGACCAGTTCGTGTGATAAATGCAGTGGCCTAGGTGTCTTGCATATCCCTGAACCGGAAAAACTCATCGTGAAACCGGATAAACCACTCTGTGCGGGGGCTATGTGGTCACCCGGCTATTGGCCTAAAACCTATCTATGTAAAGATCAACCGATCATCCCAGAGCTAGGAAAACAGTATGGATTTGATCCCTACAAAACACCATGGAAAAAAATGTCTAAGAGAGCACAAGATGCTTTTCTGTATGGAGATGATAGAACCTATCAATTTACATATATCAGCAAATCAACAGGCAAGTTGAAAGGAAAGGAACGCCAAACGAAATGGACTTGGCGAGGATTCTATCGAGAAGATAGCTGGATTTTTACCTGGGACATTCACGGGACTTACACCAAAGAAATTGTTTGCACCGAGTGTAATGGAGCAGGGCTACGCCCTGAATTCTTGGCAGTTACTCTTCAAGGGAAGAACATGTTTGAATTGAATGAGATGCCCCTCACTGAACTCGAAGATTTAGTTACAGGGCTTCCAGCCCCACCACCCGACATCCCAATGATTGATACCAGTATGCAAATTATTCGACGTCGGTTACGATTTCTACGACAGGTCGGAATCGGTTATCTTCATCTAAACCGTCCAACAGGAACGCTCTCAGCAGGTGAAGCCCAACGAATACAGCTTGCTAGCTTACTCGGAAGTAGATTGACTTCTTTAACGATTCTCGTTGATGAGCCTTCACGGGGGATGCATCCCACAGAACTTGAAGCGCTTATTGAAGCACTTCAGGAACTACGTGAAGAGGGTAATACTGTTATTGTTGTGGAACACGATCTTCTGTTCATTCGGGCTGCGGATCACGTCATTGACTTAGGTCCTCAGGCAGGGACCTTGGGTGGTGAGCTTGTTGCAGAAGGAAAGCCTACGGATATCGTTAAAGCAAACACAATAACTGGGAAATGGTTGGAAAAACAAAGGAAGAAAGTGTCGTTGATGGAAGGGGGGCTAGATCAATGGATGGATTCTACAAATCGACGCACACCCAAAGGATGGATTATCGTTAAAGGTGCACGTGCCAACAACTTGAAAGGAGAAGAGGTGCGAATTCCGCTAGTAAACCTAGTTGGGATTTGTGGCATATCCGGTTCAGGAAAAAGTACACTCCTTATTGACACTGTTGGACGAGCACTGGTCAAAAAACTACACTCCTCATCATTTGCCCGAGAACCCCTTGAGCCCGGACCATTTGATTCAATTACCAATAACCCGACACGGACCTTCATTGTAGATCAGTCAAGACGAGGAATTCAGAGCCCGGCAAGCTTTCTGAATCTGTTCCGACCTATGATCAAACTCTTTCTAGATAGTGATGATGCACAAGCTTTAGGATTTGGAGAAAAAGAACTCACCCAAGGTTGCTCCGTCTGTAGGGGCCGCGGCTACTTGCGATTGGACATGGGATTTCTCCCCAATGAACTTGTGGAATGTGAAACATGTAGGGGAACGGGATATCGACCGGAAGCATGGGAAGTCAAGGTTCATGGTGTCGCTCTACCTGATATCAACCGAATGACACTCGATGAGATTCATAAACTCTTTCGAAATGAGCCCAGCATTACGACACCTCTTAGAATCGTGCGAGAGGTTGGATTAGGATATCTCGTTTGGCAACAACGAACCTATTCGCTTTCTGGTGGTGAAGTGCAACGGTTGAAAATTGCCAAAGAACTTCTAAAAAAGGCTAAGGAACCAACACTCTACATACTTGATGAACCCACTGTTGGACTCCACATGGAAGATGTAGCACGACTCATCTCAGTACTCAATAAGCTTGTAGATGCAGGACACACAGTTGTGATAGTCGAACACCATCCCCATATGCTAGCTTCGTGTGATTGGATTATCGAACTTGGACCGCGCGGAGGACCAGAGGGAGGAAAAGTAATCGCAACAGGCACACCGGAAGATATTGCTAAGAAGAACACGCCGACAGCACCATATCTTAGTGAGATTTTGGAGGTGAAATCATGACCTGGGCGCCGTTACTTCTTGCAGATCCGTCACCAAGCCTTCGGTTACTTGTCTTACGAGACTTATTGAATCGCCCCGAATCTGATGAGGAAGTCCAAGAGCTTCGAAAACTCCAACCGAGTGACCCAATTGTAGAGAAATTCCTTGCACTTCAAGAGAAGGATGGCTCCTTCAGAAGTGGAGAAGGAGGAGGTGCAATTCTAGGGCGAATTCGCATGACCGCTCAAGCCCTCATGGGTTTAGGTTATTTCGGATTAGGCCCCAAGCACCCCGCGATTAGAAGAGGAGCTGAATTTCTTTTCGCGCAACAGCAAGCTGATGGGTCATTTCCAATGATAGCACAAGGAGCAGTATTGGATGGAGGACAAGCAGCAGATGTGAAGTACCATGCGATACCGGTTCAAACTGCCTTACCCCTCATAGGACTAGCGTGGGTAGGATATGCAACGGATTCACGAGCAGAATTAGCCTATGAATGGCTCCTTAACGAAGAACTCTCAGAGGGAGGTTGGCCTTCAGGTCGCCACAAGGACAAATACATTTTTGCGGCAGGATATCGCCGCCTCCCGCATTCCAAATTCGGCTGTCGCACCAACACCACAGCAGCCGTCAGTGCATTGGCATTACATCCTACACGACGCACTAGTGAACCCGCACGACGTGGTCTGAAAAAACTACTCGCCCAAAAACAACGCCCAGCACACACCCTGGGATTTGAGGTCGCACGGATTGTCGGCGCCGAACCCCCACGGGGCGGCTTCACCTATTTCAAACGCTATGATGTAGCACAAATACTTGACCTAGCCTGGCGAATCGGAGCCAACATGGACGACCCCCGCATCGCTGACAACGTCAAATTTGTCCAAAAACTACAAGGCCCCTATGGACTCTGGGAATACCCACGATACCCCGAAGTCACCCGATGGATAACCTTCGATATCCTCCGATCCCTAACCCACCTAGACCAAAACACTAACTGGTTCAACACAGAACCCCCAACCCCCTTCCAACCCTACCCCAAAAAACCACCACGGTTCTAACCACGCCCCCACCAACCCCCTCAACACCCAAAGGGGGGTGGGGTCACACAGGGGGAGGGGGAAAAAAGCAACAGCAATACTCCCATGATTCTTCATCTTCCGACTCCTTCTTCTACTTGGTTATAGTTTTGATATAATATTATTAGCAAATAGTGCTGCATTCTCTAAATCCTTGGAGTTTGGGTGCGTTCTAACTTCAGAAAGGTATTCCGCCCATTCATCATCGGATACTATGATTTCACGATGAATGAACGCTTCAATTGGCGCTGATGGAGCCCCCATACAATGGAAATATCCAAGA
>JABAOH010020477.1_pt2 | contig 10805 bp, 12 predicted proteins | sample 7062181 | NCBI WGS metagenome assembly JABAOH01 (sample SAMN14538630, study PRJNA623070) | marine sediment metagenome | biome: marine biome [ENVO:00000428]; feature: marine pelagic biome [ENVO:01000023]; material: deep marine sediment [ENVO:00002113]; isolation source: pool of 5 deep marine... | reverse complement strand
AATTACCTTATTGGATGCTGCCCAGTGCCTAGCAGAGAACTTCGACTGGACTGACACGTTGATTAGCAACCAGGGACTTTTCCCAGGCAGGTAACGTCGTGTGTTCTCTTCATGTTTGGCCTTTAGACGCAAAAGCTTGAAAGGAACAGAATCATGGAAGACCCGTTGAATCCTCTGGAAAATCAAAATCCTTTGGACAATACCAATCCGATGGACGACCCGCTGCTTGACGCTCTCGAACACAGCATCGAAAATCCCCCGGGTTTTGTAGAGCCTCTGGCCGAACGTGATGAGCTGTTAATGGACGACCTGGCCAAACAATTGGACGCCGTTGAAGCCGGCATAGAAAACACTCCGTTAATGCCACCTGAGGCTGGACCACGTGAGGCTGGAGTAGACAAAGACGGAGACGAATCAAATGTGCAAGGTGAAGAACCCGTTACCCCGGAAGTGGCGGGACCGACAGAGAACGTAGAATCTTCTGAATCTACAATCGAGCAATATGGTAGATTTCAGGATTCACCACCGCGTCCACAAGAAGGCTCTGCTCACATGACACCGCCAAATCCACCAGGGTTACGCAGACCCCACAAGGGCTCAAGCCGTACCGGACGGCGAACAGGTGCCCCAAGACGGCGACACACTAGGGGAGCAGGGGGACTCGTTATAAGCAGANNCTCGTTATAAGCAGACAAAATACACGGTATTGCCCTGAAAGTCACGAGACTATCTATACGCAAGAATGCGACAAGTGTGAAAAGTACCGCCATTGGCCGGAAGGCACAGATGAAGAACCTCGAGAGTGCTGGTACGACTGGCAAGCAAAACCACCAAGTGATGAATGCGACGATGATAGCGATGAACGGAGTTGATCTTTCCCTTTTCCCATACACTACGTAAGAAATACCGTCTCGTAGAACTCTTATATTGGTGATAGGACAGTTAGCTGACAAGTTCAACTCTATTTCAGTGGGAAAGTCAATGGGTATGAAGAATCAAGAGCAAGATCAAAAGAACAGCTGGCCGCGTCGGCCTGATGTTTTTGCTGAACTTCTGACACCGATCGAAGCGGCACAGTACTTAAGGCTCGATGAAACAGGCAACCATACTCCGCAAACTGCCATCCGCACTTTGAATTACTGGCGTGACAAGGGCCAACTTAAAGCCACCAAGTTTGCTCGCCGTGTGTGGTACCGCAAGGCTGAATTGGACCAATTTCTAGCTGTCAAAACTACTGAGGAGTAAAAAAATATATGATTACACTTGCGCTCCTGAAGAATTGGTTGTATATTGACCAACTGGGTCAGTCGTCCGTGGTGGCCTGTGGCCCACAGAGGGCCAGGAGGATCTATCATGGCGACTGAAAAAGTTGGTATATACAGGAAATACCATGGAAAGATTCCCACAGACAAGTCGGATCAGCCGTTGCCCAAGAGTGAGTGGCCAAAGAAACGTGCCTTTCGTTGGGCAGTGCGTTGGTTCGGCTCAGACGGCAAGAGGTACAGTAAAAGCTTTAAGACAAGAAAGGAGGCGGAACGATTCACAGAAACCAAACAGTCGGATGTTCGAAACGGTAAGGCGGATCCGCCGCCAAAAATTACTTTTAAGGATTTTGTGGCAGAGCATGAGAAAGTTATGCGTGATCAGGTTGCATCTGCAACCCTGTCTGACCAAATCCGTGCATTGAGGATGTTGATGGCACATGTGGGTAATAACATGCAGCTTCAGAATATCTCGCCGCGACACGCTGAGTCTTTTATCGCTACCCGTTTGGCTTCGGGTGTAAAGGTGGGTACGGCAAACAAAGATATCCGCACACTTAAAAGAATCTTCAATCTTGCAATTGAACCAAGAGGCTACCTGCCTACTGCGAACAATCCTTTTGCAAAGATTAAGGAACGAAAGTTTGCCCCTAAGCCACCGAGATATGTTTCTATGGAAGAATTTCAGAAAGTGTTCACGGCAAGCCACCGGTTGTGGTGGAAAGCCTTATTAGCCTTGGCCTATTCCAGCGGTGGCAGGAGAGACGAGTTATTGAATCTCACTTGGGCCAATATAGACTTCGATGCACAAAATGTTAGTTTCGTACCGAAAGAGGCTTCAAAATTCCTATTAGCTTGGGAACCCAAAGATCACGAGAGCAGAGTTATACCTGTTCCTCCAAGAACTATACAGTTGCTGGTAGATTTGCAAGCCATAGCGGACGAAAGGAGCCCTTACGTCTTCGTCTCCGGAGACCGTTTATCTCATATATTGCTGCGGCGCTACAAAGGTACTTGGAAAGCTGATTACGAGTTGATAAATAATCTCACGCGGGACCTTAAGGTTATCTGCCGCCGGGCCGGAGTAGGATGTTTTGTTCTCCAGGATTTACGGCGGTCCTGCATCACCAACTGGGCAAATGTATTACCTATTCATGTGGTACAAAAACTTGCTGGCCACAGTGACATTAAGACTACGCAGCGATATTATTTGGCTGTCCGAAAAAGTGATTCGGAAAAGGCCAGACAGGTGCAGTCAAAAATCCTGAGAAGCGACCTGACTGACCCACTTTTGACCCACTCGGGCAAAAATGAGGGTTTTTCCGGCACGCAGAGAAAACGCGGGCAATTGTAAATACTTTACAACTGAAACCTTACAATACCACGCCCGGCAGGACTCGAACCTGCGACCTACGGATTAGAAATCCGTTGCCTAAAACGTATAACAGCAATAAAAACAAAGACTTACAACCGGACAAAACCGGCGCTTACAAACCAGCTTACAAAGATAATTCAAAAACATCCCAAAATCAAGCAGATTATCTGCCCTCAGACCTTGCCGAAATAGTAGCCGTATGGCCGGAACTGCCGGTACATATCAAGGCCGCAATCAAGGCATTAGTACAAATACATATCGAGGAGAAGAACTAAATGGCAAAGAAAAAGAAGAAGAGCAAAACCGCGCGGAGTAAGGCGAAAGAATCGAAAGTTCTCGTAAGCACGGAACTCACAGAGGAAGAAGAGGTGCGGATGGCTTATTATCGCGAGCGATCAGAGAGAAAGCCAATAAAGTTTAAGAGTATGAAAAGTGATTCACGCAATCCAACAATAGCACTAAAAGATCCCGATGACCCTTTAGTTGCAGTTAAGATGTTAGAAGCATTGGGGACGCCGGACAGTGACTTCCAAAGTCACCTGCTCGATCAGGTTATTCAGACGTTCAAAGGCACAGTATCCAGGGATGGAGCCGATTACGACAAGGTTGCAACGGCGGCCAATAACGCCATGGCTGTACTTAGTGGCATACATCCACAGGACGAGATTGAAGGTATGCTGGCCGTTCAAATGATAAGTGCGCATAACTTGGCTATGGATGCGATGCAACGAGCTATGCTTGGAGGTCAGACATTTGAGGGCAAGAAGGCCAACGTAGATTACGCTACCAAGATGCTTAGAACATTCATGATACAGATGGAAACCTTAAGGAAATACAGAACTGGAGTACCACAGAAAATGATTGTTGGGCGTGTGAACGTTAGCGAAGGTGGACAAGCCATTGTCGGAACCGTTAACCAAAGAGTTGATAAAAGAGGTGGGCAAGAATGAAATACTCACCCAATGCGGTTTGTTTGGGGAAATGTGGATTTTAGGCCAGCTAAGAGCAGTTTTCTTGCAGTTTAGAGTGTTGATTATGTGTTGAAGAAGTGTACGGAATCCTTAATGACTTCGGCAAGGAAAAAAAGAAACAAAAGAAGATATGGGTAGGTATTATTTTGACAAGAAGGACACAGTTGAGGATTGCAGGAGCGTTAGTATATCGTTTTTGAAAAAGCACGGCTATCTTTCTGAGCCTTGTTATATGTCAGGTTCGATTGTTTGGAAAAACTACTATGGTGAGGAAACAAGCAGTATAGGAATTGCAGTTTCAACTATGTACGATGATAACTACGTGCGATTTCAATACACCTCCACCGATCGAAACACAGGAGAAAAGACTAAATATGACTATAAGGTTCAGCTAACAACCACGCCTTGTAATTTTGGCGGTGTTCGTTACTGGTTTATTTGCCCGTTGAGCAGAAATGGCATTTATTGTGGGCGGAGGGTCGGGAAGCTCTATTCTCCCCCAGGGAGTAATTATTACGGCTGTAGGAATTGCTTTGACCTGTCTTATGAGAGTCGGAACGAATCAAGGCTGGGACGAATCGGTCAACTGGGTATTTATTGAAGGTGGAAAGGCAAATAGAGGAACTAAGCAGTCGAGTCAAGCGGAGCTTCTATGCAGGCAGACCCACGAGGAAGTATAGAAGACTGATAAGGATGCAGAACAGGCTAAATGCGTATCTGGATAGCCCGGCTGTAAGGGAAATGCTTCGGAAGTGAAGTGTCTATGCCACCTCAGTACTTACCAGAGGAGTAATGACTTGTATTCAGCGGCTGCAAGGGTTGCGACGCACTGTACATTTTGTTTAAATTTATTAGATAAGGAGTACAGTTGATTAGAAACAAAACACAGCCCTTGCAGTCCGATGCAATACTTTATTAGGCTGCTTGACACAAAATTTTGTAGTAGAGGTTTCGGTAATAATTTCATCACTCCTTTTTTTGAATTCCCTTAAACGGTGTCTTCAACCTTTCTTCAATCCATGCTTTATCTATAATAATATTCCACTGATCATGCTGCGCGGGAAACCCCGGATAGGCATCCAAAGCTTTTTTATAAAATGAAATGGCTTCTTTTCTCTGATTTTTAAGATCTTTTAAATGCCCCATCCATACCATTGATGCAAAGCGCGCTACAAAGGTAGTATCTGTTGCTTTTGCAAACGAGTTATATGCCTCATCATTATAGCCGTCGGTAAAAAGTCTTACTCCGAGAATGAACCAGGTCATCATATCGGACATTTTGGTTTCAATGGCTTTTTGATAACAACTCAGGACTTTCTGGGGATTGCCACCTCCATCGGGAAGAGCATATATTTCTTTAATCAATTCATTTGCCCTGGCGTGCTTTTCAATCATCAGTGAGTCGGACTTCTGAAGTATGAAATCGGTCGATTGGAATTTACTGCTCAGCCATGCGTCCATAATCCCGAAAACATCATATTTCTTGTATTGGTGAACCTCATCTTCTATCACTCTAAATGTGGCTTTTGGGTATCCGTTTTCCAATAAGCTCTCGTAGGTTCTTCTGGCTAAAACCATAGGCATTGCCATATCGTCTTCTCCGATACATATCAAAATAGGGATATTGGACTCAAGTAGATTGGGAACACAATCATAGAACGGAACTTCTCTATCGATGTGATATGATTCCCAGGGAGCGAAGCCAAACCCAAAGGGCCCGTTTTTTTTCCACTCATTCTCAAATGTATCCTCATTAATCGTAAGTATATCAGTCATTATCGTACCAAACTGCTTAAATTCTTCCTGAATCTGTTCGTCAGACCAGCTTTTTAGTCTTCTTAATACATCCACCATATACCATTCTTCCCATGATTGCGTATTATAATTGAATTTAGATGAACCTGAACCAAGTAGAATGCATGCGGCTGGTTTTTCTTTCAACAAACCAAGCACTTTTGTTGCAACAGTACTGCCTTCGCTGTATCCCACAATAACAAGATTTTCTTCATTTAGAAGTAACTCTTCCTTTTTTAATTCTTCTATAAAAAAGACAATATCAAGCGCTAAATCATCCAAAGTAGGACGGGGAAGCTTTTGGGGGTATACAAAACTCCTCTTCGCCATGGTTGCAACTGTATAGCCCTTCAATGGCATCCATTCTAAAAATCTTTGATAAAAATCCTGTTTTTCCAGCATTGGTTCACCTTTGTTATTCCAAATAGCTGCCTTATGGCCCTTCTCATCATATGGCGTAGAACCGTTAATAAAAATAATTATTTTCTTTGACACAGTGTGTGCCTCAATCACCTGCGCAGGTAATATTAAACCGTCATAAGTGTTAATATTTATTTTTTTTATTGGGACATTTTTCTGGGCTAGTGTGTGTCCTTGCATAAGTGAGAAGCAAATTAAAATCATAATCGATTTTATGAACATAAGGTGATATGAAATTAAATTTCTCATCTTATAAATCCTTTCTTTTAGCGTTTCATTAAAATTATATCTTCTCTTTTCAGCAAGTAGTTGGTAATAACAGGTTTGGTCAACCGAACGTTCGGGATGACCTGCCGGTAAGGCAATAGGCCTTACTGGTCAGTGTCCATCCTTTGGTTCGGAAATCTACTGCCTTCTCTTGCTCAGCCTACCGTGCAGCGGACACGGTGTGTTACCAATCCGGCCCCTGAAGATCAATGTCGCCTTCCGGGAAGGGACGGCCAGCCAGCTTTAGCACCATGGCAATGTTCTTTCCCGGTATCGGCACGACCCGACCTTCCCCGTCACGCATGGTCGTGATGACATCAATGCGTTCCCATTTCATAGCAGCATAGAGCGGTTCAAGGGAAGGGACACAAAAAAGCAGGCCGAACAGTACTCCTCTCTTTCTGGCCTCTTTCATGGAGCGTCTCATCAACGCCCATGCCAGCATACCACCTCGGATTCGTGGTGAAACGGCCAGGCTCTGGATACCGGCTATATCCACGGAGACACCTCCGCATTCGATGGTACGCAGGACGATACCGACCTGTCCGACCACTTCGTCCCCGTCGCGATGAATCAGCGTATAGGCTGGGGCGGAGCCATGCCAGTAACGCGACCGCGAGAATTCTTCGGCATCGGGAGGGAAGCATTCGCACAGTAACCGCTTTATGGCAGCGTCAATCTCCGGGGGCATGTCCGACTCTTCAATCAGATCGAGCCCTGATGTCTGTTTGTCCTCAGCCATGTCATTTCTCCTTCACCTTAGGGTGCTACACTTGGTTTGGCAACAGCAAAAAGTTCCGAACGGCCTCGCGGTTCACCTGCCGCCGACACTTAACCACAGAATTCCAGAAAAGAAAAAAAGCTTCAATAACAGACAAAACTGCAGGAAGAACACCCTAGCAAAGGCGGCCAGGTGGAACCGCTGGTTAGGCTGATTTATACCAATAATATTCCCTTAGTAATATCAATTCCATTTAACACTTATCAATGGTCTTTAATCCATTCAATTAATTTCTTATCAAATAGCTCCTGTTCCTCAACCATTGGGAAATGACCGCTTTTCTCGAAGAGATTATAGGATAGATTTGGTAAAACATCTCTTCTATCATCCCAGAGGTAGTAAGGCAATACATAATCGTAGCGGCCGAGTCCAAGGAACACCGCTGTTTCAACCCGACCATGCCTTTCTGCAACGTCATAATCTTTGAGAATTTCACGCTGATAATGAAAAAAAACATCCCGATCATTCTCTACGGCTTCAATGGCCTTGGCAAATGCTGAGTCGTCTGTAGGATCATATAAGAGTTTTGGAGCCAAGGCCATATAATTTTTAACAAACCTTTCTTTAGGCGACATCTTGCTAACTTCATCTTCTATTTTTTCCCAGTTTTGTTTAAGGACTGCCTTTCTTTCATCTGAAGCATCGGATTCCCAGAATTCATCAACAACCTCTCTGGATGGTCTGTATGGATAGCAACATGTCATAACCACATGAGATGTATTATTAGGATACTTCCGTGCATATTCAAGAGCAATAAGGCCGTGATGTGAGTGTCCTAAAACAGCAGTTCTATCAAGGCCTAGAATTCTACGAATTTTATCAATGTCATCAAGATATGTATCTAGTGTTATCTTGGATACCTCCAATGAAGAGTTGGACTGAGCATCATGCCTTAAGTCCATAAAAACGAACTTAAAATGCTTTCTCAACTCCTGAGACAATAGTTGACGTTGGCTCTCTGAGTGGCCGAGAACGATGCAAGGAATTCCATTTCCTTCTATAACATAGTGCAGTTCAGCGCCTTCTACGGATACAATCCCTGAAGATTTTTCCACTTTAGCATCCTCTTTGGCTGTTTTGTCTTCCTGTTCTGCGCATCCGGCTATCAGAGGCAAGAAGAAGAGGTAGCAAATAATGATTCTTACGTAACGGTTCATTTTGATTTCCCGCGCTAATTTTTCAGACGATATAAGCAGACTAACGCTGGAACTCACCTGCTAAAAAACGCAGCTTTTTGGTCAGGTGCAGTGATTGGTTAGCGGCCGTCTGTCATCCTTTGCCCAGCTTAAGCTCTCTTACGCCTGAAAGAATGGTCTCGGGCCATTGTCGATCTGTTGTTTCAGAAAAGAAATGCAGAACAGCGTGAACTGTCGGCTTGACGCCTTCCCCGGGAATCTTATAGACTTTGGAGAAGGCCTCGTTAAGTCGCTGGAAATCCGCTCGCGTAACTCGGTATCGCCCGGACCACACGCGCCCCCCGGGCGTGACTAGGATGACGGTGGGAATCCGTCCCAACCGTACATCCCTTTTCCATCCGGGATGGGGATCTACAGTAACAATTTCACGATCGACGCCCCAAGACCTGTCCTTGTTTGTTTTAATCGCAACGTCGTCCCGCGGCTGCGTAGAGATCAGCAGGAAGACAGTGTCGCCTTCGTGTTCTTCGATCAGGCAGAAACCGCCTCTGGCATACGTATAGCCAAACGAGCTGCTTGTTCTCGAGAATATCGATGGCGGACTGTCAATCTTCCTGGCCACCCAGTAGCAGCACAGTATAACTACCACTGTCGCCAGAATGTACCTCGCGTACTTTTTCATCTGATTGCCCTCCGCTAACGCCGGGCATGAGCCGCGCGATCCTGCGCGTCGGCTCCATGCGTTGTTAGACATACTAGTCTTCCCATCCATGCTCAAGACCGAGTGCCTGTGCCTCCTAACTATCTTCCAGTATACCTTCTCTGCTGAACTGCATCTTCAGCTTCAGTAACAGGGCGTTCCTCGATAAGCTCGTGCTCCGCAGCACTATGAAACGAAACCACGACCCAATTCTCTCCTGGCACTATCCCCTGGTGCCATACATTCGGAGGAATCGAGATCCACCGTTCTTCTATGGGCAACGTCTGGTCACTCTTAAGAATGCGCGAACACCAATCGCCTTCCGTCCGGGTCTGAAAATCGCCGGACCCCCGGTACGACATCGTCCGCTGGTGGCTGTTGGGGTGCCTTTCGGCTCCAGTGGCCGTGTTGGCTCGCAGAATGAACACCCAGCTAGACCGGATGGTCTCTGGCAGAGGAGAAGTGTAGAAGTCGAGGGGTATCGGCTCCCAAGCCAACAGGTCATCGGGTCTTACTCGTAGCTTTTGCTCCACGCGAGAAACGATCGCATCGATTCTGTAGATGACCGACTCGGCTCTAGCCGCGGTATCAAGCGCTTCCAGAATTGTAGACTCTTCCTGGTCCAATGTGATTCTCGGTGTGTGTCTAACGTTTGAGCTAAGGCGCAGATTCACCTGTCGCCTTCAGCGATTTGTTAGGCTGTATCGTCTTAACGAATAACATCCGCAATCCATAGTGTTACTTTCTTGCGCCCATCTCCCACTTTGACCAGACCCACAAAACATATATGATCTCCATCCTGAGAAAATTTTGGATGTTCACACTGGTATGCATTATATTCGATCCAGTCGGGCAGGTCAGTGGATGAGATCTCTAAACCATCTAACGACCTCTGAATCAAAGCATTGCGTTTATCTGAATATACTATGTATGATCTACCATCTGGTGCAAAATTGCTGGAGGAAAGTGTGATTCTATCATGGCCGTGCAACCCCTTCTTGAGCAAGCCGCTATCTTCTGATGGATAGTTACTTAACCTATTTCGATTGCTATGTGTTTGTGAGAGCTCAATGCCATGATCAGTTCTCAATAAGTAAGCCTCTTCGCCTACGAAGCAGAGAAGTTGTTTCTGGTCAAGCCAACCGGAAATACTTGGGAGGTGTCCTCCTAGTGGCCTACTATACAGGATCCTAGTTTTGTTATAGGTTTCACCGTATCTTTTTACCTCTGTTAAACGTATCTGTTCAAAACCACCCTCTGCCATACAGCAGCTATATCTGTAAGCAAACACACGATCATTCCAGGACGAGGGATAGATGTCGTAAGACACTCTTATTGTCGCAGAAGATACTTTTGATTCTCCGTGGCTCTTCGGATACATCTGTAACTGCCACAGTTCTTTGTCATCAGAATAACCAGTGGATTTCAGGAAGTAGATTGCGCTATGATCCTCGAATTCGCGAAATACTGGGCTTCTCCCTTTGGAGATGAAATCAACTCTACCAGTATCCAGATCACGTAGATACAATCCGCGTCCACTCTCATGAATACTGGAGTAGATAAGCTGTGATTTCTTTCCCCATGTAAAGCTCGCACCGAACATGTCATCGCTGAGTCTTCTGAAATTCGTCAGAGACAACGGGATTAATTCGCTATCCGCAGAGCATCGTCCGAACTGACCGACGATAATTATTGTGATAATCAGGAGTAAAAGGTTCTTGCGACTATACATCATGTTAACATAACCCTATCTGAAACTGCCTAACAATGTATATATGGTTCCGTATAAGAACCCAAACAACGCTGGTTCTGCAGCATAAGAACCCAGCGAGTAAATCGTGATTCCACCGTTAACCACTGTCCATAAAGAAGATATGGGGATCTCTGCAATTTATCCAGGGGTTTTATGCAGATCCGTATAAGACACCTTTACAGGGCTGCTCCTGAGACCGTCCAGAGGGCTACGCACGCCTTTGCTGCCCCTATTGAGAACATGGGTAAGGGCCGCTATTTCTTAAACTCCGTCCCCGTCGGTGCCCCACAAAGAGAAAGCACATAAAGAACCTTCGCTCTTGGCTCCAAAAGTCAGGGTGCAACCG
>JABAOH010015019.1_pt1 | contig 10805 bp, 13 predicted proteins | sample 7062181 | NCBI WGS metagenome assembly JABAOH01 (sample SAMN14538630, study PRJNA623070) | marine sediment metagenome | biome: marine biome [ENVO:00000428]; feature: marine pelagic biome [ENVO:01000023]; material: deep marine sediment [ENVO:00002113]; isolation source: pool of 5 deep marine... | reverse complement strand
TACATCGTCTTCTTTCTGTAGATAACCACGCCTATTGCAAACACGATTGCGGCATATACAGCCAGACCGATCAGATAGTTGGACATGCTTGCAAGGGAAGCGCCGCGTACTAGGATCCCTCGTATCGCTTTGTTGGAGTATGTGGTTGGAAAAGCCCATGAAATCATTTCCATGGTTGGGTCCGTGGGTTCGAACCATGTTCCGGATAGGAACATCATGGGGATTATTAGAAACCATGAGACGCCGACCGCTTGATCCTCATTTTTGGCGAAGATCGCTATGACGAGTCCTACACCCACGCACGCAACGGCTAATAAGACGGCTACAACAAATGCTGCCAACATGTTTACCGCCTTGTCCATGGCAGTGACGCCCATAGGTCTAAATCCTAGGAGGTACGAAACTCCAAAGACCAACGCGGTTTGTATTAAGGACACAATTAGTTGGCTGGATAATCCTCCAGCTAAGAAATTCACTATGCTCATCGGCGTGGTTCGTAGCCTTGAAAACGTTCCTTTGTCACGCTCCTTCGCGATTGAACCTGCTGTGCCGAAAATAATTGTGCTCACGGCGTAGGAGAGAGTGCCGACTACCATGAAATTCATCATGTTGAAGTCCACAGCGATCGGCTCGTCCGGTGGTTTTGTATCGACAATTGGCAGTGTAGGTGGTGGCCCGAAGAGCATTCGAGAAACAGTCATCACTGTAGATCTGATAGTCCAAGAAGCCGAAAAATCGGTTTCATCGACAAAAAAGGTTACTGTTTCATTTTCAATCTCTGGATTAAAACCGCTATCTATGATTAGCCCGCCTTTAATGCTGCCTTGACGGAATGCATCCTTCAATGAATCGATGTCATCGTACTGAACCATCGTTAATACGTCTTCTAAAGGAGGAACAACGAGCAAATCAGTTGGGTCCTCAAGTTTTGAAATTAATTGTGTGGAAAATTGGTCGCTGTCGTTGTTCACGTAGCCAACAGCATAAGTCGTGTCCCCTGTTCTAAACGCTAAGCCAACCATGAGCATCATCATGATGGGCAACCCCAACAGAAAGAACAAGTACATTTTGTCACGTAATATTACCTTTAAGTTCTTAACGGTGAGATCGATTGCGGTTGCCATTTATCTTAGCCTCCTGCCGGTGAGATGGATAAAGACGTCTTCGAGCGTGTTTTCCTGATGACGTATTCTGCCAACTTTTGCTCCTGCTTTGGTTGCAGTCTCAATTATGTCACCGAGCCTTGAAATTCCTGCCTCGGCAACCACCACCAAATGATTCTCCATCTTACTCGCTGTCTTGACGAAATTCAATTTCCTCAACTTCTTTATTGCAGCGTCAGCAGAGCCGCTGAATTCCATTTCGATGACGTCGCCTCTGCCAGACTTCTCCTTCAAGTTTTCAGGACTGTCTTGTGCGATGATTTTTCCGTAATCTATGATAGCAACGCGGTCGCAGAGTTCGTCTGCCTCCTCCATATAATGGGTTGTCATTACGACAGTTTTCTTTCTCTCCTTGAGCTCTCGGATGAAGTCCCAAACAGCCCTTCTCACTGCAGGGTCTAATCCTAACGTAGGCTCGTCTAAAAACAGTATTGGAGGGTCGTGTACCAGCGCCATGATGAGGTCTAGACGGCGCTTCATCCCGCCGCTGTAAGTTATCACCTGATCGTCAGCTCGCTCAGCCAGCCCTACCTTTTCAAGCAGTTCATCTGTTTTCTTCTTAAGCTCCGCTTTCGGCATTTTGTGCATTTTTCCAATGAGGTTCACATTCTCTCTTCCAGTCAACCTATCGTATACGGTAGTTTCTTGAGGGCAAACGCCCATGAGTCTTCTGATCCCACCCGCCTCCTTTTGAACGTCGTATCCCCCAACCTTCGCCGTTCCCTCGGTTGGAGTAAGCAAACAACACAACATGCGTACAATCGTAGTTTTGCCAGCTCCGTTCGGACCCAGAAGCCCCCAAAGTTCACCTTGTCTCACCTTGAAGTTCACATGATCAACTGCCACTAGATCTCCAAACTTTCTAGTTAGCTCAGAAGTTTCAATAGCGTATTCGATCATTACTCATCCCTATTATTTTCAAATACTTTTTTCATAATAAATTCGGGTCTACATAAAAGACTTGAGTAAGAACTTAATGGTGTGCCAAGACTGTATCAAAGTTCTTTCACCAAAACTTCCACACCAAACTACATATATACCTATTTAGTGCACACGCTAGATGCGCGCGCGCAAAACAGACAGGGAAACATGGACTAGAATGGCGGGCCCGCGGGGATTTGAACCCCGGATCTCCGGCTTTCCTCTATCCACAATAGAAGGCCGGCGCCTTATCCAACTAGGCCACGGGCCCACTAAAGTCTCACTCCCCATGAAGGAAGCTATTTCATCCTTGAGAACTTTTGCTACACCTCCTTATCTCTTTAACTAATTTTTCTCAGCATCTTATATTCCTACGGAGTAAGACGCCGGTATTTCGGACCCAAAGAGGGAGAATATGGAGGAGGTCTGGAGAGAAAGAAACACAACAAAACACATCAAGCTAACCAGTTCTCGAAGCTGACAAAACTGCGACTGAACTAAAGTGGTCAAAACCTTTACAAAAGTATACGCAAATTATAAATTGCCTTGAAACAATACACTAACTACCATTTGAATTTGCCATATTGCTGTAAAAAAGGGATGGACACATGAGCACCCACGCAGAAGACCTAAAGCTTCGATTAATGACCATCGAGTTGCTTCGAACCGCCAAGAAGCGATACACATACCGGGAGTTGTCCGCCAAAACCGGCCTGCCTGTAACTGTCCTGAGCCGATACGCTAAGGGCCACGTCTTGCCAAACACAGACAGAGCTCGACAGCTATGGGGCACCCTAAAAAAGCTTGTTGGTCTAGAAACCGAACTACGCAAGATGGTACAGTTCAACGACCAAGGGTATTTCAATAACACATGGATCATCGGTGACTTCAACATACTCAGACAAGCTGCACACCATGCCCTCGCAGCCTTCGCTGGAAGACGTGTGACAAAAATCTTGACCGCCGCAGTAGATGGCATACCCCTGGCAACCATGGTCGCAGACTCCTTGGGCGTCAATATGATTATGGCAAAATGGGATAAAGAGGTGGGTGTTCCATCGTTTCTTGAGGAAACCTACGTGCTGAGGGACTCCGGCGTAACCAGGACATTGTACGTGCCGAAGGAAGCTCTAAAGAGAAGGGACAGCGTGCTCATCGTGGACGACATGATAAAGACCGGGGAAACCCAAGCTGCCCTTGTTAACCTCGTTCGCAGGGCAAGGGCAGAAATTTCTGGAGTCTATTCTCTTATCGCTGTTGGAGACGAGTGGGAAAAGAAGTTAGAACTGCCAAAGGGATGTCTAGTCGAGATCGTAACAAGAATTAAGTCAGCACAGTAACCGAACAGTACCTTCTAACTATACATTTTTTACATCTTTTTTTTCTGCAGAAGTCTTTGCCAAGCCTGAGCAAAGCGGTTTCAAAGTTTGCGAAGGTTTTCCTCGCAATTTTGTTCTTTCTCCAAAAACTTTTCAGCTTCCTCAATGCTCTCTCAAGATTTTGCTCTCCTATTAGCTCTAGATTTTTCGCCGCGAGAATAACCAGTGGAGTGGGTTTTGGGTTGGCTTTCTTCCAGAGCCCTCTTAGTTCTCTGAGGAAAATGCTCACGGTTACTTCTCCTATGCCCTTCCCCAAGTCCTTCAAGCGTTTTTCCAGATCAGAAGAGTGCAAGGCTTGCTGGTGAAGTAGGTTCAGGCTTCCCTCATACTTTGCGATAAGGTTGCCCATAACCTCCAAGAGCTTGTCGCTCGTTTTGAAGTCGTATCGGGTATAGCCTCCTTCATCAAGTATCTCAACAAGACCATGCCAGCCTGTTTTCAGAATCTTCTCTGGCGTTAGCAATCCGCGCCGCTCAAAGCAACGATAAGTTCGTAGCACAGAAGTTTCGCTTATGGGAGCGCCGAACAAAACCGAGGTCAGAAACCACTTAAAAATCTCGTCGTCATCCCCTTTTCTCAGGTCGATTCCCAGAATCTTTGAATACCTTCGCCCAAGGTTCTTGATCAACAGAGTTGTAACTTCCATGGGAATCCTCTTGCTATCATGTACTTAAGTCGCTATAAAAGCTGAATACTATATGAGGCTTACAACAAAGTAAAAATCGGTAAACAAATAATAGAAAAAATCAACGGTGGCGCGCATGAGAACCATAGAGTGGAAAGACGGTAAGGTTATCACAGTAGACCAGACAAAACTACCTGGCGAAACGTCTTTTCTGAAAATGCAAGATTGTAGCCAAGTGGCCTCNNNNTAATAAAAGAAATTGAACAATCAGCTGAGATTTTGAGGAAAACGAGGCCGACGGCCGTGAATCTTTTCTGGGCGGTGAATAGAGTTGTCAAAAGAGCACATGAAACTCGGGGTAGTGCAAAGGCCGTGACTAGAGCCGTAGTCGACGAGGCTCAGAGGATGGCGGATGAGGACGTTCAAGCTAACCGCAAGATCGGTGGACACGGAGCAAAACTGATTGACGATGGAGACACTGTGCTCACGCACTGCAACGCGGGGAGACTAGCCACCGTGGATTACGGCACCGCGTTAGGGGTTATACGCGCAGCGTGGGAACAAGGCAAGCAGATCAGAGTGATAGCCACGGAAACCAGGCCCAAACTTCAGGGTGCCAGACTTACAGCATATGAGCTAAAACGCGATGGCATTCCAGTCACGCTGATCACAGATAATATGATTGGCTATGTAATGTCTAAGCGGCTGGTGAACAAAGTTGTGGTGGGAGCTGATAGGATAGTTCAAGACGCCGTGGTAAACAAGATTGGAACGTACTCCATTGCCGTTATAGCCCATGAGCACGGAGTTCCGTTCTACGTTGCCGCTCCCACTTCCACCTTCGATTTGTCGCAATCCTCAAAGGACGTAATTGTTGAGGAGAGGAGCTCTGAAGAGGTCACGCATTTTTGTTCCCAGCGAATTGCTCCTAGAGAAGTAAAGGCTCTAAACCCAGCGTTCGACGTTACCCCGATGAAATACGTGAGCGCCATCATCTGTGAAACTGGTGTTCTGTCCCCAACCGAACTCAAGGGACCAACGACTTTTCGGAGAGTTTAAATTATGAACGGTGCATGACAGCGTAGGTGGTTGGAGGCTAAAGCTTTGAAGCAATCGGAGGGCAAGGCTAAGATGGGTCACGAAGTCGAGTTGAAGATCAGAGCCTCGCTCGGAGAGAACGGCGTTCTGGTTTCTTCACCAGAGGACATTGAAGGACTTTCCTCAAGAGGCTACGGGGTGTCTGAAAACGGGAAGCTGGTGCTCGCCTTTTATGAGGCTTTGTTTCTGCTAGGCAAGGACATCCTCCAAGTTGAGGATGAAAAAACCGGGAAAGAAGTGAGCTTTCAAGACCTCCTCAAGCGTTTTCAAACGGTTGAAAAAGACGCTTGGGTCAAATATCTGATTTATCGGGATTTGAGGAGCCGGGGGTACGTGGCTAGGGAGGGTTTTGGACTTGGGATAGACTTTCGCGTGTATGAAAGGGGAGAGTATGGGAAGGAAACCGCCAAGTACCTCATATTTGGAATTCAGGAGGGTCAACCGGTTTCGGTGGAGGAGTTGGCAAGAGCCCTTAGGTATGTTCAAAGCCTGAAGAAGAGACTGGTGCTCGCGGTCATAAACAGAAGAGGAGAGGTTGTGTACTACTCCATTTCACAGTTGACCTTAAAGTGAAAAACATGAAAAAGATTGTAGGAGAGTTAAGAGACTGGCATTTGTCTGGATGGTGATGAGTGTGCTAGCGCTTGTAGCAGGAATCTTTAGTAGGTGATAGAATGCCGCAGTTTAGAACTATCCGGGGAATGAGGGATTTACTGCCCAAAGATGCGGAGAAGATGAGGCACGTGGAGGTAATTGCGCGAGACCTCGCTAGGCTCTACGGCTACGAAGAGGTGATCACGCCCTTAGTGGAACATTATGATCTATTGGCAGCAAAATCCGGTGAGGAAATCCGTGAGCGCATGTACACTTTCAGAGATATGGGCGGTCGAAGGGTTGCTTTGCGCCCCGAGTTCACCGCCTCCATCGCCAGACTAGTAGCTACTAAAATGAGAAATGAACCCAAACCGATGAAACTGTTTTGTGCCGGAAGCCTCTACCGCTACGATGAGCCGCAATACGGACGCTTCAGAGAGTTCTGGCAAGCCAACTACGAGCTCATAGGCTCCAGCAAACCTGAAGCAGACGCGGAAGTCCTCACGCTCACCTACGACTTGATAGAAAGGCTGGGATTCCGCAACTATTGGTTCAAAATAGGACATGTGGGAATTCTGCGGGGAATATTGGTTCAGGAAGGAGTAGCAGAGGAGCAGCAGAACACGATTATGCAGTTACTGGACAAAAAGAGGCGGGACGAAGCGTTAACTCTAACTAAGGAGTCAGGTGCTTCGCAAAGCTGCGTAGCAGCCTTGAAAAAGCTTCTCGAGATTAGGGGAACCGATGTTTCCCGGGTTGTCAGAGAAGCGAAACAGATTGTTGAAGGCTACGAGAGCGCTGTTGTCGCCGTGGAAAACCTGCGGGAAATCCTCGAATTGACTAGTGAGAGTGGTGTCAAGTTTGAGACACTAGTAGACGCAGGATTTGCTCGAGGACTAGAATACTACACTGGACTGATTTTTGAATCTTACGTTCCCGAGATTGAGATAGCGCTGACAGGCGGAGGACGATACGATAGGCTGATTGAAATCTTCGGTGGAGAACCAACCCCCGCACTTGGAGTCGCCCAAGGAATAGATCGCCTAGTGCTCGCCATAAAGAAGCACAGGGTATATCGCAAAGTTCTGGAGAAAAACAAGGTTATTATAATTCCAGTCGGCGAAAAACTGAGGATAAATGCTTTTGAGCTTTCACTAAAGTTGAGGAAGGCGAAGATACCCGCTGAGGTGGAGGTGATGGGGCGCACAATTTCCAAAGCTTTGTCCGACGCTGACAGAAGAAAGGTGACGCATTCCGTTATTGTGGGCCCTGAGGAACTTAGGGAAGGAAGGGTGGTTCTAAGGGACATGAAGAAGAGAGAGCAAAGAACCGTTGAAATCGAGAATCTTTCTAAAGAAATCCTAAGAGGCACCGGCTAGATTGAGCAAAACTGGTCAAGATTCCTCCTTTTCCCCTTCGATAGCTTTTCCACAGTATGGACAGAACTTAGCGTTCTCGGACAATAATCGACTACACTGATGGCAAACCATGGCTATTGGTTGGGGTGGAGTTGGCGGTGACAAGGGTAGGGGCTGCGGAGGAACAACTCTTTTTCGTCTTCTGTATAGCCGGGCACCAAGCAAAGCCGTGAACATTATCCATCCAAGCACACCCAAGACTAATGTCCCGAGGAAGATTAAGAGAAAAATTGGAGATATGATCGGATAGAAGTCTAAAGCGAGACCATAGGCGCCATACCCACTTATGTAATAGTTGAAGAACCAATGAAGAAGTATTGGAGCTTGAACGCCGTAGAGCAGGTACACTAGGCCAAAGGCTAACCCGTTTATAGACGCTGATATGCTTTTTCCAGCCTCCCAACCGCCACCTATATGAACCAACCCGAAGGCCACCGATGTGAAGACGATCACAATCCACTCAGCCAAGCTGATGCCTCCAATGCCAAACTCTGTCACCGTCCTCACACCAAGCAATTCCTTTGCCTTGTCAGGATAAAACGGAATCAAAAAGAGAACTCTCAAGAACTCTCCCCCCGAAAACTCCGCCACCTTCTCTCTTCCCACCACAAACAGATAAGCAACGAGAAAGATGCCAATCGGGATCAAGCGAAAGCCGATTTCTTCAACCAGTGGAGAATAAGTTACTGCAAGGAAGTCTTTGAAGGGTTGAAGAGGGTCTTCAGAAGGCTCAAAGGGACCGGGACCCGTTGGCACGCCCAAAAAAACATGAATTATTATGAAGGCTATGAACAACATGCTCGCTATGGTAGGCATAGCGAACAAGTTGTTGCTAAAAAGTTGGCTGAACGGGCGCGAGAATCCTTTTTTGATTACACTGTGAAGGCTTTCTCTGGACATCCAAGCACCAACAAAGCAGAGAGCGTACACGCCCAAAAGAAACAAGAAAACTAGCCCGGCATTTATTGTCGCGGGGATAGAAAAGTCAGGATCTATCAATAGTGGAATTGGGAGCCCACGCAGGTAAAGCCTACTAACGTCTAATCCTGTAGGCGTGAAAAAGAACAACACCAATCCCAAGGGAAGCGACAAGAAATATGAGAAAACAAGAAAAAGAACTGCAATGATAAGAGGCACCGTGAAAAGGATTTTAAAAAAAATCTTCACCTCGTACTGTGCCACCACGAGACGCTCCAACAATCCAATATTTAAATTAACTTCCAAGCTTGTTACTAATTAACCTTAACTACATCCAATTCTCGGTAGAAGAATCTAGGATTTGTCTGATTGGAAAAATGATATATTGCGGCTTACTTGTACAAGTTCTCTCCAAACGACAATGGTGATATAGTTGATACGTTTCTCGCGCGCGCGAAAGGACTTTGTAACATAGCAATGTTAATGCGCGCGCATTTTCCTCTGACTAGATACTCGTTTACGCATTTGCCTTTTGAAGCAACTTGGACACACAGGAAGCGGTATTGTCTGCCCATGAACCATCCTCAATCTTAATTTTCATCACATCCTCATCGGTCAAGCTGGCACCGCATTCTACACATTTCCTTTTTTCCATCAGAAGTTCACGCTTCCTACGCACGCCATTCTTGGGTGCCAAATTCTAAGTTTCCATCTTCAAGAATGATTAATCACCCTGTTATTCTTCTGCAAGCCGCTACTTCTTCGAGCGTTTCTCCTTGCGCTTTTTTCTTTTCTCCGCTCTTTCTTTCTTTGTCTTTGGCTTTTTCTTCGAGCCTTTTCCCATACCCAATTCAGTCACCACGGTAAAGTAGTCGGAGTGCAGAATGAAGTTTTCGGTTCGAACAAGACCAATGCGCGCTTGCAGATCAATTTTTATCTTTGTTTGCGTCATTTTACTTTGCCGGATGACGAGAAGGCATTAGGTTGACAAATCAGGATGAAATATCAGAGTTACTCCGACGGCAATGAATGCACGCGCACACATTAGAATCTCTTTACTTGGTTCTGCATGCATGATTACCAACGCGCGCGCAGCGCTATTTTTTTGCGCTATATCTGCTTGTTAACAAGATTGAAATAGAACAAAAGTAGAAAAGTTCTATTAAAGATGACGAAAACCGCGCGTGTCATAGCTAAGATCCTACTGTTTCCAAAAGTGGTTTTCCTAGGTCTTGTCGGTTGGGCTTTGGTCTGGTTAAGCGAATCTCTAAATCTTAAAAAGAAAATGCGCGCTGAACATTAGGGTGATAGAAAATCGTGAAGAGATTTTTGGCGCGGATGGTTACTCGAGGAGTATTCGTTGGCGGCTTGCTAGCAGTTTTCGTTGTCACTCAGTTGCCCTTCATCGAAGCGGTCACCATCACAAGTATTTGCAGGCACGGCGGAGTCTGGATCGTCGAAGGCACAATCACCATCAACCCCCGGGAAACCCCGGCGAAAATGGAGTACAACCGCGACCCAAACGGCTTCTTGTTCTGGTGGGAGCAACACATCAACGAAGTCTTGGAGTCCCAGAGAATCCGGGCGGTACAAGTCCGAAACCTTCATCTCTGGTTCATCAGCGTTTCGCCGACACGAGACGTCATCGGATTCCAGGCGGAGCTTGTGTTCAGAGCGAAAAACCCAGCGATCTTTGGGTGAAATGCGCGCGCGCAAAGGATTGTGGGATAAAGTTGTGAAACGATAAAGTTTTTAAACAACAAGATTGAGTGTTAATATCTAAGTTCAGGGGAAGGGAACCCATGACAGAGGATATATTGAAGAAACTTAAGCAGGCTGTTATGAACTACGACGTTGAGGCAGCAGTTGAAGCCTCTAAAGAAGTACTCAAAACAGGCTCTGACCCGCTTAAGGCAATTGAAGAGGGATTAGGAGAAGGACTAAAAATCGTTGGAGAAAAATTTGGAGCTGGCGAACTCTTTCTTCCAATGTTGATGATATCAGCTCAAGCAATGAAGGAATCCCTAGCCATACTGGAGCCCGCGTTGGCAAAAGGAACCTCCAGAAAGGTTGCGGGCAAAGTCGTCATAGGAACCGTCGAAGGAGACATTCACGATATCGGCAAAAGCATCGTCGCCGCAATGCTCACTGCAAACGGCTTCGAAGTACACGACATCGGATGCGACGCTCCAACCTCTGAGTTCATGGAAAAGGTGAAAGAAGTAAACCCAGACATCATCGGAATGTCAGCCCTTTTGACAACTACCATGCCAAAGATGACCGAGGTGATTGACGCCCTCAAGAAGGAGGGGCTCAGAGGAAAAGTGAAAGTCATCGTAGGAGGCGCCCCGGTTTCAGCTGCCTGGGCCGAACAGATAGGAGCCGATAGTTACGGTGAAGACGCCATGGCAGCTGTTGATGTTGCCAAAAAATTGGTGGGCAAATAAAAGGAGCACCTTTTTCCTTCCAAGAATTGTATAATATGCGGACAACTTGTTAAAGTAGAATACCTTAGTGATAACTTGGCATTGGTAGGCACGAAGTCTGTTAAAGCCGTGGTTTTGAGAGACATAAAGCAAAAATAAAGGATATGGAAAGCAAAATTGAGGTAGCTGAAATTGGTTGGAGCAAGCTTAAACCTACTGTCAAAAACCGAATTAGACTATATCCACAATGCAACATTGGAAAT
>JABAOH010050185.1_pt1 | contig 10806 bp, 11 predicted proteins | sample 7062181 | NCBI WGS metagenome assembly JABAOH01 (sample SAMN14538630, study PRJNA623070) | marine sediment metagenome | biome: marine biome [ENVO:00000428]; feature: marine pelagic biome [ENVO:01000023]; material: deep marine sediment [ENVO:00002113]; isolation source: pool of 5 deep marine... | reverse complement strand
CCAGCTTGCGTCCATTACCCTGAGCCTTATCTCTTTTTTCCCGTTCCACTGATTAAACTCAGGCGTAAAAACCATATCTATTTTGCCGGGCAGAGTAGCGGGTTCCTTCAGGTTAAACCATATTGCATCATACACTTTATTATCCTTTCTCACTTTAAAACCCAGGTGCTTATCCTTAAATATGCGCTGGGAAATTACCTCAACCCCGCTGCATAGCAACACAGGCTCAGGGTTCCCAATTCCAAATGGTGCAAGTAAGCTGAACTCGGAGATTAGCTCTTTGGTTAAGTTCTCAAGATCAACTGTGCAATCTATCCTTAATTTCTGCTCGTATTGTCGATCTGTACTCTGAAGGGCTTTGTTAAACATTACTCTGAACGTCTCTATATTTTCCTCTCTAATAGAAAGCCCGGCAGCCTGCTCGTGCCCTCCGAATTGAAGGAACAGCTCGCTGCATTCAGATAGGGCTGAGTATATATTTACTCCTTCTACACTCCGGCCGGAGCCTTTGCCAACTCCACCATCATCAATTGCAATTAGGATCGTAGGTCTTTCATATTTTTCAACTATTCTCGACGCAACAATGCCGATAATCCCGGGGTGCCACTTCGTAGATGCCAGAACTATAGAGTTTGAACCTACCAACTCGGGATTTGATTCCAATTGAGCAATCGATTCCTTAATAATATCAGCCTCTGTGTTCTGTCTATCGGCGTTTTCTTTATTGAGCCCTTGGGCTAATTCCCTTGCGTTCTCTAAGTCGCTTGAGATAAACAGCTTTACCGCATTGTCGGCGGTGCTCATTCTGCCAGAGGCGTTTATCCTCGGGCCTAACTTAAATCCCAGGTCATAAGATGTGAGCTCGCCTTTTATGCTGCTTGCCTCTTTTAGAGCTTTTACACCGATTCTTTTGGGATTTTGCATCCTCTTTATTCCTTCTTTTACCAAAATGCGGTTTGCATCCAGCAGTGGTGCGCAATCAGCTACTGTGCCAAGCGCTACAAGATCGAGGTAGTCTCCAAGGTTCGGTTCTCCCTCTGTGAAAAAGCCAGCGTCCCTAAGGGCGCGCCTGAGAGCAATGACCAGATTGAAAATCACACCGACGCCAACTATTTCCTTTGCAGGGTATTTGCAGTCGGCTAGCTTCGGGTTTAATACCGAGACAGCCTCCGGGAGATCTTGGGGAGGTTTATGGTGGTCGGTAACAATAAAATCCACCCCGATTTCCTTAGCCTCCTCTACCTCGCTAACTGCAGTTATACCACAGTCCCCAGAAACGATGAGACTTACCCCTTGATCAGCCAGTTTCCTGACAGCCTCCATATTTATTCCGTATCCCTCTTTTAGTCTGTCGGGATTGTAGTATGTCACATCTGCATCAATGCTCTTTAGGAAATTATAGAGAAGCGCTGTAGCGGTTACACCATCAACATCATAGTCGCCATATATGGCAATCTTTTCTCCCTCTTCTAACCCTTTTTTTATTCTCTCAACAGCCTTTTCCATACCTTTCATAAGATAAGGCGAGGGAAGGTCAAAAAGCGTGCAGTTCAGGAAAAGATTTGCCTCAGTCTCATTCTCTATTCCACGATTTATGAGAATTTGAGCGGTAATAGGGGATATATTAAGGTTCTTTGAAAATTTATCTCTTAGCTTTGCATTCTCTTTTTCTATTATCCAATTCTTTTTCATTAAACTAGGTCTTTATTTATAGAGCAGCCGTTTTTAATGCGGGTTTACCAGCGTAAATTAGACAAAAAATATTAAGAATTTTCCTTTAGGTAGTCTACCAGAGCGCTTAGTCCTAAGAAATAACTGTTTATGCCAAATCCCGATATTACGCCGAGCGCTACTCCGGAGACGAATGACTTTTGCCTGAAGTCTTCGCGTTTGTGTACGTTCGATATATGCACTTCCACTACCGGCAGCCCGCAGGATAGTATTGCATCTCTGATTGCAACACTAGTGTGGGTATAGGCCCCGGGGTTGATTAGTATCCCCTCACAGCTCGATATGGAGTCCTGGATTGTGCTTACGATATCTCCCTCTGAGTTGGACTGGAAAAACGTAACGTCAACTCCGAGCTCTTGCGCCTTATCTGAAAGGGAGCTGTTTATTTCCTCAAGTGTCGTTGCACCGTAGATATCAGGCTCACGTTTGCCTAACATGTTGAGATTTGGTCCGTGAATTATTAATATCTGCATTTTCTCTTAGTCTCCAGATTCGAATCCTGCAAAGCTATTCATTTTATTTAACTTGGTTTTCTTCAATTTTTCAATTGCAGAATTTCTCTGGGACTCATCATCGTATATTTTCTCTATTACTTCTCTTGCCATATCATACTCGCCCTGTTCGATGTAGATGGACAGCATTGTCTCTGTATACAACTCATCTTTAGACGTAGAGTCATTTAGTTTAACCTCATTTATTTTTCTTGATTCAATAGGTGTTTCGAACACCCGGCTCACTTGTTCGCTCTCTTTCTCTGATATTGAAGCATTGATCTGATTTATTTCGTCAGCAAGAATATTGTCATCTCTGTGAAATACAAATACTCCTTCAAGTGTGGTTAGGGCCTTATCAAGCATGTCCTCGCTCCTGTAAATTTGAGATAATAGTTTTGCCGCTTCAACATTGTCAGGGCTGATTTCCAAAACTTTTTCCATTTCTTTTTTCGCCTGCTCTATCAGCCAGCGGTCATAATAAATTTTCCCCAGCATAAACCTGGCAGTAGCGTTGTTTTTGTTATGAACTAATCCCTGCACCAAAACTCCTATAGCCTTATCTACCTTGCCCTGTTTACACAAAATATCAGCCAGTTGTGAGAATGTGTTGGACGTGGGGTCTGAAGAGAGTATTTCTTCATACTTTTTCTCCAAAAGTGCAAGTTCACCCTCTTCATTATGTTTGGATTGGCACATATTATGTTCAGGATATTTGCTACTAAAATAAGAGTCAAGTTTTAATTCTGAAATGTACAAATTGGCACAATCCCCAAGTGCCATATTCCACAGAAACCAGCTTGCAATTTTGAACGTTCGTTCTTTTCTCATGCCTCAACCCTAGATAATGATTGAATATTTTTAACCTGATCACTATGGCACCAAGGTTGCACTATTTAATCCATAAAAGTATCTATTTGCGTAGCTTAGATGGGTACCTTCGGATTGGGTGCTAGCAGGTAGACCTATTATCATCTCAAGAAGAGGGGCAACAACTTCCTCTTGCATGTAACCTATTTGCCCCTCTTCAATTTTATCTTATCAAAATCTTTTCCTGATCATATCGATTAGAAAATCTGCTTCTTCTACTTTTAACAACTTGGCAAGAATGAAGTATACAATTACAGCTGCGATTACCGCCCCTGCCAGCACGCCAAGTTTCTCAATGGCAAACGCAGATTCGGTCCAGTAGGTGAGCTTTGACACCCGCCACACAAGCGCACCCATTATTGCTGAGATTACCGCCAGTTTTGCAATGAGTGTGAGTATGGATTTAATATTTATATTCCCAACTCTTCTCTCTATTAAGTAAAACAGGAGGAGAAAATTTACAATGGACGAGATGGAGCTTGCAAGCGCAAGCCCGGTGTGCTTATAGCCGAATGTGAATCCCAGCACATAGCCGAACACAGCGTTGACTATAAACGCTGCAAATGCAATAATAACAGGGGTTTTAGTATCTTGCATAGAGTAAAAAGCAGGGGCTGTGATCCTTATTCCGCCAACTGCCCAAAGACCAACCGCATATCCAAAAAGGGCCTGAGATGTGAAGATAGTAGCGGCATGGTCAAATTCCCCTCTTTGATACAACAGATTGATAATAGGCTCTCTTATTACTATTAGTCCTACCATTGCCGGTATCAGAATAAAAAACATGAGCCGCAAGGTGAATGAGTAGGTCTCTTTAAATTTATCGAAATCGTTCTTGGACACATGAGATGAGAGGCTTGGAAGCAGAACGGTTGCGATTGACACTGCTATTATGCCCAATGGGAACTCAATCAAGCGCTCTGCGAAGTAGAGATATGATATAGTGCCTTCAGCCATAAAGGACGCATACTGTGTGTTGACCAAAATATTCAGGTTATAGACCGCAACGCCAAAGAGCTGGGGTATGATGAGAAAACCTATCTTTTTCACTGCCGGGTGACGGATCATTTTTGTGGGGCTAAAGAGAAAACCTCTGCTTTTCAGAAACGGCAGCTGAAATACGAGCTGAAGAATTCCGCCGGCCATTACACCTACGGTGGCAGCATATATGGGCACATTGAAGTTTTTATAAATCAAAAATACTGCTGCAATTATGCACAAGTTCAGAATTACAGGTGAAAATGCCGGGGCGAAGAAATGCCTAAGCGAATTAAGTACACCCATGGATAGAGCAGTGAGCGAGATGAATAGGATATAGGGGAACATTATCCGGTTTAATGAAACAGCAAGCTCAAAGGTGCTCTGGTCAAAGCCGGCAGCAAATAGTTTGATTATGTATGGCGACAGCAGTATTCCTGCGATTGAAATAATAACCAGCAAAGATAGTAGGATGGTGAATACGGCGTCTGATATCTTTTTTGCTTCTTCTTTACTCTTCGTCTCTAGATATTCCGTGAAAACAGGTATGAAGGAGATAGTGAGTGATCCTTCGGCAAACAACCTGCGCAGCAGATTGGGAATTCTAAATGCTACCCAGAATGCGTCTGTTGAAGCGGTGGCTCCGAAAAAATATGCTATGACTACATCCCTTGCGTATCCGGCAATGCGGCTTAGGAATGTAAGTGAGCCCACAAGGCCTGCAGAACGTGTTATCTCCTCTTGATGCTTCATCTTGCTGCTCTTTTATGGTTAAGGACTAATCCACATCCTCAAATTCAATCTCTTTTCTCAAATAGCCAAGGATTTCTCTTACTTGCTCCTCTTGATCCTCGGTAGGTGTTATTTGCATAATACCATTTACAGGATCTTCAGTTCTTACCCATGCAAGGTGTGAGTAAGTTCCCATAATCGACTGAAAGTATACGGTTTCAGATATGTTTTTAAGTTTTATGTATATATTAGGCATATTTTCCCGGCTCTAAAAAATTATCAAGATTATATCTTAATTTGCTTCCTTTGTCCGATAGTTTGTTAAAGACACACAATTTTGTTTTATTATTTGCCTTCATGAAGTGGCATAAATTGGCATAAAGCATGTCATTTTATGCTATTCCTTACATATAATTATTTATTGATTTCAGTGTGATACAGCACGTTATTAAAGTAGGCTCCAGAACCCCTTATTTCTGGATACCCTTTATTTATGCTACTAAAGTGTGTTTTTTTAGCTAAAATAATAGTACTATTTTACGCATTAAGGATTTCCAAAAAATTGAGAAATTACGAAACCTTACTTGACAAACTTAACACAATTTTATATAGTGGTTCAAAGTGGCGTAAAGTGGCACAATGGGGCGCAGCATGTTTAGAGGAAGATACGAACATACTATGACCGAGAAAGGCAGGATTAGCATACCCTCCAAATTCAGAGAGGTGTGCAGGGAGAAGTATGGAGGTGAGATATTTATTGTCACCAATTTTGATAAGTGTCTTGCCGCATATCCTCTTAGGGAATGGAACGAAATCGAGAGGAAGGTGTCTGAGCTGCCACAATTTAGACAAGAAGTTATTTCATTCTTACGGTACTTGATGGGTAGTGCTGTTGATTGTCCGATGGACGGTCAAGGTAGAATTCTAATACCTCAGCCTCTTAGGAACCATGCCCGTATCGATAAAGAGGTAATTTTAATAGGTATGCTGACTAAGGTTGAGATATGGTCAAAAGATGTCTGGGAGCAGGAAGAGGCCGACAGGGCTTATGAAGAATTTAAAAAGAGCAGGGAGATTCTAGCAGCACAAGGACTATAGACCATGGAAAACGCTATATTGGAACAAAAAGCAGCAGTACACTTGCCGGTGATGACGAGCGAGGTTCTCGAGAATTTGATTACACGGAGAGACGGATTGTATGTAGACGCTACACTAGGCTTAGGCGGGCATACCAAAGCAATACTGGATGCAACGAACAAACAGTCCCGGGTAATTGGTATGGATGTAGATCAAGAGGCCATTGATATTGCTCGTAAGAACCTGTCCAAGTACAACAGCAGCGTAATTTATAGGAACAGCAATTTTTCAGAAATTGACAGGGTGCTTTTGGACCTGGAGATAGCAGAGATTGACGGTATCGTTGCAGATCTCGGAATGTCGTCCTATCAATTGGATTCGAGCGAGCGAGGGTTTAGCTTCAGCAGGGATGAGAAGCTCGATATGCGGATGGATTCAAGGCTCAGGTTCACAGCTTATGACTTGGTAAATGAGATGAGCGCCGATGAAATCTCTAAGGTTCTCAAAATATACGGCGAGGAAAGGTGGTCTAAGAGAATTGCCAAACGCATAGTGCAGGCTAGAAGTGAGAAGCCTATCACATCATCGTCGGAGTTGGCCAATTTGGTTTATGAGGCAGTTCCAAAAAAATTCCATCCAGCCAAGATACACCCCGCGACCAAAACTTTTCAGGCATTCAGGATAGCTGTTAACCATGAACTAGAGAGAATTGAGGAATTTATTCACAAGGCTATACCGTTTCTGAAATCAGGCGGCAGATTAGTGATCATCTCATTTCATTCCCTAGAAGACAGGCTTATTAAAACTCAGTTCCAGCATTTTTCCTCCCCCTGCATTTGCCCTCCTGATTTACCTAGGTGTGGATGCGGCAAACGAAGTGAAATAAAAGTACTTACCAAAACCCCATTGGTGCCGGGGGAAGCAGAGGTAATAAATAACCCAAGGTCCAGAAGTGCTAAAATGCGAGTAGGAGAGAAACTCTGAAATGGCTCATAAGCTTGCCTCTAGAAAAAAGAAAATAAAGGAGTCCAGAAATTCCTTTTTATCGACCGGAATCATAATTTTAATATTGATTGCAATCGGACTTTCTTTGATATATGTAAGAATCAAGGTTGAAGAGGTGAGCCTTGGATATGAAATTTCCAGAAATAAAAAAACCACTGAAGACCTCTTAAAAGAAAACAGAATCCTGCAATCAGAATTCATGAAATTGAAGGCTCCGGAGAAGCTCGAAGAAGCGGCTTCTGAGCTAGGGTTTAAGTTTCCTACGCAGGAAGACATTATTTATATCGAGAAAAATAAAGTAGTAGGTAAATAGATGGTTAGGCTAAAAAGAAATACTAAAAGAATGTCTCTAGCGAGGGACCTGGATAAGCCCAGATGGAGGGTTTTTATGATCGCGGCCCTTATAATTGCACTTTTCGCTATGGTGGGCGTAAAGGCTCTTGAGCTTCAGGTCATGGATCGTGAGAGGGCGTTTAAGTTAGCAAGAAAACAGCACCATGGAACCTCAACTCTTCTACCCAGAAGAGGGACGATATATGACAGAAGCGGAAAGGAACTCGCTATAAATGTCGATGTTAAATCCATTTACGCAAACCCAAAGAATATAGAAAATCCTGAGGATACGGCGAAGCTTTTATCCGAAAAATTTAATCTTCCCGAAAAGACAATACAGAAGCGTCTATCTTCTAATAAATCCTTTGTTTGGATAAAGAGACTTGCGGATCCGAAATCCAGTGAGGAAATAGAGAGCTCTGAGATAGAAGGGCTAGGATTTATACCTGAGCCTAAGAGAGTATATCCAAACGGATCACTGATGGGACAGGTGATAGGGTTTACCGATGTTGACTCTATAGGCATTGAAGGAGTCGAGTACAAATATGACGGCTCGCTTATTGGAAAGACCAGGAAGATCAGCTTAAAGAGAGATGCCCGCGGGCACAAAATACTCAGCGACCCAAGCGATATTCAGAATATAGAGAGGCATACAACTGCAGGAGAGGACATTCATCTTACCATCGATTCCCAGGTGCAGCACATAGTAGAGAGGCAGCTCAAAGAGGGAATTGAAGAGATGGGCGCAGAGAAGGGTATGGCAATTGTTATGAACCCTGAGACCGGAGAGGTGCTCGCTATGGCTTCTTATCCTTTTGTCGACCCTAATAGCTATAGTAAATTCCCGGAGGAAAACAGAAGAAATCTTCCCATATGGTATGCACATGAGCCAGGTTCTACAATGAAGGTATTTTTAACGGCAGCCGCATTAGAGGACAAGAAAGTGAACCCGCACTCAAAGTTCAACTGTGAGAACGGCAGAAGGAAAATAGGCTCGGCAGTTATCAAGGACGTAAAAGCAAGGGGAACACTAACGGTAGCGGAGATAGTTAAATACTCGAGCAACATCGGAGCATCTAAAATCGGCGAGCTATTAGGAAGGGATAAATATCATAGATATCTAAAGAAATTCGGATTCAGCGAAAAAACGGGAATAGGTCTCCCCGGAGAGTCAAAGGGCCAGCTTGCAAGCCCAAGGAAATGGGGCGCAATAGAGCTTGCCACAATATCGTTTGGTCAAGGAGTTTCTGTGACATCACTCCAGCTTGTAACAGCACTGTCGGCAATTGCTAACGGCGGCTATCTCATGAAGCCATATGTAGTTGAAAAGATAGTGGACCCTGAGGGGAATGTAGTTAAGGAAAACAAACCCGAGGTTGTAACAAGAGTAATATCCTATGATACCTCTGACCAGATGAAGCGGATGTTAAAGAGTGTAGTCGAAGACGGGACAGGAAAGAGAGCTCAGATTACCGGGTTCACGGTTGCAGGAAAAACCGGTACGGCTCAAATACCGGATCCTAAATTCGGAGGGTATCACCCAGATAGGTATATTGCCTCATTTATCGGATTTACCCCGGTTGAAGATCCGGAAATTGTTATGGCCGTTGTAGTTGAAGCGCCAAGGAAGAGAACCCACGGGGGATCAGTGGCTGCCCCGATATTTAAGCAGATAGCCGAAAAAGTGCTTTTCCATATGGAAGTTAGTCCGAATAGGGAATTAGTGGGTATGAAAGTGATGCCCGATTTAAGCGGTATGAGCGCGAGGGATATACTTAAGTGGTCCGAGGAAGAAGGAATTAAAGTACAGGTAAGAGGCAGCGGTTACGTAGCTAGTCAAAAACCTCAGCCGGGAGACTTGATTAAAGAAGGTATGGTTTGCTCTATCGAGCTTAAACAAAAATATGATCTTTAGAGAACTACTAGATGGAGTGGATGTTACAAATTTCAAGGGAGATGAAGAATTAGGAATTTCCGGGATAAGTTTTGATTCAAATAAAGTAGAAGAGAATTTTTTGTTCGTAGCCCTAAGCGGCGACAAAGCCGACGGTCATAACTACATAGATTCTGCAATTAGCAAAGGCGCAAAAGCGCTTATAGTTGAGAAGTCCAAAGACATAGGAACCAAGGACATATCAATAGCCCGCGTGGGTGATTCAAGAGCTGCTCTTGCTCGGATTTCAGCAAATTTTTACTCGCATCCCACCAGCGAGCTCACACTTGTCGGTATCACCGGTACAAACGGCAAAACCACTGTTACGTACTTGCTTGAATCAATATGGAACAATGAGAACAAGAGCTCCGGAGTGATTGGAACAATCGATTACCGCTACTCAGGACGCATCAAAGAGTCGACTATGACAACTCCAGAGTCGCTGGATTTGATGAGGATGATAAAAGAGATGAGAGACGAAGGAGTAGAAGCTGTTGCGATGGAGGTATCCTCACATGCCATAGATCGCCAAAGGGTGGGAGGCTGTGAATTTGATGCTGCCATTTTTACAAACCTTACTCAGGACCACCTTGACTATCACGGATCCATGGAGAGCTATTTTGAGGCGAAGAAGAAGCTATTTACAGAGTACTTAGCTGCGAGCCCTAAGAAAAATAAATTCTCTGTAATTAATATTGATGACCCATACGGCGCAAGGCTGCTGGGTGAGGTGAGCGGGGAAATTATTAGCTATTCAATCAATAACGATACCGCCACCGTATACGCAAAGAGTTCTGAGATTACAGATCAAGGCATAGAGGCAACTATAAGTACTCCCAGAGGGGATGTTGAGATAAAATCAACACTTTTTGGAGAGCATAATTTATCAAATATTCTAGCTGCTGCAGCGACTGCAGTCTCGCTGGGCTCAAACTTGGAATCTGTCGAAAGCGGTCTATCTAACATAGACCCGGTTCCTGGAAGGCTTGAGGCTGTTCCCAACGAGTTCGGCTTTAATGTGCTGGTGGATTACGCTCATACGCCTGACGCCTTAAAGAACGTGCTTCTTGCCGTAAGACCGCTTACCAAAGGAAACCTTATACTGGTGTTTGGATGCGGAGGCGATAGAGACAACGCAAAAAGGCCGCTGATGGGCAAGATAGGAAAAGAGCTCTCTGATGTGCTTATCATTACCTCAGATAACCCAAGGACTGAAGACCCCGAAATTATTCTAGACCATATAGAAGAGGGAGTTAATCAGGTTCCCGGGAATAATAGACCATATACTAGACTTGCCGACAGAACTTCAGCAATTAGGCAAGCGATAAAAACAGCGCAAAGAAACGACACGGTGCTTATAGCCGGTAAAGGTCACGAGGATTATCAGATAATAGGAACTACTAAGTATCCGTTTGACGACAGAGAAATTGCAAGGGAGGCATTAAAAGAGCTTTAGTACATGAATAAGATGCTGGATCTAAATTTCATACTTAATACTACAGGCGGGAAACTTGTTTCAGGCAGTACTGAAGCTGAGTTTAGCGGCGTGTCTACAGATACGAGAAAAATTAGTGATGGAGAGATATTTTTTGCACTCAGAGGTGAGAACTTCGACGGGCAGAGTTTTGTAGAAGAGGCATTTAACAAAGGCGCTGC
>JABAOH010004041.1_pt1 | contig 10807 bp, 8 predicted proteins | sample 7062181 | NCBI WGS metagenome assembly JABAOH01 (sample SAMN14538630, study PRJNA623070) | marine sediment metagenome | biome: marine biome [ENVO:00000428]; feature: marine pelagic biome [ENVO:01000023]; material: deep marine sediment [ENVO:00002113]; isolation source: pool of 5 deep marine... | reverse complement strand
CATCGGGCTTATACGCTCCAATTCACATATTTGTCACAATTTCATTGAAACTTAGTCTATTCTTGCGTCTTCTCGAGAGTAACGCTTTTCTCATGGTCCATGCAACACTTCAGCGGAGGGCGATGAGTTTATGGAAGTGTCTACAAGGTCTCAAGCGGTTCCATGGTCTGGAGTTAGGAAAATGTTTGATCTAGCTGGAAGGTATAAAGGCGTCATAAATCTGTCTGTTGGAGAGCCGGATTTTAACACTCCCCAACACGTCCTTGACGCTGCTGCAGATGCTATGAAAGCGGGATATACCCGTTACACTCCAAACGCTGGGCTTATGGAGTTAAGAGAGGCTCTTGCGGAGAAGCTTCGTAAGGAGAATGGAATAGAGGCTGATCCAGCTACGGAGATCATAGCCACGGTGGGTGGGATGGGTGCTTTATCTTTAGCTGTGCTTGCTATGATAGATTCTGGGGATGAAGTGCTAATTCCTGACCCGGGGTTTGTCAGCTTTGAGGCCCAAGTTATACTGGCGGGCGCTAAACCAGTACCACTGCCCTTGAGGGAGGAAAACGAGTTCAGCATTGATCCCAGCGATGTGGTTAGCCAGATTTCGCCGAGAACGAAGGCTCTTATGATCAACTCGCCATCCAATCCAACAGGAGCCGTTACGACCGAGAGAGAATTGAGAAACATTGCGCAAATTGCATGCCAGCATGACCTGACAGTGATCTCTGATGAGGCTTACGAGAGCATTCTCTACGATGGGACTAAACATTTCAGCATAGCATCTCTTCCAGAAATGAGGAATAGAACAATAAGCATTTACTCATTCTCGAAGACGTATGCGATGACTGGATGGCGCATCGGCTACGCAGTTGCAAATGAGGCAATAGTTCGCGAGATGATAAAACTTCAGGAGCACATCGTGGCTCATCCGAGCTCTATATCCCAAAAGGCTGCTATCGCAGCTTTGCGAGGACCACAGGATTGCGTGAGGGAGATGGTGAAGGAGTATGAGGAAAGAAGAGACTTGATCTTCAACGAGGTTAATAAGATAGATGGAATAACATCTTTGAAGCCAAAAGGAGCTTTTTATTTATTCCCGAATGTAAGCAAATTTGGATCATCAGCGGATTTGGCCATGTACCTACTAGAAAAGGCTAGAGTTGTGACGGTTCCAGGAGCGGCCTTTGGCAACCACGGGGAAGGATATCTGAGGCTTTCTTATGCAACGTCCAAAGAAGAAATAAGGGCGGCTATTTCTAGGATACGAGATGCTATTGAAAAATTGTCAGCTAAGTGACCAGCAATCGATCAAATTTGACCATGGTCTTCGTTTAAGAGTATTGTCTTCCCAACCGCAAGATGAAGACCTAGAGTAAAAGAAAAGCATAAATAAACGGTAGAAAGATTTTCAATTGCTAAAATAGGCGACATGGCATGGCTAAAGTATCGGTGAAGTTCCTTGGGCGCGTTAAGGAAGTTACGGGAGCGAACGGAACAGAAATCAGTATCAGAGAAGGAGATATGGTCAAAATGTTATTAAATCGCTTGAATCAAAGGTTCGGAGAAACCTTTCGCAAATTTCTCTACGATCCCGAGACGAATAATCTGCGCACCCTAATTGTTATTGTTGTCAACGGTGTAAATGTGATGACCCGCGAAGGCTTGGAAACGAAGCTACGGGATAATGATCTTGTATTTATAACAACTCCGATCGCTGGCGGATAACCAAGATATAATGAAGGTTTTTAGGCGAAGACCTCCATAAGTCTCCGCTAATCTTAAGGATGTTCACACGAATTAGGGGATAATGGATTGATTTCTCGATACGATGTAGTTGTTATTGGAGGAGGCATAGCGGGCGTAAAGGCCGCTACAGAAGCTAAGATTTCTAATCCATCCGCGTCAGTTGTCATGATTTCTGAGGAACCTTCGATATACGCAAGGACAGGCCTTATACCTCTTATTCGAGGAGAGCTTAGATCTCTTGACGACATTCTAAAATATCCATTGAGGAAATTACGAGACCTCAATATCAAATTTCTAGGCGATTGTAGGGCGATTACTATTGACCGTAGTAGACATCTTGTTCAGACTGAAAGTATATTGACTCATAAGGTTCTTCGAATAGGGTATGAGAGATTAGTCATTGCAACCGGAAGCGTTCCAGATGTTCCGCGAATAAACGGACGTGAACTGCCAGGAGTATTCACTATCAAGTGGTTTGATCAAGCTCTTTCTCTTTCACGATATTTAACCCCAGAAAAAGAAGCGCTTATAGTGGGAGCAGGCTTCATCGGGCTCAAAGTCGCAGAGGCTCTAAAGAAACAAGGAATGAGAGTAACGATTGCTGTTCGCTCACGTATACTTCGCATGGTCATCGAACAAGATCTTTCGCTACTTCTTAAAAGACACATTGAGCGGAAAGGAGTGAGAGTACTAACAGGAGTTTCACCTACAGAGGTGGGAGGTAAGAAAAGGGTTGAGTATGTGAAATTAGATGACAAAAAGATTCCTGCGTCCATCGTAATATTTGCTACTGGGGTAAATCCTAACTTCGAGATAGCAAAAAGAGCCGGCGTGAAACTCGGCGGAACAGGAGCGATTAAGGTAAATCGCTACATGCAAACATCGGCTCCCGAGATATATGCCGCGGGAGACTGCGCGGAAGTCACCGACATCATAGCTGGTAAGCCTGTATATCGTCCACTCGGTAGCTTAGCGGCACGAACAGGTGAAATCGCTGGATCTAATGCGGCGGGGGGCGAAAGGATCTTCCCTGGTTCCCTTAGGAGACAATACGAGAACGTCTTTGACGCCCATATTATAAGCATGGGTCTAAGCACGGAAGAGGCTCTGAATCTTGGGATATCCGCAGAAGACGCTGACGCTGAAATAAAGAACCTGAAGCACGAGTTGCTCTCTATAAAAAGGCCGCTGGACGCTCGAATGAAGGTAGTCCTAGAGAAGGGCACAGGCACCGTGATTGGCTGGCAGGTTGTAGGGCGTTCCAAGCAGGGCGCTTGGTATTCCTTATGCTTAGAGGAGTTGATCCGAAATAGGCGGAGCGTGAGCTACCTTCAAGAACTGGGGCTGAACGTTACATAAGGCCCTACGTCACTTAACGTTAACGCCGCTTTTCACGTTTTGGAAGTTTACCAAGTTTTTGAAGCTCGTTTGCCACATCCTTTAGTTTTAGCATCTCTAGCGTTTCTTTGTAAGGCCAGCTGGTTTTGAGATCCCAACCATGAAGAGTATAATATTTATCTAGCATGCCATTCATTTCTTCTTCTGAGTTTACAAAGCCTTTGGTGGGTCCAGATGCAACAGGCTCGTGCATGAGTCTCCATGGCAAGTCGTCAAGCTTTCGATCGGCTCCTTCTCTAATGTTAAAGCATTTCTCCAGGGTGACGATTCTCCTCCCGGCGAGCATTATTTCGTTTTCGGTCATCGGTATCCCTGTGGCGAAAGTGAACATTTCCGCCATGTTGCTTGGTGTAACGCCGTATGCCGCTGTTGATGTGAAGGCGCAGAACCCTAAGGAATCTGTAACCGCGTAGCAATCTTCGTGCCATCGGACGATCTCAGGTCTAAATTCAATGTAACGTGGAGAGGCCCATTTCTTGTCTCCAGTTATTTTTTCAATTAACGCTATGGCTTCAGGGCTGGCTCCGAATTCGGCGAAGGTTTCTGTGTGAAGATGATCCGGTCCTCTGGGATTAACCGCAAACGCAAGCGCGTATGATTTCGCTGATCTGGTTTCTACGCTTGATTGTTCAAGGCCCTTTGAATTGCATATTGCCCACTTCCAAGAACCCTTCCCAACTTTTTCGGCGGCTCGTTTTACACCCTCGGCCAGAAGGTTTCCAATCTTGCCCTTCCGATATCCTATCATTTCCACAGTTTTTACAAGAGCCTCACTATTCCCGAACGTAAGATCTATCCCATCCGTGTCTTTCTTTGTGAGGATGTCCCTCTCGTAGGTTTCCATGGCCCATTGGATGACGTTTCCAGTCGATATCGCATCTAGTCCTAATAGGTTGCATAGCTCATTTGCCTTAAGGACAGCCTCTGTGTCGAGAACCCATGTTCCGCCTCCGAGGGCGCAGAAATTTTCGTATTCTGGACCACCGGTGAAGGTTCCAGCGTAAGGTCCTTCGTCTACGCTAACATATCTGTGGCAACTAATTGTGCAGCTGAAACACCCAACTCTCCTCTTTAGGTATCCCTTCTCAACCAAGTTCTGACCCGTTAACGGCTTTACGTTTTCCAGATGACCTGATCTAAAATTGTAATTCGGAAACGCATGCAACTCGTTGACGGGTTCAATGGATCCTGAAGTCCCATAATTGTAAAGCGATTGGGCTCCACTATCCTTGGCTAAACTTTCTCTTGCTGAAAGGGCTACTTCCCTAAACTTGTCTGGGTCTTTGATCGTGATCCTTTTTGTTCCTCTGACAGCGACGGCTTTTACCTTTTTTGACCCCATCACCGCCCCTGCCCCACCTCTTCCGGCCGCATGATAAACTGAGTTCATGACAGCTGCAAATCTTACAAGGTTCTCTCCTGCAGGGCCGATACAAGCGACTTTTGCTTCTCTGTCGCCGAGGTCTTGTTTAAGGGACTCATCCGTCTCCCTTACGTTTAGTCCCCATAGGTGTGAAGCGTCCCTTAACTCCACCTGATCATCGTTGATCCAGATGTATACAGGTGACTTGGATGTTTCGTGCAGAACTATGTGATCGTACCCTGCAAACTTAAGTTCAGCGCCCCAGTGGCCTCCCATGTTTGTTTTTAGGTATAGATTTGTGGCGGGTCCCTTACAGGTTACTGTTGTTCTACCAGAAGAGGGTGCTGTGGTTCCCGTTAACGTTCCCGTACCGAATATCAAAACGTTTTCAGGACCCAAGGGGTCAATGCTCGGTTTTTTTATCAGGGCCCATAGAAGTTTGGCATTTATTCCTCTGGCTCCAAGAAAGCGCGCACCTAACTGCTTCTTAAGCTCCTCTGTCCAGATTTTCTTCTTTGCCAAATCGATGTGTAAGATTTTACTAGCCCAAGCGTACAATATGATCACCCCTCTCATAGAATAGCCGTTAGGGCTTTAGCCCGTCTTTCTAAAGACCTCCACTTTTTCTCGATGTTTGAGCGATCCAGGTCGGCGTATTTTATGGCCCCGGGTATGCAAACCCGGGCGCATTCGGGTTGGCCGTCGCAGAGGTCGCACTTAACGGCAATGCCTCTCTTCAAGGACATGGCTCCGAAGGGGCATGCCCAGATGCACTCCTTGCAACCGATACATTTATCGCTGTCGACGAGTAGGGCGCCTGTTTCAGCGCCCCTCGCTATCGCTTGTGTGGGACAGACGTTTTTGCATGGAGCGTCAGCGCATTGTTCACAAATTATGGGGACGTTCAGGCATATGCTTTCCATCTTTGGCACCCATATTCGTGAATCATTGAGGTTAAACAGCTTCTCCTTAGCCAAGGAGCAGGCGACCATGCACGCTCTACATCCAGTGCAGGCGTCTAAATCTAAAAATAGGACACGACTACTCATTCACGAACCTCCGAACATAGTCTAGAGTCTAATCTCAACTTATGGCAATTCATATATCTTTTCCTTTCGTCCGGGAAGTTGAGAAGTTTTTCATTTGAAGATTTTCATTACGCCTTCTCAGTTTATGTCATGTATTCCTTAACCGTTTTAATGGCTAGCCTAGTGTTTATTCCCATCGTGAAGATAATGGGCAGGGTAATTCCCGCATCTTTGTATTCCTCCAGCTTCTCGCGACATCTTTCTGGCGTGCCAGTGGCGGTGTAAGTTTCTACAATAGCATCGGTTACGAATTTGGTAGCCTTCGCCATTCCTTTTGTTTCCAAGGTTTCCCTGATGGGTTTAACGTCATCCTCGTCGAAACCACTCATCTTGAGGTACTTTGGATCAGAATATGAAAGGGCGAAGGCCAGAAAGCCCTTCATAACTTTGTTATTCACTCGACCCGTTTTGGACATTGCGGTTAAAACATAGGTTGCAACGTCGATCTTGGCAGGATCTCGACCAGCTTTTTCAGCGCCTATCTTGACGTTCTCAACAGCGTATTTCACGTATTGTGGAGAGCAACCCGCGGTGAGCAAGGTGCCGTCTCCTATTTCCCCTGCCAGCTGTAGCATCTTAGGCCCTATCGCCGCAACGTAGATCGGAATATGCAATCTAGTAGGCTTAAAAGGTTCAAGGAGGGAAAAGTAAGGGTTTACTCCTAAGGTCACGTCCTTGAGGTTGGTTGCACGGCCTTGAAACGTAACATCTTTCCCGGCCAGTAGTTCTCTTATTACATGAACGCTCTCTCTCATCGTTGCAAGTGGCCGCTCAAATTTTATGCCCATCTGCTCGATGAGAGGCGGCACCCCCGTTCCAAGCGCCAGTATCGCTCTTCCTTTTGAGAGTTCGTCTATTGTCGCGATGGTCTCTGCAATGACTGCTGAGTTCCTTGAGTAAGGATTGATCACGCCAACCCCGACCTTAATCTTTTTTGTGGCTAGAGCGAAGCATGCTAGCGGGGAAACGGCGTCTCTGAGAAAGTAGTCTTCAGCCATCCAAGCTGATTCAAAACCAGACCTCTCAGCTAGCTTGATGTATCTCACCATCTGCCCAACAGATAATGGCGCACCAGTAAACCCGATTCCGAATCGTTCCATGACAAACCATCTCGTAACCTTTGAGATAATCAAAAACTTAAGTTTTGTCACATTCTAGAGCGCGCTAAGCGTTTTGTTGAGTTTCCTTAAGGCTTTGTCCGCGTAGCTAAGTCCGGTCTCTAATTCGTTGGCTTCGCCGCCGAATCCCAGCCTTAGGTGCCTGTTCATTTCAAAGCAGTAGCCTGGAACGACAAATGTCTTATATTTCTTTGCCAGCAGAAGACAAAGATCGTCGGTTGGCACATTTGTTTTCAATCTGGGAAAGCATACGACGCCACCTTCTGGAGGTATCCATTCCAAATCTTCTCGGCGTTTCATCCATTCCTCAACCGTTTTTTGGTTGATCGCAACCTTTTGCTTTATTTTTCTTAAGAACTCTGGCTTTCTCTGTAAAACGAACTTAGTAATCTCTTCACTCATAACACAATTACAAATCGTCAATTGCTCTCTAACTGCACGAACAGACTCTATTATAGATTTATCTGCGGCAACCCATCCAATTCTAATTCCTGGAAGTCCATACACCTTCGACATGCTCGTTATGCTTATAGCGTGAGGACTTAATGTTGCTGCTGGAGGCAAAGCTTTCTTGAAAGTCAACTCTCGGTAAGTTTCATCAAGCAACAAATAGGTGCCGTGAGCCTCCACCATCTCCACAATCTCATACAACATCTTCTCCGTGATCATCGAACCGGTTGGATTGTTGGGGTGGGTTATAGTAACCAACTTTGTTTGAGGCGTGATCAAGTTCTCTAGCTTTTCAAGGTTAGGCTTAAATTTTTCTTCAAAAGTTAAATGCAACAGATCTAGTCGACGATTCAAAGATTTCGGAACTTCGTACAAGGAAGGATAGTTTGGATGTTCAACTATTATATGGTCGTTTGGCCCAACGAGGGAGGCGACCACCGCAAAATTTGCCTCACTAGCACCGGTCGTAACCGCTATCTGGTCTGGAGAAAAGCCTTCATAATCTTGAGCTATTAATTCTCTTAACTCAGGGTTTCCTCTATGATGCCCGTAACGAAGCGGCAAATCATCTAGATTGAGATTTAATGAGCTGAATTTCAAGAATTTGACTCCACTTTCACCAATATCGTAGTCAACCTCATATTGATAGTTGTCAAACCACTCTTCTATCGGCATGCGCTTGAATCCCATAAAATCCCTCATGAAAACCTGGAGATAACATATTCTATGTAGACCTTGAAGTGGTTTTTCAGCTTTTTGTTTTCCCCTAAACTTTATAGCGAAGGGATAAATTGTTTTTCTTGCCTGGAAGATGAAGCAGTTACCTTCGGACTAAAGCGATGGATTCGGTGAGGAATAAGTGTGAAGCGAAAAATAACGGCCATGTTTGAGCCTTTAGGTCTAAAGGTTAAGACCGAAACTGGAAAAACAATCTTTGAAATCGCCCGCGAGAACGGTGTGGCTATTCGATCCGAATGCGGTGGAAAGGGAAACTGCGGCAAATGTAAAATAATCGTACGCAACCAAGAAGCAGTCGGCAAACCAACTGATGCCGAAAAAAAACACTTAACAGAAAGCGAAAATCGTTCAGGTTTGAGGTTGGCATGCCTCACAACTCCTCAGAAAAGTTTAGTTCTAGTGATTCCTAGAGAAAGCAGAATCACGACGAGAAAAATACAACTGTTCGGATTGGAAAAACACGTGAAAGCCAAACCGAACGTCAAGAAATTTTATTTAAGTTTGGAGAAACCGACCTTGGAAGACGCAAAACCGGATCTTGAAAGACTTATTGACGAACTGAAAAAGCAAAGAGACCTGGAAAGTGTCCGTTTAGAGATCGATCATCAAACCCTGAAAGGCTTGCCCCAAGTTCTTAGAAATGCAAATTGGAAAGTAACAGCGACAATTTTGGGTAAAAGAAAGATAATTACAGTTGAAAGCAGAAACACTCTAAACAGAGTTTTGGGATTGGCGATAGATGTTGGGACCTCTAAAATCGTTACATATGTCGTGGATCTAACGACGGGAAGAGTCTTGGGAACCGGAGCAATCGAAAACCCTCAAATGATGTATGGAGAAGACATAATTTCAAGGATAACCTACACGGCTAAAGATGGGAAATACCTCAAAATTTTACAGTTAATGGTGGTTAACGGAACAAATGAAGCCATAATTGAAGGTTGCAGGGAAGCAAACGTGAACCCCGAGAACATTTATGAGGCCGTTTTTGTTGGAAACACCGCCATGCACCACCTGTTTTTCGGGATTCAGCCAAAATATGTTTCTCTGTCTCCATATACTCCAACCCTAGGTAGATCAATATGTGTGAAAGCAGGAGAATTGGGAGTGAAGATTAACCCAAACGCTATGGTTTGTTCCTTACCCATCATAGGTGGGTTTATCGGTCCAGACGCGGTTGCAGATGTCCTCGCAACCGGAATGCACGAAGCGGATGAGACCTCGCTGTTGCTAGACATAGGGACAAACACCGAAGTTTTCTTGGGTAACAAGAATCTAATGCAGTGTTGTTCGTGCGCCTCTGGACCTGCCTTTGAAGGGATTCATGTGAAACACGGTGTCAAGGCCGTGGACGGCGCAATAGAGAAGGTGCGTATCGCACCTTCATCATTGAATGTTGAATACAAGACGATAAATGACGCACCACCAGTCGGAATATGCGGGACCGGAATGATCGACGCAGCGGCTGAAATGCTAAAAAACGGAATAATAAACACCCACGGAATATTTGTCAAGACGCTTAAAAATCCTAGACTGAAAAAAATCGAAGGGCAAAAATGTTTTGTTCTGGTTCCAAAAGAGAAAAGTGGAACCAAAAAAGAAATTGTAATCACACAAAAGGACATAAACGAAATACAACTGGCAAAAGCAGCAATATTCACCGGATGTTCTGTTCTAATGAAGAGAATGGGGTTGACCGCTGACGATATAGGTAAAGTGTTCATAGCCGGAGCCTTTGGAACATCCATGAATCCCGAAAACGCAAAAATCATAGGGCTGGTTCCAGATGTCCAGACGGAAAAAATAGAGTTTGTGGGCAATACCGCAATAATTGGGGCCAAAGCGACTCTAGTTTCAACAGATATGAGAGAGAAAACGAACGAGATTGTTAAGAAGGTAGTTTATGTGGAGTTGGCGGCTGAATCGAGTTTCATGAGTGAGTTTTCAAAAGCCTTGTTTATTCCGCACAAAGAGTTGGAGAGGTTTCCGTCCGTTGAGAGAATTTTGGAGAGAGGATGAATGTGGCGGTTTGAAACTGACCAGAAAACATTTGAAATTGGGGGAGTTCACGTAGGCGGTCAGCCAGGTGAGTTCCCCACTGTCCTGATAGGTTCAATCTTTTATGAAGGACACAAGATAGTCGAAGATCCTTTAAGTGGAGTTTTCGATAAGAAAATGGCTGAAGAGCTGTTAAATAAACAAGATGAGATGTCCGAGAAAACCGCTGATCCGTGCATGGTCGACGTTGTTGCGTTAACATCCAAAGCAATCCAAAAATACATTGAGTTCGTGGTAGAGATAACGGATGTGCCTATCTTAATTGATAGCTCTTCTGCTGAAGTGAAAATTTCAGGGGCAAAATATTCGACGGAGGTGGGGTTGAATAACAGAATAGTTTACAACTCCATTGATTATCATGTCAACGATGAAGAAATTAAAGCCTTGAAGGAAAACAAGGTGAAAACCGCCATTATTCTGACCTATAACCCACGAAATGTATGGCCCGCTGGCAGAATTGAAATCTTGAAGGGTAATTCCTCACAGAAAGGCCTCCTCAAAATCTCCGAGGATGCTGGGATAGAAAAACTCTTGATCGACACTGCGGTGCTGGACGTTCCAAGCATAGGTTTAGCAGTCGAGGCCATCGTTCTCGTCAAAAAAGAGTTTGGGCTTCCATGTGGAGGAGGACCGGTAAACGCCGTTTCTGAGTGGAAAAGAGTGAAGGAGTTCGGTGTGCATGCAAAAAATGTTTGTGTGGCCAACGCTGTAACTGCTATGCAATACGCTGGAGCCAGCTTTTTGTTATACGGTCCCATAGGAAACGCCGAAGTGGTTTTTCCGGCAGCGGCCATGGCTGACGCTTTAATAGCATACAATGCGAGGGTGCATGGAACCAGACCGAAAACAAG
>JABAOH010014282.1_pt1 | contig 10813 bp, 13 predicted proteins | sample 7062181 | NCBI WGS metagenome assembly JABAOH01 (sample SAMN14538630, study PRJNA623070) | marine sediment metagenome | biome: marine biome [ENVO:00000428]; feature: marine pelagic biome [ENVO:01000023]; material: deep marine sediment [ENVO:00002113]; isolation source: pool of 5 deep marine... | reverse complement strand
TATTTATAATGTAATCAGTTTAATAGTCTTTTTTGTTACATAAGTTATAAATAATTTTTTACTGTTACAGATGTTACAATAACTATATTTATATAGAAAAATTTAAATTTGAGTAATAAATATTTACTTTACCAAATTTTTATATTTGGGGAGGTAATAAAAAATGAAAAAGAAAATAGTATGTATATTATTAGGTACGCTGGTAATAGCCGCTACTGTTCTTCCAGTTTCAGGACATACATCCTCTGCGTTGCCCTTTACCTATGGAGATAAAATTGACCAACGTCAGGAGAATTGTGGTGATTGTGCATGAGCGAACTATTCTGCCTGGCAGGAATTTGTACCAACAGTAAATAACCTAGAGTTCGGGTGGAAGTTAATGTTGCCCATACTGGATCGGCAAATGAACCCCCACTCATCTTATCAATTGAACAACCTCTTCTCTTGGTACTATCTTAACACAAATGAGTCTTCCTTGGAATGCTACACCTCAAATGAATTGTAATTGGACATCTTTCGATGTTCCAGATATAAGTCTTACTCCAGGAATTACCTATTACATTGTTCTAACATTTGCTATGGGTGGTGATTATAACTGGTGTGGTGCCTGGAATAATCCATATCCCCCTGGAGAATCTAATAGAGATCCCGATTGGGATTGGACTTTTAGAACGTATTATGAAGAGATTCCTGAGGAATGCTGCCTCAAGATTGAACGCATGACAGGTGGATTATTTGCTCCAACTGCATCACTCAAGATAGATGCAGAAATTAAAAAAATTGGAACCGCAGAATGCAAAGATATTGAGTGGAAATTTACCACTTCAGGCGGCATTTGTGTTGTGGGGAACAAAGAGCGGTACGGAGCCCTCACTTTTACCTGGAGCAACAGTAACTGTAAAATCAAGGATACTTATTGGACTTGCTATTCCTGGTATCTTTCCTGGAAATGTTACTATAACAGCAGATGCAGTAAATAATGATTGTGCACCAGCGACTACGACAAAAGGATTGTTTTTACTCATCCTTTTATTAGACCTTGTCTAAAGTGATGGTATTAACTATCCACCTCTTTTATTTTTTAAAATTGTTAAAATAAAAAGAAAAAAGAAATGTAATTGATGTCAATTACAAAACTTCTAATCCACCTGCAAAGAATCCAAACACATAGGTGAATAGGCCAAGACCGACCTCATACATGCGCCCTAGATAGACTGAATCTTTGAACCAAACGGTATTTAAAGTAACCCATCCCATGGTTCTTTCAGTGGGGGTTATTTCGATATAAAAAAGTCTTATTGCAAGTGCATGGTTCATATTTCCTTTTCGTAATCGATGAAAGAGAAGTCCTTTTAGAAATACTCGACCAATATCAGTCGGCTCTTTTTCAGGTTCTGATTCTGTCATTCCTGCTGCAAGGGGTATTGTCGACACCATAAGCAAACATATAAGTATTCCAATAATTTTCTTTTTCATGATCTTCATTATATAGCCTCCTTTAATAAATTTTACAATAGGTCAATCATTAATAAATTAATAAATTTTTCCCTTTTTTTATAGTATTTTAATAATTCTTGTCGACAATATAATAAATTCAGCATTTAACTAAAAATAATAATCAGGCCCATGAGTTTCAAAATGCCATATATAACAAATAAAAATGATAGCAAAAAAAATGGAACTAATATCCAATTTTCGTGAAGATATAGTCTTTCTTGCTTTAATTTTATATTTGCTGCTAAGGTAAAAATAATAGTATATAGCATCATAAGAAGTGCAAGAACTTTTAATTCAATATTGGAAAAGAGAACTATTATTAATCCAACAATTAACAATATTATAGTTTGTATATACATTGATTGTAATAATCTTTTAGGACCAAAAAAAACTGCAGATGTTTTTAAGCCTATCTTTTTATCAAATTCATGATCAGTTACAACAGTAGGAATATAAAAAATTGAAGCCATGATAAATGCAGCTAAAATAATTAGTGGATCCATATTTTTACCACCTATACTTAATCCTGCAACAAATATTGCACCAGCTGAAAGTGCATTACATAGTATATCACCTGTTGGTTTTGATTTAAATCTGGTTGGTTCCATTGAATAAACATATCCAAATGTATCCACAATAATAATTATTATGAAAAAAAGAGGATTGATAAAAAAAGCAAATAAAAGAGAAGTAAGTAAAAATCCAATGGCAATTATAAAAGCACCATTTTTACTAATTTCACCAGTGACAAGTGGTTGATTAGAGAGATTCATATCTTTTGATCGTCCATCATGTAACTTGTCCACCTTTTTATCACCAATTGCATTTACTGTAAAACAAAAACTCATCCAACAAATAAATGCAAGAAAAGCAAAGACCACGTGATATATATTACCATTTGGATTTATTCCAATTCCAAAACCTACAGCAAATGGAAAAAAAAATGTTATCCATGCGATTGGTCTAAGCAATCGGATAATTCTTGATTTCATAATATCACTTGATATGATATAAACAGTATAAATATACTATATAATAACTAATTTATGCAATAAAAATAAAAAAATTTTATCAAACATTTGGAGATTGTGGAATCAATTCACCATCTTTAATACGTTTATAGGGGATATAAACAGCTATAAACAATAATACACTACTAATAACTCCTAGTAAAGGATTTCCATAAATATTTGAAGGAGATGAATTGAATGGCGGATAATGCCCATTTAAATCACCAATATTAAACATATTTAGTGATAAGGTTATAATACCTATAATAATAGAAATTACAAATGCTGCATATAGAATATTGCGCCCCATTTTGTTTTCAAGATGATAAAGCGCAAAAATATACGTTAAACCAGTGACAATCGCTCTAACAATACTTGATGTAGGTAAATAATCCGAGTAAATTAAAGACGATACTCCCATACCAATCATCATACCAAAAATAGAACCAAAAATATAGATAAACACAGCATATAGGACAAATTTTTGATGTTTTTTACCAAATTCATTGCTTCCAATCAAAAAAAGAATTCCACCAATTAGTATTATAAATCCACCAATAACTCCGATTATAAGTAAAATACCACCCCAAGGAAAAAAACTTTCACCTGAGTATCCAAAATATTGGTAAAATCCCAAAAGAACTGCCATAATAATTCCCATAATTGATCCTATTAATATTAACAATAAGCCATTTTTTGTATAAGTTACTATAGTCAATCCTCCGCAATAAATAAATTTTACACCATCTTAAAATATTTTCGATATTAAAAATACCATTAAAAAAATACCATTTTATATTATTCGCCTTTTAACAATCCAAAACTATTATTATTATAATAATAATTACATGAAGTGCATTAAATCCATAACAATATAGGTCATTAGGAGACTGGAATAAAATGAGTCAACTCAATAAAATCACAGAACAGATAAAGATATTAAAAAATGCATCAGCGATTCTAAAAGAAAGATACTCGACATCTGAGTTTCATAAAAAGAAAGAAAAACATCCACAATCTGCAATACCACCATCACCAAAAGATCAAGAAGTCTATAAACTCCTTAATGCAATTCAACAGCTTGATAAATGTGTAAAAGAACTACAAGATAAACAATTTACCTTATTAAAAGAGCAAGAATAACCTACAAAACATTTCTTCTTATCCCAAACATAGATTTTACGAGAACAATTATTGGGATAATCTCTAATCTTCCTATCCACATATTTATTATCAGCATTATTTTTCCAAAAGGTGACATTCCCATGGTGGTTATTCCAGAAGATAGACCAACATTTCCTTGAGCTGAGCATACTTCAAAAATTACATTCCCCAAGGTTTCTTGTGGAAATAAAAATGCAATTACAATAACTCCAACCATTATTAAAATAATCCACATGAACGAAATAATAGCTGCTTCATTAATTAAATCCATAGCGTCTTCTTTTGATAATGATTTATCTCCTAGTTTGTGAATAAATACTCTCCTAGGAGTTGAAATTGAGCGCTTGATTCTCCAACTTGCACCTTTGCTCAATAGTATTGCTCTGAATAATTTTATACCTCCCGCAGTTGAACCTGCAGCACCGCCAATTACCATAGCAAAAGATAACATTAATTTTGCAGATTCAGTCCAATTTGGTATAGTTGCTGAAGAAAAACCTGTACATGTTATCGCTGAAATAAATTGAAATCCAGATTCCTTGAGCGATAATAAATAATTTCCTCCGTAGCCTAAGTTTGGATCATTTAGATTAATTAAAGTTAGTGCCAAAACTCCAATGATAATTAGAAGTACCATTGCTTGGAATTGAGCATCAGATAAAAATTTCTTGGTTCTTCCTTTTAATAGATCGTAATGTGCGGCAAATGCAATCGCACCAAAAAACATCAGAAATAAGATGGCGATCTGACTTATTACTCCAAAACTTAAGATACTATCATCAGTAACCGAAAAACCACCTGTTGCTATCCCAGTCATAGCATGGTTTATGGATTGCCATATATTCATTCCTTCAGGTGAAAACTGACCAATTATTGCTAATGCTACAATTCCTATTATTGTATAGAGTAGAAATATCCACCATATTGTTCTGACTGTTGATATTATCGATGGATGGGTTTTTTGATCTCTCCCTTCTGATCTATATAAAACATATGAACCAGTACCGGGTCGTGCTAGAATTGAAAGAGTTAACACAATTACTCCAACGCCGCCGATCCATTGAATCAGCGAACGCCAAAACTGTAACGTATATGGGAGAAGATTCTCCTTATCTATCATTGTAAGACCGGTACCTGTCCATCCCGACATAGATTCGAAAAATGAAGAGATAAAATTCATGGTAATAGTTGGATTTGTTTTATCAAATCCAATCAACAAAAACGGTATGCAACCGATAAGTGAAATTAAAAACCATCCTAATGCTGCTGTCACCATTGCGCTTTTAAAATTAGCCAAATCAGCTTTTTTAAAAAAAAGAAAAATTGGAATGCCAATTATGAAATATATTGCAGAAGTAATAAGTATTGGAATTATTCCATATCCTTCATTAAAATAAATGGGAACAAATAATGCAAATAGTGTTATAACACCTATCATTATTAGTATGCCGCCAGTATCCCTTAAAACGGTTTTAAGGTCACTCATACTTGTTTTTTCTCTCCTTTAATAACCCATTTTTTATTAATAGAACAATTACTTGTTTATATTTTTACTTGTTTCTAATCTCTTTCACCTTTTTATCTAAATCTTTTTTTAATTCTTTTGAGATATCTCTTTGTGTAAATACATCTGCCTTTACCGCTATGGTAATTTTATTTGCCAGAACACGAGCAATTTTTCCTCTTTCTTCTCGTAAAGATCTATTTATCAATGGATGCTGAAAAATTACTCCATGTTTTGGTGGTTTTCCGCCCTCTTTTTTATATCTGAAAAGAGCTTTTTCAGCGCCTAAAATTTGAATTGTTGAAGCGGGGAGAATAGCAAGTTTTTGTAGTCCTCCTGCAAGTGATAGTAATCTCGCACCGATCAATGGACCAACTATGTAAGTTGTATTAGGAGCAATTTTTTTCATGTCAATATCTATNNCATGTCAATATCTATTTGATTTTCCAGTCTTTTGATTTCATTATTAACTGTTGAAAAAATATTTTCAAAGGGTTTAATTTTTTCTTTTGGAGTTGGAATTACTGACCAGCAACTTAAACGTTCGGAAAGTAAATTTAACGTTTGAATAAGATCATCAAGTGCATTTACCATTTGAATAATTTGTAAGTCTTCTGATTTTAATCTTTCTTCAACTTTATCTTGAGCTAGGGTTATTGAAATCTTATGGAATAATTCATTTGAAAAACCATACTTTTTTGGATCGATTTTTATTTTTTTAAAAAATGGTTTGGAATCATTATATTCTCCAATTTTTTGTAAACGTTTTTCATTTACAATTACCTTAATTCCTTTTGAAATTTTTTTTTCTTCAGGAAGAATGTTATTTTTTTCAATTTTTCTTAACCTTTTTACAATTTCCATTTCATCATTTGGAAAAAGTATTTCTTTTTTAATTCCGTTTTTATCACAGAGAAATGTACCAAACCATTTTGTAATAAGATACATTACTAATCAAAATCGATAAAAGAATCCTTTTTAATCTAGTTTACGATAATACGAAAATTTATAAATCTAAAGCAGAGTCAACAATATATAGTATAATTTTTCCCTATTTTATGTAATAATTAATTTTAAAATTAATAATAAAACTTCTTTTTACCATAAATTTCTTATACAAAAATTTATATATCAATTTGTATATGTTATATATTAGGGAAGTAAAAAATGAAAAAAAATTTATTAAGGAGGAATTTTTCCTATGCAACTCTTTTTCTATTTATAGGGCTATGTATTTCATCGTGTGTATGGGGAAATAATATTCAATCGTTTAAAGAGTCATTACATAATATTCCTTTAAATAATGATTATGTGCTTGCTTATTGGAAATTTGATGAAGGTAGTGGAAACATACTGGAAGATTCTTCTGGACATGACTTTGATGGAACAATTTATGGAGCAACTTGGGTTACTGGAAAGTATGGTAAGGCACTTAGTTTTGATGGAATTAACGATTATGTTGAATTAAAAGAATATTCTCAAAATCTAGGAATTAATAAAACCGATGATTTGATCTATTCAATATGGTTTAAATCAATCAATGGTGGAATGATCTATGGTATGTGTGGCACAAAAAACATTCCAGAAATTTTTATTGAATTAACCGCAAATGGAAAATTATTTTTTAAGGCTTGGACGACTTACTGTGGAATATTATTATTTTCAAAAAACACTTATAACGATGATAAATGGCACCATGCTACGTTTTATTTTAATGGCTATACTTCAGATCCAGTCGTAGAATTATATGTTGATGGTAAATTTGATAATAATGAAACAGAGTGGTTATGTAAAATAGAGAATACGCATTTTAATAAGGTTAGAATGGGGAGGAGAGCATATAACGAAACAAAATATTTTGATGGGTTACTTGATGAATTTAAAATCATTAAATATCCTGGTGGTAACAAGCAAACACCTCCTACAATAATTGGGCCAATTTCAGGTGAAGTTGGAGAAGAATTAATGTATACTTTTGTATCTGAAGATCCAGAGCGTGACAATGTCTCTTACTTTATTAAATGGGGGGATGGGGAGGAAATAGGGTGGTTAGGTCCATACCCTTCAGGAGAAGAAATTATTGAAGAACATTCTTGGAATGAAGAAGGTGCGTATGAAATTATTGCTAAATCTAAAGATTATTGGGAAGATAGTTTTCCAGCATTTTTTGAAATAAGAATTGGAAATGATATTCCTAATAAACCAGAAAAACCAACGGGCCCTACTGAAGGTGAAGCGGGAGTCAAATATACATTCTTCACTAGGACTACAGATCCTGATAATGATTCTCTCTACTATAATTGGTCATGGGGTGATGGTAATTATAGTGGATGGCTTGGTCCCTACCTTTCTGGAAATGTAACAAACGCATCATATATATGGAATGAAAGTGGTAACTATAATATTACTGTTATTGCTGCAGATAAATATGGAGAAGGAGAACGATCAGACTCGNNTGTATATTGGTCTATTGATATAACAGGAGTAATAATTCCTAGTAATCCACACTGGGAAGGCATAATTGAAAATATTCCACCAGGGGGATCTGAAAAAATACGAAGTGGACCCATAATTGGCTTAGGAGAGATTGGAATAACAATATCTGCTGAAATTGAAAATATGACCTCGGATACATTACAAAAAAATGCATGGATATTTATCATCTTTATATTAATGCGTTAAAATTATTATGATCGATAACAACTTAAAAAGCTAATAAAAATTAAGATAGTTACAATTTTTTAGGAAGAGTATATTATTATTTTTATTATATTAAAAATTCGTTATCGACAAAGAAAATAAATACAGGAATTCTATTACATGTGCTAACAAGTATACAACTATTAAGGGGCATTTTATATGAAAGATGAAAAAAAAGAAAGATTTGTTCTAACAAGTGTAATTTCAACTGAGTTAGATATATTGAAAAGACATGTTCATGTACTTAAAGTTTTACAAAAAAATGAACCTGCTGGAATAATTAAATTATCTGAACTTACAAAACATCCTCAACATATGGTAAGATATTCTCTAAGAATATTAGAGCAGGAAGGATTAATCGAACCTTCTCCACATGGAGCTGTTACTACCGAAGTAATAAAAAAGGCTATACCTCAGTTAAAAATCAAATTAAAGGATATGAATAAAACAATAGATGCTTTAATAAAATCACTAGATTAACTATATTGCCGCGGTAACTCAGTTTGGGAGAGTGCACGGCTGAAGACCGTGATGTCGAGGGTTCGATCCCCTCCTGCGGCATATTTCACAATTATTTCCCATATTATTTTATAGATATTTAATAAAGAATTCTAAGCTTTATAAATTAACTTTATTTTAATAATAGTTTTAATAAATTAAAAAAGAAAAACGAGGAGAAGACTAGATCATTTCTCCGATTTCTATTTCATCATCTTCTTCTAAAAATATCTTATCAATTTCATTACCTATATCATCTTCATTAATGTCAATGGGACTATCATATTGTTTTTCAGTGGTTGATTGACTGAAATAATTGTAAGTTACTGCAATAGAAACGAAAATAATTAGAAGAAGAAATAATGCCATGATTTTTTTATTCATTTTTTACCACGTTCTCCATTAGTTTATATCTTAGTCCTGTTTGCCTTTACCTTTTCCCTTCCCTTTATTTTGCCATTCATCTGCAGATGCTTGTGCTTTTATTTTTTTTCTGATATTATTTTCTTTAACCTCAGAAAATATCTGATATTTCTTTTCTTTTGTCATCTGATTAACCATCTTGCTTATCTGTGATTTTAATTGTATCAATGAAATATTACCATTTTCATATTCTTCAATCAACGAACTATTCGTTTCTCCGATTATTCCATATAACCTATGTAATTGATTTCGATTAAATTGTTTAATTCTATTCCTGATTCTTTTACTGACATTTTCCAGTTCCTTACCAACCATCTCTCTAATTCTCTCTTTTAGTTCTTTGATCTTTTCATCATTTAAAAGTTCCTTTATTGTTAATCTAAATTGTTTCGTTAGATTTCTAGCTTCAAATTTTAAATGAACAAATACTTGGACGGAGTCATTAGAACTTGGATCGGTATCATTTACTTCATCCAATAAAATTCTCATTTCAACTAGTATTGATTCAAGAATAGATGTATTAAATTCCATCGATTTTAATACTTCGACTGCTCTCTCACCTTTGAGAAGGTTTTTTAGTATAGCTTTTTCAAGTTGTAATAAACGAATTTCTGCACCTAACGAATTGTTCATTATTTCTATTTCTTCTTCTGTTTCATTATTTAAATAATCTTCATCTGGTTCCTCAGTTTCATTTGAATCAGGCTCTTCTGTTTCATTACCATCTGAGGATTCATTTACTCCATTTGGTGTTCCACCTTCAAATTGACCATTGTGATTTTCTCCAGCTTCTTCATCTGCTAATGCTAATGATGTAAAAGAGACCATGAGCATGAGCATAACCATTATGTTTGTTATTTTTTTCATATATTCATCACCTCGGAAACCAATTCATGCAGGTTTCAATTATTTATTGGGTGAAACAGCATATATAATTTAACCGGAAAAAAGCGGAACATACCGGAACGACTTTAAAAATCAGGTTTTTTAATCTTAATTAAATTAGACATTCCGATTTTTTCTTTTTCAACCAGACCTTTTATTTCTAGTGAATTAATATTTCTTGAAATTGCGGCTTTTGGTATTTTTAACTCTTGTTGAATCTCTGTTTGAGTTAAGGGTCTATTTCTTTCTATTAAAAGTTCCATTATTTTCTTTTGTCTATCGGTTAATCCGTTTAAGTTATATTGTTTATTATCTTTTGTAAGAGTTTTATCAGTAATTAATTTGTTTTTTTTCTTGAAATATATTACAATTATTAAAATTATAGATAAAATTAAGATAAGAGTAATAATAATTAATGATTGATTATTCTCCATTAATCCTATATCATCTGAACTCTTTTTCACCTGATATTGGACTATAATGAAAACGGATTCATTCTGACCAAATCCTTTTACAATTAAATTCCCTTTATCTTCTTCAATTCTAATTGAACCAGATGATTTAATATAGTTAATAGAAGAATCTATAGGTAATGTTAAAATAAAAATATAATCAGAAAATATTTCTTCTTTTGTAATATTTAACAGCCAATAACTCTGTTTTTTTGAGGTGTAAATTTCTGTATTCTCTGCTAAAAGATCTGGATGGTTAGTTATACCATCTATTGTCACGAATCCAGAATCATCGATATCGATACTAATATCTGCATAATAATTAATAGCACAAGCAATTGGTGAGTTAAAAGTTAATATAAAGAATAAAAATAAGATTGTGAATATCCTGTGGAAATTTATAATTTCTAATCCCATCTCTGTGCTAATCTATAATCATTATCGATATATAAAACTAATAGTTAATTAAGTTCAAATTAAAATATAAAATTTAGCCTCAATTTTGTTAAAATCGTTGCAATAAATTTTTTATTGTATATATGTGTTCATGTAAATGAGAACAATTTTGAACATATAAGTAAATTATTTATTTATTTCAATTGCTTTTAGTTAATCAGGAGTATTGGCAGCTGCATATTCAGCTGCGAATAAGCATTATAAAGTAAATAGAAGTTTTTTCC
>JABAOH010011083.1_pt2 | contig 10814 bp, 10 predicted proteins | sample 7062181 | NCBI WGS metagenome assembly JABAOH01 (sample SAMN14538630, study PRJNA623070) | marine sediment metagenome | biome: marine biome [ENVO:00000428]; feature: marine pelagic biome [ENVO:01000023]; material: deep marine sediment [ENVO:00002113]; isolation source: pool of 5 deep marine... | reverse complement strand
CCTGTGGCACCTAGAAAGTCTAAAAGATCAGCATCATGAAGGAGAATAGCCTCATTATTTTTCGGTTTAGCTAAAGGTACATGCTCTAAAATGGCTTCTTTAACTTGAGAAATTTTATTTTCAGGAAAATTTATTTCTTTTAAGAATTGTTCAGCGTTTTTAGCCGCCTCTTCTTGATGGGGCTCGTCTTCAGAAATGTCATGAAGAAAACAAGCAGCATGAAGAATTTGGTCATCGTATTTTAAACCCAATGACCTGGCGATTTTATAAACTCGGCGGAAGTGATCCATGCCTGCTGCAAGTTCTCTACCTAATTGCTTAGTAGCAAATTGCTCGATTTTCTTTTTCATCAGTTTTGTCTTTATTCTATCATCAGTAACAAGAGCATCAGCCCAATTCCTAGAATTAATCCCAATAACTGAAAGGCTGATTTAGGAGAATTAGTCTCTTTATGAAGTTCGGGAATTAAATCCGAGCCGGCAATGTAAAGAAAGCTGCCAGCCGTAAAAGGGATTAGCAGACGAATGACCTGGGTAAATCTTGTCCCCAAAAACAAAATCACGATGGCGCCGGCAATGGCTACCAAACCAGAAACGAAATTAAAGGTCAAAGCTTTGTTTTTAGAAAAACCGCCATGAATTAGGACACCAAAGTCGCCAATCTCTTGGGGAATTTCATGAAGAATTACTACCAAAGAGGTGGCCATGCCTAAAGGAAAACTAACTAAAAAACTAGCAGCAATAACCATGCCGTCAATAAAATTATGCAAGCCATCACCAACTAGATTCATAAAGACGATTGGGTGGGGATGTTCTTTAGAGGTAGGAATATGACAATGTCGCCAAGAAATAAATTTTTCTAGAGCGAAGAACCCTAAAATACCCAATAAAATAGCCAAGGAAATCTCAATATTAAAACCGGTCTCTTCCACTGCCTCTGGCAATAAATGAAGAAAAGCATCGCCTAAAAGCCCACCAGCGGCAAAGCTAACTAGAAAAAGAAGAATTTTCTGGAGTTTTTCTTTTTTAAACGCAAGAAAGAAAACACCAATAAAAGAAAGTAGACTGACGAGAAGAACACTGACTAAGGAATAGGTCCAAGGATTCATGGTCTTATTTTACACCAAACAAAAAGAGACCCCAAAAGGTCACAACCAGATTCTGAATCATAAATCAAGAAGCTTGGAGTTTTCTCACCATTCCTTCAGAAGCATCAACTTCAATTTTCTCTCCATCTTTAATCACTTTTGTAGCGTTATCGGTACCAACAATACAGGGGATTCCATACTCCCGAGAAACAATTGCCGCATGACAAACTGTACTGCCGATATCAGTCACTACTGCTTTAGCCACACCAATCAATGGTGTCCAGGCCGGATTAGTTGTCCGCGTTACCAAAATGTCACCCGAATTAAATCGAGAAAAATCACTTGTTTTTAAAATCACCCGGGCCACGCCTTTAGCCTTGCCTAAACAAGCTGGTTTACCTTTGACTAATATTTTCTTGGCCATTTAAGAGCTCCAGATATTAATAAGTTCCTCTGGAAGTTTTTTCTTTTGTTCTTCTCTCACAATCCGCCTTCGAATGACCTTCTCCTGAATTCTCTTTTTAGGAGTTTTCGGATTTCTCACCAAATCCTCGATTTCTTGGTGAGTTAAATAAAAAATGTCATCTGGCTTTTTAAGTTGAGCCAATCGTCCGCCCAATTCTAGCAAGGTTTTTCTTGATAAAGAAAAGGCCATCAGATGATAATAAGGCCGGCTCTCTCTAATATCAGCGTAGCGTTGGGAGAACCTGAGAATTTTTTCAAAAATTCTTCTGGTAAGTGGAACCCATTCACGTAAATTCTTAAAAGCAAATTTCTCCTGTTTTAATCTGTCCTTTTTTGCTTCTTTTAGCTGATTAGCAGGATTTTTTGAAGGGGTGACTTTAGAATAAATCCTAATCAAATTATCAAGCAAATCTTTATCTTCTGCCAAAGTCGGGTGAATAACATCAATATCAAAAACCCTGTGTCCATATTCTCCAACAAATGCGCTTAGCCTATCTTTATAGCTTGGCTTTTTAAGAGATCGGGCTAACTCCCACAAAGCCTGATCGGCCTCAATTGTTTTATTAGGAAAACCTCGAATAAGTTGATTATAATTTCTCCAGTTTCCATCTTTGACTAAAAATTTATAAGCATAAAGAAGTAAAATTTCCGAATAGACGCAGTGAAGTCCAACATACATGCTGTTGGTAACAATCCAGGCTTCGAATTTCATGATTTTTTCTAAGTAAGCTAGTAAATCTTGGTTCGAAGCTTTTTTGAAATCAAATTTTTTCAACTTACTCATCTCTTTCTTATATTTCGGTAGAATTTGTTTTCTCCACTCTTTATCAACTGATCTTAGCCCTTGGAATAATTTGATTGGCACTAGAAAAACTCTTGGTTGTTTTAAGGGTAAAAAAGGGTCAATTTTAAGGTAAATATACCCGTCGATATTTTTAAGAAAGGGCCTCGACAAGGTTACTCCCAACCAATCTTTAAGAACCCTATTAGCCTCAGGCTCTAAACGATGTAAAAAACTCTCCATCAAGGGAGAAACAGGCTCCCTTAGCCATTCGGCAAAGTATTTCCTCGTCCAAATCATCGGGTTATTTTACTATTTTTTTACTTAATCCCCAAATTATTCAATCTTTCTTTATATTCTCTCAAGACCCATTTTCTTGCGTCCTGAGGATGAAAGCGAATTCGGCTAGGATCAACTACCTCGATTGTCCTTCGCGGTTCCATGTATCTTAATTGGGCCTTTCGGGCTAGGGTTTCCAGTTGGGTAAAAATTCTTTGGACCATTGGTTAGCTCTTAAATACCTTCGATAAGTTCTTCCTCTTTGCCAGAGGGGCTTCATCTGGCAAACTTCGTGAGCTGAAAACAGGTCTCTTTCCTTTTTAGGAACAGTTAGATGTTTTTCATCAATAATCATGTTAGGACAGATTCTATCCTTAACCTTCCCAGGCCGGCGGTAGAGTCCAAAAAATCTTAAAAAGCTAACGATTAAACCCCGGCTGAGCCAAGTCCGATCTTTTGAGGTGATAATTAAGAAGTCAATATCATCACCTTTCTGACTATTCTCCATCGCTAAAGCACCAGTCACTCCAATCAGTTTTATCCAGGGAATCAAGCACAAAAAGTGAGCCACTCTTCGGGCGATCTTCATTTTCTTTTGGCTCCACCTTTCTCTTTTCCGACGCAAGGAAATAAGTTCTTGACGGCCTTTTAGAAAGTAAAAATCATTTTTAGTCTGGCAAGTTCCTTTTTTTATTAATTTCTTTAGAGCTCTTAGTGATTTTGAATTTTTTTTAATCAGCCATTGCCAAATCTCGTCCTCTTTCAGGGGATAGTCAAAAACATCAGCATAGACTAAGGTCCGAAGAATCGCCTTTTCCATTAAGCCTATCTTACCACAGCCGCCCCGACTTCGTATTGAGAAAGAAGTTGGCCAATCTTTTGGGCCAGGGTCTCAAGTTCTCTTTCAATTGATTTCCCTTCAGCCGCTAAACCAACCACCGCTCCATAGGCTTCAATCATTGAATCATTAAGACCATTATCAAAGGTCCTGGAGGCTAAATACCATGACTGGGCCGCACTTGCCTGGCGAATATAGGCACCAACATAGAGATCGCCTTGGAGTAAGTCGGCCATGTCTGTTCGGGCATAAGGCTCACCAAAAAGCCTGATTTTGGACTCCGCTTCAAACAACTTCTGCATGGTTGATTTTTCTGAAAGATATTTAAGAAACTGCCAGGCTTCGTCCTGATTTTCAGATTTCTGGGCCACACCTTCAACCCAATATGAAGCCCAGGTAATGTTCGTTCCTGGTAGCTGAGGCACAGGAATGACTCGATAGCGCAAACCAGGATTCAACCTATTGATCTCAAAAACCTCCCAAGAAGGACCAAAATACATGGCCACTTTGCCGCCAGCAAAAGCAGCGGTCGAATTAGGCAAAGTTTCATCCCAAGTTCGAGAACAATCGGTCGTTCTTTGACCGAACATGGCAAAATAGCGAATTGTGTCCTGGGCTCGTTTGTCAGTTGGACTAGTCAAATCAGCTCCATTCTGAAGCATCATTAAAGCCAAAATATCGCTCCAATGCTCAATATTCTCTGTTCTTCCTAAAGCCGCACCAGCAACCTCAATTTCGTCTTGTTCATTAATTGAAGTTAAGTCACAAGCCAGTCTCCGGAGTTCATCCCAAGTCAGAGAAGAGGGAATCGTTTTCCCGCCTCTCTCAAAAATTTCTTCATTGACAAATACTCCCAAGCCATCTATTTCTAAAGGAAGGCCAACATAGTTGTTGCCCACTCGTAAATCCTGACGCATGACTGGGTAAAAAAGAGACTCGAAAGTGGCTGAATCCATCACTGAGGCTGGAATTGATGCCAATTCTCTTTTAAGCATCGGCATCCAGGTATTATGAAAGCGAAAAATATCCGGACCTTCGTTTCGGGCTAGAGCTGACTGGAGTCGTTGGCGATAATCTTGAGGAGAATGGCGGACGTACTCAATTTTGACATTGGGATGAGACTGTTGATATTCACTAATGACACTACTATAGACTGTCTCGGGCTCCCAGAGTCCCCAATAAGTTAAAGTCACTTCTTTGCTGACTGGTTTCAATCGGGGAAGAATTAGTTTGTAACCGCCAAAAATTAGTCCAGCAAGAATAATCAAGATAAAGAGAAAAGAGAAAATCTTTTTAAAATTAATTCCTCTTCCCGGTTCTTTGGTTATCAAAGCCTGAGCTGCTTCTTCTGGCGGTGATGAAGCTGGTGGTGAAGCAGGCGTTGGGCTAACCGGTTCTGGTGGTTTGAGTGGCGTCCCGGGTGGACTTTCAGGTAAACTAGGAGCAACAGGAGAAGGTTCCTCACCAGAAGCAGGACCTGAAGCCAGTGGCTCGGATGGAGGTTTAAGATCTGTTCTCGGCAGATTAGAAGGCGGCTCAGAAGGTTTAGAACTAGGAGGTGGAGGAGGCGAGGCCTTGGGTAAATCTCCTCCAGAAGGGGGTGGAGTTTGGTTGGGATTAGAAATATCAGGTTGATCGGCCATGGTAAGATAATTAATAGCTTTTCTTAATAATACAAGATGTGGGAAATCGATTTCAAGAAGATTAAGAAAAAAATCAAGAAAGTAGTTCGGGAACAGATCTCTTTGTGGCTACCAGGAGGTTTAGTCATTTTATTGGCTCTGACATTCGGCCTCTATCACCTTGCTTATTGGCAAAAAATTTATCCGGGGATCAAAGTCTTAGGTCTTGACCTTAGCAATCAGACTCAAGCTCAAGCTAGGGCTAAGTTAACTAATTTTCTTAACCAAAAAGATTTCCAGCAGATTGAGATTAATTATGATAGTCAGTCATGGATTATTAGTCTTGATTCAATTGACTTTCAGCCAAATTTAGAAATAACAGCTGAAAAAGCTTTTTCTTTAGGTCGAAGCGGCTCGCCTCTCGAAAACCTAAAAATTAAATGGCAAGCTTGGCATCAAGGGTTTAATCTGCCTCTTAATTATACCTTGAATGAAACTTCTCTTAGGAACCAAATCGCTACCATTTCAGCTGAGATTTATATTCCCACAGTTGAACCCCAAATTAAAGTTTCTGGTCAATTAGTCGGCATTGAGTCAGGCAAACCAGGCCAGGAAGTTGATCAAAGAACACTTTTGCTCCAGATTAAACAACAGCTTCAGGATTACCAAACTCAACCAATTATTCTTCCAGTGATTCAACTCAATCCTCAACTGACTGAGGAAGAAATTGAGGAAACCAAAAAACGGGCCGAGAATCTCCTGGGTAAGACAATCAAAATTACGGTTGAAGACCAAGTTTTTAATCTCGACCAAGAGATCTTGATCAGTTTTCTTGATTTCCAAAATGGCTTTGACCAAGTTAAAATTGAAGAGTATTTAAACAATCTTGGCCAATCAGTCAACCGACCACCAGAAAATGCTGCTTTTCGGTTTGAAAATAACCGGGTAATTGTCTTTAAACCAGCTAAAGAGGGAATCGAGCTTGACCAAAAACAGGCCTTAAAAGCTCTTAATCAAAGCCTAAAACAAATTGGAGGGGCTGAAGAGAAAAAATTAGCCTTAGTCATTGAGGCCAAAAAAACTCCGCCAGCGATTAAAACCGAAGATGTTAATAATTTAGGGATTAAAGAATTAATCGGTCGAGGTGTTTCCTATTTTCGCGGCTCAATTGCTTCCCGAATTGATAATATCCAACTCGCCTCTTCTCGACTTAATGGCCTTTTAATTCCTCCAGGTGAAGTCTTTTCTTTTAACCAAAATCTAGGTGAAGTCTCTCAAGCCACGGGTTACAAGGAAGCCTACATTATTAAGGAAGGGAGAACCATTCTTGGTGATGGAGGCGGTGTCTGTCAGGTCTCAACCACCTTCTTCCGAGCCGCTTTAGACGCTGGTTTGCCTATTATCGAAAGAGCACCCCATGCCTATCGGGTTTACTATTATGAGCAAAACTCGCAAGTCGGAGTTGATGCCACAGTCTGGGAACCATCGCCTGATTTGAAAATTAAAAATGATACTCCCGCTCATATTTTAATTCAGGCTTATGCAGATACCCGGAATATGAGATTAACTTTTGAATTTTACGGTACTTCAGACGGAAGAATAGCGACCATCAGTAAGTCCCGAATCTGGGACCAAACTCCACCGCCACCTGATTTATATCAGGATGATCCGACTCTACCAACAGGAACAGTCAAGCAGATTGATTGGTCTGCCTGGGGAGCTAAGGTCGCTTTTGACTGGAAAGTGGTTCGAAATGGAGAGATATTACAAGAACGAACCTTTTATTCTAGTTATCGCCCCTGGCAAGCAGTTTTTCTCCGAGGCACAGGCCCAGCCCAGTAAAGAATTACCCCCAAAGAGCCTAAAATTATCCACAGCTTTCCTTGGATGCTGTGGCTGGACGCTAGGTTCTAACCTAGCAAGATCGAGGTGGTAAAGACAACCAAGAAGGGGCGATAGCACTAGTTTTGCTGGACAAAATTATCTCAATGACCCAGCAGCAGGCTGTCGCCTTTCTACCCTTAGTTTTTAAAATTCAATTGGTTGACGCTTAAGAATTGCTTCTAATAATCCCCTAGTTTGATTACTCGGACTCAAAGAATGCAGCCTTCTCGCGACTTCTTCTGCTTTATCAAATTGTCCATCTCGATAATAAGCCAAGGTAAGAGCAGTTAAAAGCCGAAGATTGTAAGGTCTGAGAGCTAAAGATTTTCCAATAATTTTAATTGCTTTTTTTGGTTCTTCTTCCCTAAGAACTATCCAGGCTAGGTTTTCGTGAGCCAAATAATAATTGCCTTTTTCAATTGATTGTTCATAAAGCTCTCTGGCTTTTTTCAAATCTCCCTCTTGTTCATAGACGGCGCCTAAATTATTGTAAGGAAACCACCAATTAGACTGAAGTCTAATTGATTTTTCAAAATGAATTTTAGCTTCATTAATCTTACCAACCCGAAAAAGCTCAACTCCTAAATTATTTTCCAGATCAAAAGAGTTCTGAGAATAGACCACATCATGGGAAAAAAGAATCAAGCCATTTTTCCAATTAAAATTCCTGGTAAAAGTCCGGACCGAGAAAAAGATAAAGAAAAAGGTAAAAATAAAAGGTAAAGCTTTTTTGATCCAAGCAATTTTCTTTTGCAACCATATTAAGATAACACCTATTATTCCTAAAAACCCGATCAGAGGAAAATAGAGCCAGCGCTCAGCATAGGTCATATCTAAAGGAAAGATGTTCAAAACAAAGCCAATTGAAGTCCCAAACCATAAAAAGAAAAAAATTCCTAACCTATTCTTAGTTCTCCAGAGCCATAAGAGAATAACTAAAAAAGCAGCCGAAATTACTATCAATGGTCCCCAGAACATTAAGTCTAAGCTCTTGACTATCTCATGGTGAGAAATCGAAAGATTCTTAGGAAAGAAAATCAAGCGTAAATAGGAAAAAAGAATAAAAGGAATAGTTTGAAGTCTTTCTGTCAAAGAAACACTGGCAATTGGTGAGAAATGAGGCGGATTAAGAGGAATTTTGGCCACGACTATTCTTAAAAAGACATAGGCTAAAAAAACCAGAAAAGAAGTGCCCAAAAAATAAAAGGCATTTTCTTTTTTTCTAAATAACAATAGATAAAAGAAAATAATCGGAATGATGATTAGAGCTGATTCCTTTGATAAAAGAGCTAAAAAAATAAAAGGCAAAGCTAATTTCAAACTCTTCCAGAAACCCTTCCATTTAAGAAAAGCAAATAAGGCTAAAAGAGAAAATAAGGTATATAAAACCTCCTGAGTTGAGGCAATATAAGCAACAGCCTCAACATTAGCTGGATGAACAACGTAGATTAGAGCAATAATGAAAGCAATAATTTGAGCATATTTCGATCCCAGCTCACGAAATAAATAAAGAAAAGTCAAAAAAACCAAGCTTGAATTGAGAAGGTGAATGATTAATTGAAAAAAATGATAGCCAAAGGGGTTAAATTTCCAGATAAAAAAGTTAGTCATAAAAGAAATGGTCATTATTGGTCGGTAATAATAACCAGAAAGAGTGCCCGCGCCACCAGTCTGAAAAGTGCTGGAAGTTAAAAGCTTAGGAAAATTAGATAGGTTTTGAATAATCGTGTTATTAATTATCTGTTCTTCATCATCCCAGACAAAACCATTAAGAAGAATATTAAAGTAAACTAGAAAGCCAATAATAAAAATAATGGCAAGAAAATGTTTTGCTTCTAATCTTTTAATGAATTTCATCGATTTAATCTTACCACGCAAAACAGGTATAATTAAGCCGTGATTATTCTGGGCATTGAGACTAGTTGCGATGAAACAGCCGCAGCCGTGGTCAAAGATGGGACCAAGATTCTTTCTAATGTGGTTGCTTCCTCAGTTGAACTCCACCAAAAGACAGGCGGCATTATTCCTGAAATAGCTGCTCGAGAACAACTTAAATGCATTATTCCAATAATCAAAGAGGCCTTGGAGAATGCTCAAATCAAAAGCCAGAAAATTGACGTAATTGCTGTTACCAATGGCCCAGGCTTAATTGGCTCGCTTTTAGTCGGCGTGGAGACGGCTAAATCTCTTTCTTATCTTTGGAAAAAACCAATTATTCCCATTAATCACCTCCAAGCACATTTATACGCCAACTGGCTTGAGGATAAAAAACCTCAATTCCCGGCCATTGGCTTAGTTGTCTCTGGCGGTCATACAGATTTAGTCTTTATAAAAGAGCACAATAATTTAAAATGGCTGGGTGGTACTCGCGATGATGCAGCTGGTGAGTGTTTTGACAAAACCGCTCGGGTCTTAGGCCTAGGTTATCCTGGAGGACCAGCCATTGCCGCAAAAGCAGAAAAAATGTCAAGGCTTAAAGCTCAAGGCTCAATTAAATTACCTCGACCAATGATTAATGATAAAAACTATGACTTTAGCTTTTCTGGACTTAAAACCGCGGTTATCAATAAAGTAAGACAAAAAAAATCAAAAAAGCAATTTAATAATTTAATAATTCAACAATTAGCCTTCGAAATTCAGGAAGCAATCACTGATGTCTTGGTAAAAAAGACAGTTCGAGCCGCCCAAAAATACCAGGCCAAGTCCATTCTTTTGGCTGGTGGGGTGGCCGCTAACTCTCGCCTCCGTGAGAAAGCCCAAAAGGCTATTCGTAATAGCCAAGACAAGCTATTTATTCCTTCACCCAAACTCTGTACTGACAATGCCAGTTATGTTGCGGCCAACGCTTATTTTAATCCTCAATTTATTCCTTGGCAGAAAATTAAAACTGAGCCTGGCCTAAGAATATGTTAGATGAAAATATTCTCTTAATCAACAAACCAGTTGGCATCTCCTCAGCCCAAGTGGGTAATAGAATCAAAAAGATTTTAAACATCAAGAAAGTCGGTCATGCCGGCACTTTGGACAAAGAAGCCTCTGGTCTCTTAATTTTTGGCTTGGAGAAAGGAACCAAAAAGCTGCCTCTTTTTCAAAAACTGCCTAAAACCTATAAAGTAAAAGTAAGACTAGGGGTTAAAACTGATACCGACGATCTCTCCGGAAAAATTATTGAAAGAAGGCTAATTAAGGGCCTCAGTCAGAAGAAAATAGAAAAGACTATAAGACAGTTTCTAGGTAAACACCCCCAAGTACCTCCTGAGTTTTCAGCAGTTAAGGTCAGGGGTAAACGTGCTTACAAACTAGCCAGGAAAGGACAAGCTGTTAAACTCAAGCCAAAAACAGTTGAACTCTTTTCAGCAGAAATTCTAGAATTTTCTCCACCCTACTTAACTCTCAATCTTGAAACAAGCAAAGGCTTTTATGTCAGAAGTTTGGTTCGAGATTTAGGTGAGGAGCTAGGTTGTGGTGCCACTGTAGCCGAGCTCATCCGGACTGGGATTGGTCCTTATTCTCTTTCTCAAGCAAAAACAATCCAAGGATTGGAGGAGAAAACTTAGTTTTTATCTTTAATTCTTTAAATTTTTTTACCCACCAATCCGATTCTTCTACATTAACATGAGTCGGGTCTAAAAGATAATGTTCACCCTCAAAAGGATTATCCTTAACACAAATTTGGAGAAGAACATACTTCTTAGTTACTCGCAAAAGTTCAGCCAGAGCTCTGTCGACATCCGTCTTCTTAATGTGTTCCAGTAAGGCTAAACAGGAAACCGCTTCAAATTGATTATTTTTGAAGGGTAAATTTAAAATATCGCCTTTTTGGCATTTCCCACGAACTAAAGCTGGTGCCAGCTTAAA
>JABAOH010024786.1_pt2 | contig 10815 bp, 10 predicted proteins | sample 7062181 | NCBI WGS metagenome assembly JABAOH01 (sample SAMN14538630, study PRJNA623070) | marine sediment metagenome | biome: marine biome [ENVO:00000428]; feature: marine pelagic biome [ENVO:01000023]; material: deep marine sediment [ENVO:00002113]; isolation source: pool of 5 deep marine... | reverse complement strand
CATGAGCGAGGACTACCGCGCGCAGCTCGACGCCGCCCCCACCCACGGTGAGTGGGTGAAGTACACCGGTGCCGGAGGTGACACCGTGACGGCGTACCTGGCGTTCCCGGAGCGTCCCGATCCGGCGCCGGCCATGATCGTGATCCACGAGATCTACGGGCTGTCGGACTGGGTGCGGACGGTGGCCGACGACTTCGCCGGGAAGGGTTACGTGGCGATCACGCCGGATTTGCTCTCCCGCCGGGGCGGAACGCCCGAGAGCGGCGACAGCGCGCGCGGCCTGATCCGGGACCTGCCGCCTGACTCGATCACGGTCGACCTCAACGCCACGTTCGACTACCTGCGCACCCTGGGAGCGGTGCGGAGTGATGCGATCGGCGTGATCGGCTTCTGCTGGGGCGGCGGCCAGAGCTTCCGCTACGCCACCAGCAACCCCGACCTCAAGGCGTCGGTGGTGTGCTACGGTCCCGCGCCCGACCTGGCGACGCTCGACCGGATCGCCGCACCGGTGCTCGGCGTGTATGCGGAGAATGACGCCCGCATCAACGCGAATCTGGCGGAGGTGGAGGCGGCGATGGCGGAGGCGGGCAAGAGCTACCAGTACACCGTCTATCCCGGCGCAGGGCACGCGTTCCTGCGGCGTGGGGAGCCGGCCGCCGAGATCGAGCGGGCCTGGGAAGACGTCTTCGCGTTCCTGCGCGAGAGTCTGGGGAGCTAGCCCCCGCCGGGAACCCCTCTGATCGGTTTCCCTAACCGCGCCCGAACGTCAGCATCGTGACGACGGCGCGCCACGCCGTCGGCAGCATGAACCAGATCACGATCAGCAGCAGCGCCGGCGAGAGGTAGCGCACGAAGAAGGCCCACGCCCTGCGCGGCGCGGGATTCTCCAGGCCCTTGGCCAGCTCCTCGTCGGCCCGCTGCGGAATGGCATAGCCCACCAGGATGGCCGTGAAGAAGCCGCCCACGATGAGCAGGAAGTTGCCCACGAACTTGTCGGCGGCATCGAGGAAGTTGATGTTGAATGCCGCCGGGATTCCGGCCAGCGCGATCAAGACGCCGAACCAGATGGCAGCCTGCCTGCGCGACCAGCCCCAGCCATCGATCACCGCCGCAACCACCACCTCGAGCAAGGAGATCGCAGAGGTGAGCGCGGCGAAGAACAGCATGATGAAGAACGCGCCCAGCACGATGCCGCCCAACGTGCCCAGACTCTTGAGGCCGGTGGGGAGCGTGATGAACAGGGTTCCGACGGTGTTGTCGGAGATCCCCCCGCCCAGGCCGATAGTGCTGGCGAGGCCAAAGTGGAAGATCACGGGGAAGATCACCAGCCCGGCCACGAAGGCCACGCCGAAGTCGGCGACGGCGACCGTGGCCGCCTCCCTTCCCAGGTTCTCCTTGGACGTGAGATAGGAGGCGTACGTCATCATCGCGCCCATGCCGAGGCTCAGGGAGAAGAACGCCTGCCCGGCCGCGAGGCGGATGACATTGGGGTCCAGGAGTTCCCGCACCTGCGGCCGGAGGTAGTAGCCGTAGCCCGCCCCGGCATCGCCCAGGGTGGCGGCCCAGATCGCGAGGCCCACGAGCAGGAAGAACAGGATGGGCATGAGGATCAGCGCCGCGCGTTCGAGGCCCCGCTTCACGCCCGCGACCACGATGAAGACCGTGAGCACCATGAAGACGAGGTGCGATAGGATGGCCGGTGCCCCCGTCGCCACGGACTGGAAGTAGGCTTCCGTGTCCGTACCGAGGCCGCCGCGCACCGCGTCGAATGCGTAGCGCATGGTCCACCCGGCAACCACCGAGTAGTACGACAGGATCCCGAAGCCGCAGAACACGAACAGCCAGCCCAGTGGCGCCCACTTGGGCCCGCCGAGGCGCTGCACCGCCACCACCGGCGACTCCTGCGACATGCGGCCCACGACGAACTCCGAGGTCATGATGGGGACGCCGATCACGGCGACGAACGCTATGTAGAGCAGCACGAACGCCGCGCCGCCGCCCTCGGCGGCGACGTAGGAGAAGCGCCACATGTTGCCGAGGCCGACCGCCGAGCCGACGGCGGCCAGGATGAACCCGGCGCGAGTCGCCCACGAGTCCCGGCTGTTGGCCGGCACGGGATCCGTCATGACGCGATCTCCTGGTGTTGAGAGGTCGTCGAAGGTTACGTGATCGTGTCGAACCTACAACCCGGCGCCCGGCCGCCCCGCTCCACGCTCACCGAACTCGATGGCGTCCCACGCCGCCTCGAACACTTGCTGTGGGCCTACGTGCTGTACGGTCCAGTCTTGATTGGCGATCCGCTCCAGAGCGAGCACCACCAGTGCGAGCCACACGTCGGTCCACACCTGGGCCGAGCCGGAGCGCACCTCGCCTGCCGACTTCCCGGTGGCGATGACCTTGCTGATCTCGTCCCTGAGCTGGGTGAAGCTCTCGCGACTCCTCGGATCCAACAGATCCCCGTGCCGCGTGAGAAAGACCAGCTTGATGAGCGCCGGGTCGCTTCCCGCCAGGTCGCGCCACGCGGCCGCGATGCGCTCGAGGCGCGCGCGGCAGCTCAGCGAGGTAGGGGCGTCCTTGACCGCCGCCGTCAGCAGGCGCACCGCGGCCCGGTAGATCTCGTTGAGGAGGTGTTCCTTGCTGTCGAAGTGCCGGTAGATGGTGCCCTCGGCGACTCCCGCACGCCGGGCGATCTGGGGCGTGGTGCTGGTGTGGTAGCCGTGGGTGGTGAACAGCTCCAGTGCGGCACGCACCAGTCGGTCGCGCGTTCCCGCGGGGTCGCGTCGCCGACGGCCCGTCGCCCTGGGGGTCTCCTGGGGGTGAGTCATCACTCGCAACTCTACCACGCTGTGCCCGCTCTGCCAAGGTGAGGCCTTATCTTCCGTTGCGGAGCGGCCAGCACTCGAGGGGGAGCCGATGGCGGGGGGAACGACTCTGGATTTTGTGCGGCTGTGGGAAGCTGCAACGCCATATGCGCGCTTCGCCGAGGAAGCGCGGGATCTCAAGGGGCTGTGGGAGGGCGTATACAAGAAGACCCGGCCCCCCACCTGGGCGCTCGAAGCGGCCCGAGCCAGGGGGAATGGCGCCCACCTCATGGTGATCAACGAGGACTGGTGTTGGGACGCCGCCAACACCGTACCCGCCCTGGCCAAGCTCGCCGCCGAGGCCGGGACGTTCGAGATCCGCATCATCTCGCGCGACCAGCACCCGGATGTGATGGATCGCTACCTCACCGACGGGACGCGCTCGATCCCCATCGTGGTCGTCCTGGACGCCGAGTTCAACGAGCTCGGCCACTGGGGTCCGCGGCCGAGCGAGCTGCAGGCCTGGGCCAAGGCGAACAAGGGGAAGATGGAGAAGAAGGATTTCTACGCGGCGATGCGGCGCTGGCACGTGAAGGATGGGGGCGAGTCGACCATGCGGGAGGTGCTGGCGATACTCCCGTAGAAGCGCGGGCGATTGGGGGGCGTTGCAGGGGCCTCTCGCTCCGGCAGGACCCCGGCCTTGCTCAATCCGCTTCCCGCTCCGCTACTTGCCGTCCGTCACTGCAACTGCTCCCGCAGGGTCCCCAGCGCCTTCTCCACATCTGCTTCGCTGAACACCAGACTCGGCCGGAACCGCACCGAGCGCGGGCCGCAGGGGAGCGTCGCGAGCCCGGCGTCCCAGCAGCGCTGGCGCAGCGCGTCCCGGGCGTCTCCGTCGGGCATGTCGAACGCGAGGAGCAGGCCCCGGCCACGCACGTTGGTGATCTGTGTGTTGCTCTGTTGCAGCTCCTCCAGGCCCGCCTTGAACGCGCTGCCGACGGCAGCCGCGCTCTCGACCAGCTGGTCCTCCTTCATGATCTGGAGGTAGCGCGCGCAGCGCACCATGTCGACGAGATTCCCGCCCCAAGTGGAATTGATGCGGGACGAGACGTGGAAGACGTTGCTCTCCACCTCGTCGATGCGCTCGGTGCTCATGATGCCGCATACCTGGGTCTTCTTGCCGAAGGAGACCAAATCCGGCGTCACGCCGAGCTGCTGGAACGCCCACATGGTCCCGGTCACCCCCATTCCGGTCTGCACCTCGTCGAAGATCAGCAGCGCCTCGTGCTCGTCGGCGAGCGGCCGCAGCCGCCGCAGGAACTCGGGCCGGAAGTGGTTGTCGCCGCCCTCGCACTGGATCGGCTCGACCAGGATGGCGGCTACGCCGTGGGGATCGGCGGCGAACGCCTGCTCGATCTCCCGGACCGACTGTGCCTCTGCCTTTGTCACCGCGGCCTCGTCCACTGGGAAGTGAATCTTCGGGTTCGAGACGCGCGGCCAGTCGAACTTTGGGAAGTCGAGGATCTTGACAGGCTCGGTGTTGGTGACCGAGAGGGTGTAGCCGCTGCGACCGTGGAACGCTTCGCGGAAGTGCAGGATCTTGTCGGCCCCGCCTTCGATGCCCTGCGCGCGGTTCTTCTGCGCCTTCCAGTCGAATGCCGCCTTCATGGCGTTCTCGACCGCCAGCGCCCCGCCGGCGATGAAGAACAGGTAGCGGAACTCGGCGGGAGCAGCGATCCCGCGAAAGGTCCGCACGAACGCCGCAAACTCCTGCGAGTAGATGTCGCTGTTGGCAGGATTGGCGAGGGCCGCCTGCATGAGCGAGGCCCGGAACCCCTCGTCGGCCATCTTGGGGTGGTTGTGGCCGATCGGCAGGGTCGCAAAGTACGTGTAGCAGTCGATGTATTCCTTCCCGGTCAATGCGTCCACGATCACCGAGCCGCGTGACTTCTCCAGGTCGATGACGATGTGGAAGCCGTCGACCAGAACGTTGCTCTTCAAGATCGGGAAGACCTGGTCGGCCGGTACGCTGATCTGAGGCATGGGACTCTCCTTGGTGAGAGACGCCGAAGTAGACGCTCGGGAATCAACCATGTGGGGGTCGGGACACCGCTGCGGCGGCGTGGGACGTACCGCGGGCTGTGCCCGGCGCGGCCGTGCCGGCCTAGTTGGGGGGCGCGAAGATGCCGGGGCGCGCCTTGCGCGGAAGGAGTCTACTCGGCTGGAGAGCGATCATACGGGAACAACACCCCCGTCGGGTCCGGTGCTGCCGTCCACTGGAATCTAACCGGATGCGCCGCAGCGGCTATGTGGGGTCGCCTAGTACGGCCACTGCATGTGAAAGTGTGCGGAGGCGCCGTCGAGCCCCCACCCGATCGTCCCGCCCAAGATCCCGGCGCGGAAGATCTGCGCAACGATCCCGAATCCGCCACCCCAGTGCAGATCGTCGGTGGTGAACTCGAACTGGCCGGATGGAAATACGCGCCCGACATCCAGGAAGCCCACCAGCGTGAGCCGGTACAACGAGGGTTCGGCGAGCAGGTCGTATCGCACGTCGAGGTTGCCGAAGATCTTGTCGGCATCGAGCAAGCGGCGCCGCCTGAGCCCGCGGTGTGTCTCGCTGCCGCCGTAGGTCATGTAGGGGCGCTCGGGCGCCTCCAGCAGGTAGTACGATCCGAGACGCGGACTGCCGGTAATGCTCTGGCCCACCAGGCGCACGGTTGTCAACAACTTCTCCGTGACTGAGAGGTACCCCGCCGCAGATCCCGTGTAGCGTACGTAGCTCAGGTCGCCTGCGATGCTGGAGTCGGCATATCCCACGATCGCCTCGAGCTTGACGCCGCTGCGGGCTGCGACCTCGTCGTCGCGGGTGTCCAGCACCAGCCCCGCAAAGCCCCACACGTCCCACACCCAGTTGCCGATCGTGGGATCGACGCCGGAGAGCACGTCGTTCTTGAGTTGGCTAGGCCCCGGCTCGACCAACGTGTCGATCCTCCACCGCTCGGCGTGGATGCCCGCCAGGAGGCGGAGCGGGCCCACGATGCGGCGCTGCATTTCCCCCCGGCCGGTGAGCCGTTCGTTGTCGGACCGATAGAACAGGGGCAGGGTGTCGAGTACGTCTCGGTTGTAGACGGAGGCGTTGCCCACCCCGAAGTAGTTCTCCCGCGCCCGCCGCCGGTACTCCAGGCGCGCGGTGAAGCGCCACCCGTCCACCAGTTTGGGCATCCGGGCTTCGAGGTTGATCCGCTTCGATCCGGTGGTGCCGAAGTAGAAGTCGAGTCCGAGCTTCGCGGCATACGGCGGCGGCGCGTCCCAATCGTCGAACTTCAACTGCTTGATCTGGGCGTAGTACAGCCCGAACGCCCAGCCATCGCGGGTGGAGTAGTAGATCTTGGGGTACGAGATGTCGGTCCAGTCCGGCCCCAACGTCGGGAGGTTGGGGATCTGCGCCGAGCTCGAGCCGGTGACGACGAGGAGGGCGAGGACGGCGCCCGCGGCGGCTCTCACCGTTCCCGCTCGAACAGATACGCGCAGTCGTGATGCTGAGCGGTCTCGCCGTCGAACGCCGCGTAGCGACGGCCCGACCAGATGGACGCCGCGCCGAACTCACCGGTCTTGTTGACCGCGTAGAAGTTCAGCCCGAACCGCGGACGTCCCTGATCGTCGAGCAGGCGCTTCTCCGTGGTCGCCACGACGCGCCGCAGCGTCTCCAGGGCGGCATCGGTGGGCGCCATGCCGCGCCGCATGAACTCGACCGTGAGGAACGCGCCGCACACCTTGATGTTCGCCTCGCCCCGCCCGGTGGAACCGGCGGCTCCCACGTCGTTGTCGGTGTACTGACCGGCACCGATCAGGGGGGAATCGCCCACCCGGCCCGGGATCTTCCATGCCAGCCCNNCCATGCCAGCCCACTGGTGGTGGTAACGGAAGACACCTCGCCTTTGGCGTTGACCACGTTGCAGTTGATGGTGCCGTGACGCTCCGGCACAACCATCCGTTCGTCGCGCGGAACGTCGATCCAGTCGTCGTCGGGTCCCCGGTTGGCCCGCCAGCGGAGCCAGCGCTCACGTGCCCGGTCGGTGAGCAGGTCCTCTTCCTTGAACCCGTAGGAGAGCGCGAACTGCTTGGCGCCCTCACCGACCAGCATGATGTGGTCGGTGTAGAGCAAGACGTACTTGGCGACGAGGCTCGGCGTCTTGATACCCTCCAGAGCGCCGACGGCGCCGGCGCGCCGGGTCGGACCGTGCATGCAGGACGCGTCGAGCTGGACCACTCCGTGCTCGTTGGGCAGGCCGCCATAACCCACTGAGGTGTCCTCGGGATCGAGCTCTTGGATCTTCACGCCCTCAATGGCGGCGTCGAGCGTATCGACCCCCTGCTGTAGCAGCTCGCCGGCCTTCTGCACGGCGCGCAGCCCGTTAGCCGAGGCGATGGCCACGTTGCGCGCTGCGGGCCGGACATGGACGGCGGGTGCGCCGCGACCAGTCAGCGCCGGTCCCAGCACGGTCCCTGCGGCGAGCCCAGAGGCAGCGCCCAGGANNACACGATCAGCCCCTCCTCCCAGGGTGGCGGTGGTCTGCCGAGCAACGGGAAATAAGGAGGGCGGGCATCGTGTCGTCAACTTGATTCCGGGTCTGGCGTGCCGTACGTTGACGCGTTCGGCGGGGAGTTCGGTTCCGTCGATGGGAGGCGCTCGCACAGCCAGCAGCGAGGTGTGACCGACCCCGTGGTCTCTGTGGTGTTGCCGGTCTACAACGAGCGGGAGAACCTGGCGTCGCTCCTCGAGGAGATTGCGACGACCTTGCGGGACGTCCCGCACGAAGTGGTCGCTGTGGACGACGGCTCCACGGATGGCTCCCTCGACGAGCTGAAGCGGCTCGCGGCGCGGTACACGCAGCTGCGCGTCGTGGCGTTCGAGCGCAACGTGGGGCAGAGTGCTGCGTTCGCGGCTGGTTGGGACACTGCTGCCGGTGACGTCGTCGTGCTGATGGATGCTGATGGGCAGAACGATCCCGCCGACGTGCCGGCCTTGCTGCGGGCGCTCGAACGTGACCTCACGCTCGCCGCGGTGGTGGGCTATCGCGTTCGACGGGCTGATTCGCGCTGGAAGCGTGTTCAGAGCCGCATCGCCAACCGCGTGCGGAACTGGATCACGGGCGACGTTGTTCGGGACACCGGATGCTCGTTGAAGGCGATCCGGGGGAGCATAACGGAGACGATTCCGCGGTTCGACGGAATGCACCGCTTTCTCGCCACGCTGATCAGGATGCAGGGTGGTGCCGTGGCCGAAGTGCCGGTCTCACACCGGCCCCGGCAACATGGGCGGAGTAAGTACGGGATGTGGAATCGGGCGGCCCGGGGGCTGCGGGACGCGCTCGGTGTCCGCTGGCTGCGTCGCCGCGCGCTCCGCTTCGTGATCAAGGAGGACACTGCCTGACCATGCCACGGCGGAAGCGGCTCGACCCCACGATCTTCCACCTTCCCGTCGAAAAGATGCAGGCGGGCTACTACACCGATAAGTACTTCGTGCGGGCGCGCGAGGTGGTGCTCGCAGACGGCCACCGGCCAACCGTCCTGATGCAGGTGTTCAATAAGTCGCACGCCTACTTGGGTGGCGTCGACGAAGCGATCGCAATCCTCAAGCTGTGCGCGCACACGTGGGATGACCTGACCGTCCACGCGCTCTACGACGGCGACGAGATCAGCCCCTGGGAGACGGTAATGACCATCGAGGGGCCCTACGACGCCTTTGCACACCTCGAGACGCTGTATGTGGGCGTGCTGGCACGCCGTACTCGGGTCGGCACCAATACCCGGTTGGTGGTCGAAGCTGCGAAGCCGAAGGATGTGATGTTCTTCCCGGCGCGGCACGACCATTGGCTGGTGCAGACCGGCGACGGGTATGCGGCGCACATCGCCGGGGCGATCGGGGTCTCGACCGATGCGCAGGCGTCGTGGTGGGGGAGCGAGGGGATCGGCACCGTGCCGCACGCCATGATCGCGGCGTACGGTGGCGACACTGCGCTTGCGGCGCGGAAGTTCTTGGAGTACATGCCCAAAGATGTGAAGCTGATCAGCCTGGTGGACTTCGAGAACGACAGCGTGCGCACATCGCTCGAGGTGGCGCGCGCCATCGGTTCGCGGCTCTACGGCGTGCGGCTCGACACGTCTGGTACCCTGGTCGACGCTTCCATTAGCGAGGAGATGGGGGATTTCGATCCCCGCGGGGTGAATCCCCAACTCGTGTGGAACGTGCGCAAGGCGCTGGACGTCGAGGGATTTACGGACGTGAAGATCGTGGTCTCGGGCGGCTTCACGGTAGAGAAGATCCGCGCGTTCGAAGAGGCAGGAGTGCCGGTGGACGCGTATGGCGTGGGCTCGTCGTTGTTCCGTGGCCAGGGCATGTACGACTTCACGGCCGATGTGGTGATGGTGGACGGCAAGCCGTGCGGTAAGGTGGGGCGGTGGTATCGGCCCAATGAGCGATTGGAGTTGGTCGAATAGAGGAAGGGTGCAAAAGGAAATGGGAAGGGCACGACGATCCCGCTTTCCCCACGAATAGGACTCAATGGACCGTGGCCGAGCTCCCCATCCCCCCGCACTTCGATCCGGCGAAGGTCGGCGAGGTCTGGCGGGTCGACTACGAGTCCCGCGCGCGCGACGCGGAGGCGTGGGCCCGCACGCACGGCATCCGGCTGGCGTCCACCGACGAGACACGCATCTGCCTCGTGGTGGTGGACTGCCAGAACACGTTCTGCATCCCGGGGCACGAGCTGTTCGTGGGAGGGCGGTCCGGCAACGGAGCGGTCGAGGACAACGTCCGGCTCTGCGAGTTCGTCTACCGCAACCTCGCCGTCCTGACCGAGATAGATCCGACAATGGACACGCACAGTGCCATCCAGATCTTCCATCCTGTGTTCTGGGTCGACGAGGCGGGAGAGCATCCGAAGGGATCACAGACGATCATTACGGCGGAGGACGTGGAGCGGGGGGTCTGGAGGGTGAACCCGGCGATCGCCAAGTCAGTGGCGGGGGGTGACTACGATTGGCTGAGCCGGCACGCGCTGCACTACGTACGGCGCTTGAGCGAGGGCCGCTACCCGCTCATGGTCTGGCCGTACCACGCCATGCTCGGCGGCGTGGGGCACGCGCTGGTGTCGGCCGTCGAGGAGGCGCTCTTCTTCCACAGCATCGCCCGCGGTGCGCCAGTTGGGTTCGAGGTGAAGGGCAACAACCCGCTGACCGAGAACTACTCCGTGCTGAGTCCTGAAGTGCTGGATGGCCCAGAAGGAGAGCCCATCGCCGCCAAGAACCTCCGGTTCGTAGAGCGGCTGCTCGAGTTCGACGCCGTGCTCGTTGCGGGCCAGGCGAAGAGCCACTGCGTGGCGTGGTCGATCCACGACTTGCTCAGCGAGGTGCAGGCGCGGGATCCCAAGCTCGCGGAGAGAGTGTACCTTCTGGAAGATTGCACATCGCCCGTCGTCGTCCCCGGCGTGGTGGACTTCACCGAGCAGGCGGACGAGGCGTTTCAGCGCTTCGCGGACGCTGGGATGCATCTGGTCCGATCGACGCAGCCCATTGCGACCTGGGCTGGGTTGAGCGCGTAGGCCTGGGGCGCTGCCACTGGGAACCCGACACGACCGCCACGATCAATCGTCCAGTATGAACGCATCCGAGTTCGGCCGGTTCCTCCTCCCCGGACCCACCGAGGTCCACCCCGACATCCTGGCCGCCATGAATCGGCCGATGATTCCGCATCGCGGCCAGGACATGGTGGACCTGCTGAAGCGTATGGAGCCGCCGCTCCAGCGTCTCTGTCGCACGGAGCGCCGCGTGTTCGTCGGCACCTGTTCCGCCACCGGGTTCATGGAGATGGCGGTCCGCTCGGGCGTACGGCACCGTGCTCTCTCGCTGGTCGGCGGCGCGTTCGGCGAGCGATTCGCGGGAATCGTAGCGGCCACCGGCCGTGACGTAGTGCGGCTCGAGGTCCCCTTGGGGCGGACCGTCGAGCCCG
>JABAOH010015244.1_pt1 | contig 10815 bp, 9 predicted proteins | sample 7062181 | NCBI WGS metagenome assembly JABAOH01 (sample SAMN14538630, study PRJNA623070) | marine sediment metagenome | biome: marine biome [ENVO:00000428]; feature: marine pelagic biome [ENVO:01000023]; material: deep marine sediment [ENVO:00002113]; isolation source: pool of 5 deep marine... | reverse complement strand
TCGGTCGACCCAAAGCAGCCGGGGTGCTCAATGCCCAAGCGCGCTTCGGCGACCATGGACCGCAAGCCTCAAAAGCGAGCGATGGGATTGATATGAATGACAGCTTTTCGGGCAGGCACCATTGAGTCCTTCCTCAAAGGCCTCAAAGCAACCACGATTTTCCAGAGGACAAGCCGCTAACGGAAGTCTTTCTACCGTCAAGGATCGACGGAAAGGTCCCGTATTGGGGCTCGCTCATTTAGATGTAGTACATCGGTTCGGCCGTTTCTTGAGCGCGGTCCAGCAGGTCGGCCAGGGTCACGCCTGCCAGCAGTTCCTGTTGAGCTTCCGCGGCGGCCCGCCACACGTGGTGCAAAGCGCGGGTCTGTGAGCTGGCGGTGGCCGCCTGGCCAGCCGGTGCGGGGTGCCCCTCCACGGCCGCCATCACAGCGGCCAGCGTGACCTCCTCGGGCGGCCGGATCAACTGGTAGCCACCCGCCGCGCCGCGGACACTGTTGACCAGCCCGGCCGTTTTCAGCTGCAGGAGAATCTGGACCAGGAACCGCGCGGGAATTCGATGAGCGTCGGCAATGTCCCGCACGCGGGCCGGTTCCCCCGACCCGTAACGGGCCGCCAGGTCCAATACGGCAATGCAGGCATATTCAGTCCTGGCAGAAATTTTCATGCTCAATCTCGGAGACCAAGTGCCAGACGGTTTTTGCTCGCCAGCATCCGGCAGTTAGATGCCGCCTCCTTGTTCAAACTCCATGCCGTGCAGACCGCACTCGGTTTTCGCACTACCGCTCCAGCGGCCGGCTCGTTCGTCCTGGCCGAACATCACCGACTGGGTGCAGGGCCAGCAGCCGATGCTGGGGTATCCCTGGTCGTGGAGCCGGTTGTAGGGGATGCCCTCCTGGAGGATCAACTTCCAGACGTCCGACTTGGTCCAGTTGGCCAGGGGGCTGATCTTCACCAGGTTGAATCTGGAATCCCAGCCCACGATCGGCGCCGCGGCTCGATCGGGACTCTGGTCCCGCCGGATCCCGCTCATCCAGGCATGCATCCCCTGGACCGCCTCACGCAAGACTTTGACCTTGCGATCCAGGCAGCACTGGTCCGGGTTGGTCTGGTAGAGCGGCCCGCCATGTTTCGCTTCGTATTGGGCCACCGTCAACTCCGGCTTCTTGAGCTGGACAAGGATGCCGTACTTTTGGGCCAGACGATCGCGCAGCTCCAGCGTCTCCTGGAACTGGTAGCCCGTGTCCAGGTTAAACACGTAGGTCTGCGGCTGGATTCGGGAGAGCAAGTAAATGATGACACAGCCCTCCGGGCCAAAGGCCGTTGCCATCGTCAGCCGCGGGAAAAATCGGTCGACCGCCCAGGCAATGATCTGCTCAGGGGTCGCCTGCTCCAACGCCTGGCTGGCCCCCGCCAGTTCGTCTCGCAACTGCGGCGTCAGGGCCAGCGGTTCCGGCTGAGGATCGGCGGCAGCCGGTTGGTTGGTAAGCAGCGGACTGGTCATGGCTTAGGGCACTTGGTTCGGGTGGATCCACTAAATGATAAGCATCTTAGTCATCAAAGTCAACTATCCAGGTCTCGTATCGACCGTTTGGGGCAAATTCTTCAGTTCACGACGGTTTTTCCGGTTGCTGGTAGGGCGGGTGCGGCCTGGGTGAGTCCCGTTTGTCCGGGTGCCGGGTGCGGGCGTAACCACAGAGGGCTGGCCAGGGGCCGCAGGGCGGCAACTACGCACGCCGCGAACATATGTCAAGATCTTGATCTGAAAAAGAGCGGCGTAAAAATGCACATGAATGGTTGAAACGGTCTGCGGGGTGAAGCGTTCCCAGCCGTTGGGCGCGTCACGGCATGCCCAAGGCGTTTGACCGCTGCAGCTATTTTTCATCGCGTGACGGTGTGTAATCGTTGCCAGGTGAGAACCCTGGAAAGGACTGTCAGGGTTGATTGGGTTAGGGAAGCGAAAAGTTTTCGGCGCCTTTTTTGACCGGCTCGAAAACGTGACGTATATTGCTTTGACCGAAAGGCTGGACCCGTCTGTTCGGTCGACCGCGCTGGCGCGGCTACGACAACTGTCAGATTCTGGGTCCCCATCATGCAACGCAGCCTCCCTCACGCCTTCTTTTTCTTTTCCCGCAGTTTCTCGCTGCGAGACTTTGCCCGTTTACTTTTTGCCGCCACGGTGCTGTCTGCCGCGCTGGCCGTTCCGGCTGTTGCCCAAGTCGGAATTGTCCCAGCGGGCCTGTCTGCCACGCGCGATGCCGTCATCGAACGTGGTGTCATGCTGGAACGGCAGCATAAATGGGGCGAGGCGCTAACTCATTACGAGGACGCGTTGAAGGACATTCCCGGGGATCCGCAGCTAAGTGAGCGGGCGGACTGGGCCAAGATTCACTACAACCTCGCACGCCGCTATGCGGATGCCAGTTTTTGCAAATCAGTAACAACGCTCAACGTCCGCGAAGCGTTGGAGTTGTACGACGAGATCCTCTTAAAGATCCAGACACATTACGTGGACAACGTCGATTGGCGGCGGCTGGTACGTCGCGGTACGCAGACCTTGGAGATTGCCCTCCGCGATTCGGCGTTCATCGACACAAATCTACGCTCGGTTTCAACCGCTCAGGCAGATCATGCCTTGCTGCGGCTGCATGCGGTGATCGACCGGCTGCCGATTTCGCAGCGTCGTGACGCCGTGGCCGCCGTGGGGCACGCCGCGCAGATACTCCAGCGACAGCTGGGCATCCGGCCTGCGGCGGTGGTCATGGAATATGTCAGCGGCGCCTCGGGCGGGCTGGACACCTATTCCAGCTACCTGACGGGCGACCAGCTGCGCGATGTCTACTCGCAGATCGATGGCAACTTCGTGGGGCTGGGTATCGAGATGAAGGCGGGCCAAGGCGCATTGCTGCTGGTCGCAGTCATTCCCGGCAGCCCCGCCGACCGAGCGGGGCTGACGGCCGGTGATCGCATCCTGGCGGTCGATGGTCAGTCGACCGAGGGCATCACGACCGAAAAAGCCGCCTCGCTGTTGCAAGGCCCGCAGGGCAGCGTCGTGGAACTGCTGCTGGGCTCGACCAGCAGCACCACGCGGCTGGTCCGCGTTCGTCGCGAACAGGTAGATGTGCCCAGCATCCATGATGCCAGGATCGTCGATGTCGCCGCGGGAATCGCTTACCTGAAGCTGGTCAGCTTTCAGCGGGACACCAGTCGTGACCTGGATACCACGCTGTGGAATCTGTACCGCCGAGGCATGAAGAGCCTGATTATCGATGTCCGGGGGAATCCGGGGGGCTTGTTAAGCGCCGCGGTAGACGTGTCGGACAAGTTTATCTACCAAGGCAAGATCGTCTCCACGCGAGGTCGTAACCATGAGGAAGACTACGACTACGCCGCTCGACGAGCCAACACCTGGGGCGTGCCGTTGATCGTGCTGATCGATCATGACAGCGCCAGTGCCAGCGAAATATTTGCTGCCGCCATTCGCGATCAGCGCCGTGGCACCATCGTTGGCTCGCGCAGCTACGGGAAGGGTTCGGTGCAAGGCATCTTTCCCCTGGCACATGGCGAGGCAGGTCTGCGGTTAACAACGGCCAAGTTCTATTCGCCCAGCGGCCGTCCCATCAGCGGGGCCGGCGTCTCTCCCGACCTGCTGGTTCAAGAGGTGGCCAAACCGCAATTCGACGGTTCCCAAAACCCGTCGGGAGACCCTGTCCTGCAACAGGCCGTCCAGGCGGCCCGAGGACAGCTGACACGCCGCCAATAATCTCTTAATCTCCCCGCGCCGCTCGACCGCCGAGCCTGCCGGCAGACCCGGACCGCTGCAGCCGACACCCCCGCGGGCGTGTTTCCTCCCCGCCGCCGGCCGAAGGAAATATGGCACATCGATGGCCGAGGGCTGCTGTGGCCCAAAGCCCCCCCCAAACCGGGCCGCGCCACGGCAGACCCGGATCCCGGTCAGGGGGGGCGGCGAGCGACCTGGACCCGCCTCCAGGGGGGGAGCGCCCGCCGTGCCGCGGCCCCGCCGCCCCCAATTTGCCCCAGCTTGTCGATCTTTTAAGCTTCTCAATCAGTGGCCCGCGGGAGCCCAGCCGACCACCAGGTGGCGGTTACCTTGCGCAGAGGCTGATCAGACGCTGCTGAATAATCGAGCAGATTTTCCGTCTGGCCGGCCGGCGGCAATTTCCAAAAAATGTTCGCAAGCCAATTGAAATTTAGAGATTATGCGCTATGATGCTGGCTTGCGCAGATCGCGTGGCATTTGATTTGCCTCGTTTTTGACATTTTATGGCTGCCCCGCGTGACGGGCGGTAGGGAATGGAATGCGTAGGGAGGGGATGGATTACCGAGGACTATTTTTCTTGAGCCGAGCGGAGATTATTGCCGGCGCGGACGGCGCTTGCCCAGGCAAAACAAATCACCGGCCGTTGCACTCAGAACAGCCCATGGCCGCTTGGCAGTAGAACAGGAGCTATTTGGTTATGTCCAAGACACCTAGCGAAGTATTGGCGATGTGTCGGGAGAACGACGTGAAGGCGATCGACCTCCGCTTCATGGATTTCCCCGGCCTCTGGCAGCATTTTACGATCCCGGTCGACAAGCTGGACGAGGACGTGTTTGAGGAGGGTCTCGGCTTTGACGGCTCCAGCATCCGCGGTTGGCAGGCGATCAACGAGAGCGACATGCTGGTCGTTCCGCAGTCGGATACCGCCTTTTTGGATCCGTTCACGTCCCTGCCCACCGTGGCCATGATCTGCAACATCCAGGATCCGATCACCCGCGAGGATTACACGCGGGATCCCCGCAACGTGGCGCGGAAATCGGTCAATTACATGAAGAGCACCGGTATTGCCGACACCTGTTTTGTCGGGCCAGAGGCCGAATTCTTCATCTTTGACGACGTGCGTTTCGATCAGACCCCCAATCAGGGGTTCTATTTCATTGACAGTATCGAAGGCCAGTGGAACCGCGGCAAGAACACCAAGGCGGTCGGCGAAGGGCCGAACCTGGGTTACAAATTGCGGCACAAGGAAGGGTATTTCCCTGTCCCCCCGGCCGACCAGATGATGGACATCCGCAACGAGATGATGCAGACCATGGTCGAATCCGGACTGGATGTCGAATGCCAGCACCACGAAGTCGGCACGGCCGGCCAGGCAGAAATCGACCTGAAGTTTGACGAACTGGTGACCATGTCCGACAAGATGATGATGTACAAGTACATCATCAAGAACGTGGCCCGTCGGCACGGCAAGACGGTGACCTTCATGCCCAAGCCGGTCTTTGAAGACAACGGTTCCGGCATGCACACCCACATGTCGCTGTGGAAAGATGGGGAACCGTTGTTCGCCGGTGGCGGCTATGCGGGGTTGAGCGAAACGGCCTTGTATGCCATCGGGGGCCTGCTGCGACACGCTCCCAGCGTGCTGGCCTTTACCAATCCGACCACCAATAGCTACAAGCGCTTGGTGCCGGGGTACGAGGCGCCCGTCAATCTGGCCTACTCCCAACGGAATCGTTCGGCCGCCTGCCGGATCCCGATGTACAGCCCCAGCCCCAAGGCCAAGCGGGTGGAGTTCCGTTGCCCGGACCCCAGCTGCAATCCCTACCTGGCCTTCTCCGCCATGCTGATGGCGATCCTGGACGGTGTGCAGAACAAGATCCATCCGGGCGAGCCACTGGACAAGGACATCTACGATTTGAGCCCGGAGGAAGCGGCCGAGGTACCGACCACGCCCGGTTCGCTGCACGATTCGCTGGCCGCCCTGCGGCGCGACCACGAATTCCTCTTGCGGGGAGATGTCTTTACCAAGGACGTTATCGACACCTGGATCAATTACAAGAATGAGAAGGAAGTCGACGCCCTGCGGCTGCGGCCCCATCCTTACGAGTTCTGCCTGTACTTCGACATCTAAGCCAGGCCCAGGGGACCCCCACCCACCCTGGCAGCTCCTGCGACCGGGCCGGCGGCCTGACCGCCCGCCCGGTCTTTTTTTGCCATGCCCCCCCCTCAGCCAGCCCAAGGCAAAAATCGGCCAATCGCCCGCTTGCCAGTTGGTTGGCACGCGGATTGCGGTCAAAAAAAGCTGTGGTGAAGAGGCAATTCTCCACAGTCAGCAGGCCGGACGGGGTCGGAACAGAGAATGCAGGCACAGACCCGGGGCCGGCGATAAGAAGAGGCCGGTGCCAATTAGCGGAACATCAGGGCCAACAAAGGCTTACGTTGGCCAGACCAGCTAGAGGAGATCAGGAAGGCAGAGGAGAGCTTGGCACCTGACGAGCGGTTCGCTGGACACAGCAGCCGCCGAACAACAGGCGAGTAGGGAACCAGTCAAACCGGCTTCCCAGCTCGCCTGTTGTATTATTATTGAACATATGTATTAAAATAAAACAATTCTGTACCCCATTAGAGGGGTGTACCAAGGCGGGGGTGGGGGCCATTTTTTGGTCGGGCATTTGGGGAATAATTTCCACCCTTTGCCGCGTTGGATCTTAGCGAACTGTTCCCCACCGCGTTGTCGACCGTTGGAACGGCCGCCTCGCTGTCGTAGGATGAACGGTTTGGTGGGGGGGATCATGGTGGCCATGGTTCCCATCTGGTGGCAAACGATTCTTCCCAGGGTGGTGAACCGTATGTTGGCTCTCCCGATCGAGCACCTCTTACGCGACCGCTCCCGCCGGCCGTTGGCCCTGCTGGCCGTCACGATCATGAGCCTGGTGGCTGTTCCCCTGCTGTCGGCGGCCAAGCCAAACGGGAAGGACGCGGCTGCCCTCCGGCAGCGACCCGACGCTGCCGCTGCTTACTTCGAACCCACGGTCGCCTTTATCAACAAGCAGCTGCGGCAAAATTGGGCGGACTACGGTTTCAAGCCATCGGACCGGGCGAGCGACGGCAAATGGTGTCGGCGTGTCTATCTGGACGTGCTGGGTCGGATCCCTTCGGTCGCAGAGCTGGACGCGTTTCTTGACGATCGGCGCGCCGACAAACGAATTCGCCTGGTCGATCGTTTGTTGTCGGACCAGTACGCAACAGAATACGCCCGCCACTGGACAACGATCTGGACCAACATCCTCATAGGACGCAGTGGCGGGAATGATGCCGAATCGCCGGTCAGTCGGCAGGGGATGCAGCATTATCTGCGGGAGTCTTTTCGGCAGAACAAATCTTACGACCAAATGGTATCGGAATTGATAAGTGCCCGCGGAACCAACAAACCGGACCAGCCTGGTTTTAACGGTGCCGTCAACTTTCTGGCTGGCAAGCTGGCGGAGGATGGCGTGCAGGCAACGGCTCAGACATCCCAGCTTTTCCTGGGAGTCCGAGTGCAGTGTACCCAGTGTCACGACCATCCCTTCAACAACTGGAAGCAAAATCAATTTTGGGAGATGAACTCCTTCTTCCGCCAGACCGTTGCCCTGCGGCGGTTTGGCAATGGTCAGGACATCGCCTATATCGATCTGGACAACGAGGACTACGAGGGCCCCAGCCGGGCGCCGGAAGAGGCGGAAGTCTATTACGAGCTGCGTAACGGCGTCCTCCAAGCCGCTTACCCCGTCTTCACCGACATCGACGGGGCCCGCACGGAATTGGATCGGAGCGGTTTCCTCGACGACGTCAACCGCCGCTCGGAACTGGCTCGCCTGGTCGTCGACTCCGGCTACCTGCCGGTGGCGATGGTCAATCGTATGTGGGCTCATTTTTTCAGCTACGGATTCACCAAGCCGTTTGACGATCTGGGGCCACACAATCCTCCCACCCAACCCGAACTGCTGGAGAAGTTGGCCGAAGAGTTTCGGAACGGCGGCTACGATATCAAACAGTTGATCCGCTGGATTACGCTCAGCGAGCCCTACCAGCTGTCCAGCAGGTTCAATAAGACCAACCAGGACGACGACCCGCAACGGGGGAACCCGCCGGCATTCAGTCGTTTTTATCCGCGGCAGATGCAGGCCGAGCAGCTGTACGAGTCGCTGCTGGTGGCGACCGAGGCCCACAAGACCCGCGGTGCGTACGAACAGCAGGAGGAGGCCAAAAGGATGTGGCTGGCACAGTTCGTGATCGCATTTGGGACCGACGAGAATGACGAAACGAGCACCTTCAACGGCACCATCCCCCAGATCCTGATGATGATGAACGGGGATCTCATCCGGCGAGCCACCAGCACCGATCAGGGCGGATTTTTGCAAAGGGTCGCCAGCGATCCGGCAACAAAACCGACCGCCAAGATCCAGTTGTTGTTCAGATCCGCTCTGGCCCGGGAAGCCACAAAGACCGAGCGCAACGCGGCCAATACTACCCTGGCTCGTCGAACGAACATTGTCGAGGCGCTCCAGGATGTGTGGTGGGTACTGCTAAACTCGAATGAGTTTATTTTGAATCATTGAACCAGGAGCGGAAAAACGGAAGTCTGCCGGCACGCGCGGTCGTTCCCCCGCGCCTCTGAAAAATCGCCGCCCGCCAAGGGAACTCGTTCCCAGCCAGCTTGAGGAGAATATCGCATGCAGTTCGATTTCAGTACGCCAGACGGTATGTCGCGTCGTCACTTCATGAAGCATGTCGCGGGCGCTTCCGCCCTGGCTGTGCCGGCCTTGAATTTTGCTTCTACCCTCCAAGCCCATGCCGCCGATCTGCAGAAGAACCAAAAGGCAGTCATCCTGTTGTGGATGGGCGGCGGACCGGCCACGATCGACATCTGGGACCTCAAGCCGGGTAGCGTCAATGGGGGGCCCTTCCGACCCATCGCCACCAGCGGGGACATGCAGATCACCGAGCATATGCCGTTGATGGCCCAGCAGATGCACCACATGTCGATCGTGAGGTCGATGAGCACGCGTGAGGCCGACCATAACCGGGGACGTTATTACATGCACACCGGTTACGTGCCCAATCCAAACGTCCAGCACCCCAGCTACGGTGCCGTGGTCGCTCATGAACTGGAACCGACCCGCCCGCAGCTGGAGATCCCTCCCTTTGTCTCGGTCGGCGGTAGCAGTGCCGGTCCAGGATTCCTGGGCATGGCCTATGCGCCGTTCGTCGTCAATTCCAACGGCCAGGTCAAAGACCTGCAGATGGACATCGATCCCGAACGGGTTCGTGATCGCGTGAAACTGCTGAACCAGCTCGAAGCCAGTTTTATACGTCAGAACCGGGGCAGCGCACCGCAGGAACATGCCAAGGTGCTGCAGAAGACCCAGCGGCTGATGAGCAGCAAGCAGATGGACGCGTTTAAGGTCAACCAGGAGTCGGCCGAGGTCCGCGAGCAATATGGCAACACCAACTTCGGCCGCGGCTGCCTGATGGCTCGCCGCCTCGTGGAAACGGGTGTGCCCTTCGTCGAAGTCAATTTGGGCGGCTGGGACACGCACAGTGACAATTTCGACCGCCTGCAAACCAAGCTGCCCGAGATGGATCGGGCCATGGCCGCGTTGGTCAGCGACCTGGACCAGCGAGGCATGCTGGACAATGTGGCCATTGTGTGGATGGGCGAGTTCGGCCGCACGCCGCGGATCAACGGCAACACGGGCCGCGACCACTGGGCCCGCAGTTGGAGCGTCGTGGTGGGCGGTGCCGGTTTCCAGCGCGGCATTGCGGTGGGCCAGACCAACGCGGACGGCACGGCGGTCGACACCGAGCCCTACACATCCGAAGACCTGATGGCCTCGGTACTGCACGGCATCGGCATCTCGCTCGACACGCGCTTCACCGCCACGAACGGCCGCCCCATGAAAATCGCCAACGGCGGCCGTCTGATCAAAGAGCTCTTCGCGTAAAGACTAAATATCCACTTGCCTGCACAGGAAAAATCTCAATGAGCACGGCTGACCTAACAAATCAGATTATGGCTCTACCGCCAACGGAACGGGCAGCCATTGCACAACGACTTTGGGAAAGCATTGAGGATGAACTTGTCGCCATCACGCCGGAATCTGATGCCGAGGCCATTACCGATGCGCGGCGTCGCGATGAAGAGTTGTCGCGAGGTGACGTTTCCGAGCGCTCGCATGCGGACGTGATGGAGAATGCACGGCGGTCGATCGGATGCGAGTGACGTGGCATCCGGACGCGGAAAACGAGCTGATTGAAGACGCGAAATTTTACGATCGACGAGCCGCCGGCCTGGGATCGGATTTTCTTGACGCAGTCGATACCGCGGTCGAACAAATCCTGCGAGATCCAAAACGATTTCCGATTATTGAGGGCAATTTCCAACGGTGCCGCGTCAAGCAGTTTCCTTACTGCGTGTACTTCCGTTGTCTACCCGATACGATTCGCATTCTTGTCATAAAGCATCACAGTCGGCATTCTGGTTTTTTTAAGTCCCGCAAATCAACTTGTTGGACCGAAGCATCGCCGCAGTTGGAGTACCGCCTGCAGGCGGAATGAGCCAGCTGAGTGACGAGCGATTCGAAGTCCGCCCATACGTAGCTGACGGCCAAGAGCGTACTAAAGCCGGGGACGCCAACGAAAAAAGGGACCAGCGCCTTGGCGCCGGCCCCTTTTCGATTTTGCGGCTTTTTCCAAACGATGATCAATACATATCGTAGTCGCCGCCGTGCCCGGCTGCGCCTTTCTTCTCCTCCTTGGGCTTTTCTGCGATCAGGGCGTCGCTGGTCAGCAGCAGCGTCGAGACGCTGGCGGCATTCTGGAGGGCCGTGCGGGTGACCTTCGTCGGATCGATCACGCCGGCCTCGACCAGGTCCTCGTACACATCGGTCGCGGCGTTGTAACCGAAGTTCCCGTCGCTGTCGGCCACCTTCTCGCAGACGATGCTGCCGTCCTGGCCGGCGTTGGCCGCGATGGAGATCAGCGGCGAGCGGCAA
>JABAOH010013727.1_pt10 | contig 10816 bp, 13 predicted proteins | sample 7062181 | NCBI WGS metagenome assembly JABAOH01 (sample SAMN14538630, study PRJNA623070) | marine sediment metagenome | biome: marine biome [ENVO:00000428]; feature: marine pelagic biome [ENVO:01000023]; material: deep marine sediment [ENVO:00002113]; isolation source: pool of 5 deep marine... | reverse complement strand
TAACCATCAACCCCCAATAACCCCCAACAAGAACCAACCTAAGCCAACTTAGCGATTTACTGCAAATCCTTTACTGATCTAGTATTTCGGCACCTATTGGGGGTTTGCCGATGTTCCTTATTTTGATGGACTTCGCCCTAAATGTGCACTGAAGTGTAACCGTTGTGGGACGCAGGTTGACATATCCAGAACCTCGTCCTATTTGAGGGAGGTTCCTTACCGATTTTGCTTGAGTTGCGAGGACGAGTTTAAGGATTTCTTGGATAAAAGGAAGAACAACAGTCGAGAGGACCTCTATTGGCACAACCATGAGTGGATGGCTATGTGGCAGGCATGGATCCACTATCAGGAGGCGATTAAGAAGTACGAGAATTCCAGGGAATTTAAGAAATTGCTGAATGATCTGAGACGGGAGTTGGAGTAGACAAGGTATTACCCCCCCCATGGGGCAACAGCTATCCCTCCTTTAGGTGACATCCCCTGCAGGTGGTCGGTCCGGTTCTCTTACCACCGGCTTTGAGCTCTCGGTGACATCCCCTGAAGCAGTTCTTATGGAAAGTATTCTTCAAGTCTTCGTGGCAGGACGAGCACTGATTGTACCCCCCTTGCATTTCCAAATGGTGGCATTTGCCGCAATCGAAGCCGTAATCTTCGGTATGCTTCATGTGGGTAAAGGTGACCTTCCCCCAATGGCTCTTCTCAGCATAGGAGACAATCTCGGGGGGTTCCGTCCCCGGTTCTGCCACTTTCACCGCAACGGGCTCCGATTTCCGTTTTTCCACTACAGAGCTCGTTCCAAACTTCCCGGTTATTTCCCTCGTCGGCGGCGCTTCTGGCAGTTCAAAGACGGACATCCAAGCAATCCCCAAGGCGAACATGCAACAGATGGTAACCAAGAGCCTCAACATTCAGTATTCCCCCTTTATCAGTTGGTACGCAATTACTGACCGATCCACATCTCCACATCAAGGTTCTTCTTGCACTGAAAAAACCACAATATAGCGTAACTGTGCAAGTAATAAAAGAGAGAAAGGGAAATGGAACGGGTTATGATCACCATTTCCCTTGAGAATTCGTTACCAGCGAGGTTGGATGAACTTGACGATTTCCCCTTTACCTGCCGAACCTCCTTTCCCTCTGTTGATAACTTCTTATGGCTCTCAAAAAATCGATTTTTCGGAAGGCTGGCCAGTTGACATCACAGAAGTAGAATTCGCTATAGGCACTCTGCCACAGTAAGAACCCGCTCATCCTGATTTCACCGCTTGTCCTTATGATAAGATCGGGGTCGGGGAGATCCAACGTATATAAATGTCTGCTTATCTCGTCGGGGGTTACCTGCCGTATGATATCCTCCAAGGATTCCCCATTACTGAGTTTTTCCCTTATCAGGTCTTTAAGGGCGTCAGCTATCTCTTCCCGTCCCCCATAGCCCACCGCGATATTGAGGGAAAAGTTATTATAATCCCGGGTAGCTTCTTCGGCTTCTCTGATGACCTTTCGGGTCGTTTCAGGGAGGAGTTCCATCTTACCGATAGCCTTGATCTTCATCCCCCTCTTATGGGTGAGGGGGTCTTGGGAGAGTTGTTGCGTCTTTGCCTCGATGACCTTCAGTAATTCCTTCACCTCTTTTTGAGATCTGGATACATTTTCCGTGGAAAATACCCAAACGGTAATATTGCGAATGTTTAACTCTTCACACCAAGATAGGACCTCATCGAGTTTGTCAGCGCCCTTTCTGTGGCCTTCGGTGATAGTCTTCAACCCCCTTTCAATGGCAAATCTTCGATTTCCATCTAAAATAAGCCCGACGTGACGTGGTGGTTTTTTGCCCTTCACCTCAGAGAGGAGCTTGTTTTCGTAGAAGCGATAGATTAAGTCTTTGAAAGGCTGCATCTTTCCTCACCCCTATTTTAGCACCTTTTCCCGCAGTGTAAATGTATTTTTTCATCCCCAAGAGTTCGCTGGGAATTTTATGGCCCTTGAATTGCGCGGGGTTCCGAGTTGTCAGAGGTCCCCTTTATTACTTCGGACCGCTATGCAACCTCTATCTGGTTGATCCAAAACGGAGGGGTCCGTAATGGCGTCCTTTTAGAGATACAGAGGAAACGGACGAACTTTATCCGGCCATCTGCGATCTGTGGAGGAAAAATTTTCAGTGGAGTTTCCTANNCTCCGCTGTTTCTTCGCTTCAATACCTCCGAAGTAACCCTTTCGGGGTCCCGGGGAATATTTACCCCTTCCGGCCTCTAAAGGGCCGGCTTTCCCCTTTCCTTCGGCTCCGCTCAGGACAAGCTCTGCTCACCCTCGATGGGTACCCCACTTCTCCGGCAGATTACGCTCAGAAACAACGGAGTTCCCTGAAAAACTCCGGAAACTCCAAAATTTTCACTGTTGCAAATTCTCAGAGTTTTCTATTATAATATTGGGTTGGGCGAAAAAATCCCTGTGATGAGATGGTGAAAAAGGGATCGAAAGGAGAGGTATTCATAAGATGGAAAGTTTGAACATGATCTTAGAATATTACAATCAACACCAGGTTGTCTTTGCTATCGTCGCCCTCATTATTTTTGTACTGCTCTTATTTCGATTCAAATCCTTGTTTTTTAGGTTGTTCCTCCTGGCGTTGATCATTTTCGGTACATACTACTTCATAGCTCACTTCGCAGGAGTGGCCACGAAACATAAAAAGGCACTGATCAAGGAGTATTTTCCCAGGGAACGCTTCCAATAGGGCACGTAACGGTTGAAGAGATATGAGGCATGTCTTTTGGTGGGTATTCCACTTTGTCGTGCTCCTGATGTGTATGGGTTTTCTCATCTTGGGAATCAGTATGCTTCGAGGGGCGTATGAGATGCGATACCCCCTCAATTTTTTTATCGCCTTTTTTGGTTCGTCCATGATGATCCTGATCAGTGGGAGTTTAATCGTGGCCATTGTTATCAGGATAATCCTCCGTTGGCGAGGCGTCTTCAATAACCAGGTGAGCAAGGTATGATGCTAAAGGGATTGGAGCGCATCCATGGGTGTGGGCAGATAGTTTCATGGGGGGGAAGTATTTAACGGATAATCGTATGGTTGAATATAAGGTGGTGGAAACAAGTACAGTAACCGACGATCAGTTGGAGAGGATCATTAACGAATGGGTGGGGAGTGGGTGGTCATTGGATAGTATCCATTTCGTCACTCGAGAGGCATCAAGGCGTCCATCCATGGCCTTCTTAATGTTTACCAAGGAGAAAGAGGGGAAAAGAGATGGTTGATTTCGATGCTGATTGCTCAATGAGGAAACTAATATGAAAAGCGTGCACTGGATTATCGTTCTTTTGCTTTTGCTTCTGGTGAGCATTTTTTGGATCTATTCCCTTTATCAGCGCCCGATAAAGAATCTGAAGGAGGAGACCATCCAGTTGAAAGCTGACCTTGAGGAGCTGAAAAGGGCGGGAAAGATAACGGCTGAAAAAATGGAGGACGAGAAAAAAGCGCTCCAGGCAAAGATTGGGGCTATGCTTTCGCAGATCAAGAAAAAAGAGGAGAACCTCAAGAAGCTCCAAAAGGAGACGCAGATATATCAGGGGAAATTGACTGACCTCAAAAAAGAGGTTGAGTTGAAAGAGGGAAAAGTGAAGGAACTATCTAGCCGTGAAGAGATAAAATCCCAGGTTTTGTCTAACGTAAAAAAGCAAGTGGAAGAACTCCACAAGGTAATTCAGGATTTAAGGGAGAAGGGCGAGGTTAAGGATCAGAAGATAGCTGAGTTGACTCAGAGTGTGGAGAAGGATCGGCAGGAAAAGAAGTTGATACAGATGCGGATAGAGAATAGGGACCAGGTAATTCAGGATTTAAGAAACGACTTGACTCATTTACAGAAAGACCTGTCGAAGGCCAAGGCCCTGAATCAGGAGAAGGATTCAATCATCCAAGATTTGGAGCGGCAATTGGGGTTGGCACAAAAATCCGGAACTTCTCCGCCTCCCGAGGAAAAGGTGAAACAGGAGGTGAAATAGTGAAGAGTCCCTGCCTTGATTTGAATTACGTGTATGGCAGATGTAGAAAGATATAAGAACAATATCACTTTGAGGTATTCGATGGTTAAGGGAAAAGTCCTCATCGTTGATGACGAGGGGGATATCTTGAAATCCCTCAGCGGAGTTCTTGAGGACGAGGGATATCAGACGATTACCGCCGACAATGGCATTGAGGCCCTCAGGATATCCGGCATAGAATTTCCGGATGTTACTTTCTTGGACATCTGGATGGCTGATATGGATGGCCTTGAGGTCTTGAGGAGGTTAAAGACTCAGGACCCTGATGGGGTCATTATCATGATATCCGGGCACGGGACGATTGCCTCAGCGGTGAAAGCCATGAAATCGGGGGCTTTCGATTTTATCGAAAAGCCGCTCAACATGAATGAGATTCTCCTTTCACTGGGAAAGGCAATGGAACATCGGAATCTCCTCGTGGAAAACCGGCGGCTTCGCGAGGTCGTCCGGAAAAGAGATCCCGAGATGCAGTCTTACCTTTTTCCCGAAATGGAAGCAGTTGAGACGGAGACCCATAGCCCTCCACCAGAAAAGGCCATGGAGAGTTCTCCTCCGCCAGGTAACTCGCGGAAGTCACCACAAGCCAGGGGAATTCGCCAAAGGACCTTGAAACAGAGCATGGTCCTCTATGGGACAGGCCTCCATTCGGGGTTGAAGACAGGTCTTATGCTGCTGCCCCTTCCCCCTCACAGCGGTGTCCTTTTCGGAAACATTTATGAAGAGCACACGGTTCCGGGAAAGTTGATGTATGTGGAGGGGATGGATCACGCAACCTCTCTGAGGAAGGGCGGGGTGAGGGCGAAGACTATAGAACATTTCATGGCTGTCCTGCATGCCTATGGGATCAATAACCTCTTGGTGAAGATGAACGAAGAGATTCCCATTATGGATGGGTCGGCATTGGATTTCTGCAAGATCATAGAAGAAGCCGGTATTGAAGAGCAAGACGAGGTATCAGAGGAATTGGTCATCAACCGTCGATATGCAGTGGGAGATATTGATCCGGACAAGAAGCATATATCTATCGAACCATCGGACTATTTCGGGGTGCGGTATGTGCTCAATTACCCACCTCCCATCGGACAGCAAGAATATACCTTCATCATGAAGGATGAGGCTGCCTTCAAGGAAGAAATTGCCCCTGCCCGGACCTTTGGATTCCTGAAGGATATCAAATCATTGGCGAAGATGGGGTTGGTGGAAGGGGGAAGATTGCATAACGTGATCATCCTGGATGAGGGGAGGGTTATGAACACGACCCTCAGATTTCCCGATGAATTCGCGAGGCATAAAATCCTGGACATCATCGGCGATTTCTACCTCTTTAATCAGCGGATCAAGGGCTGGGTTACCGCTAACATGACAGGACATAGCGACAATATTGCGCTGCTCAGGGAGATTCAGAAGGATTTAGGATAATTGCCGAAGGAAGGCCGGGAGACCGTCAGGCCATCTGAAGGGGCNNTTTCCTCCCTGCCAGATTAAGGTTTCCCGTGGGGAGGGTAAAAGGCATGGAAACAATAAAAATTCCTGCCCCGACGATGACGGAGGAAAAAGCGATAGGTCTTATCAAGAGTAGATCCACCGCAACTTCATCCGGAGAAGGCTCCTTTTTTTCTGCCGCCGAAAGGGGTGTTACCGACAAGGACACCAAAAATATGATCCCAATCCACACCGAAATCAATCTCTTCATGAATCTCATTGTTATCCCCCACTTACATTCCCGCCCTACCATTCATTATTAGCAGAGAATACCTCGCTTTTCAACTTTTTTCGACACTCTCTTCCGAGTTTCTCCCTCATGCTGAGAGCCGGCATACTGGTATGGAAGGATTAGCTGGGTTTGCAGGGAGCACAGGATGTTGCGGTACATCCCGAGCAGTTTGAATCCGATGATGATTTAAACTTCCCCCCAACGGAAAATCCACATACGGACATCATCTTCTTGACGCCACTGGTGTGACATTGGGGACATTCAATACGTTCGTTTACCTTGAGCACGAGCTTTTCGAAGCAATGATCGCAGTGCTTACACTGATATTCGTATATTGGCATGGTTACTCCCTATTTTCCAAAAGAGGTTTGGGTCCGCATTTTCCTCAACTCGTTGGCTATCTCATTGGCCCTTTGGGCCCTTCGCCAATCCTGTTCGACCTGATATTCTCTTCTCATTTTGCGGCAGATCTCCTCGGCTTTTTTCAAATGCTTCCCCTTTCCCCTTAATTGATTCTTAAATCTCAAGAGTCCTTTGAACTTTTGCAGGGCCTTTTGGTAATCGTTGACGTAGTAAGAATTGGCTCCACTCGTAAAATGGCAGACGAATTTTAACATCTCATTTTTCGGTTGTCTACTTAGCGCTTTTTTAAGAATGCGGTAGGCCATGTCGAAGTACTGGCTTTCCAGATAACTTTTTCCAGCGGCCCAATAGGCCTGGTCGATCCCTCCTTTGAACATTAAAGCAAAGATTTTCTCTGGCCCACCCTTTCCATAAACCTTTTGAAGTAAGGTCCTGTTCTCCAAAAGGAACCTGATTAGTAGCTGGTTCTTAGAGTATTCTCTGAGCAATTCTCCCAATTGTTCCTTAACGTCGCGGAACAGCTCCTTCAAATCTTCCATGCCCTCCGTTAACCCTTGTTCGGCTCGCATTATAATCTTCCGAAAACGGTGGAATTCCCTTTCCGGAAGTGGATCGCCGAGCCTTGCTTCGAGCTCCAGATATCTGGGTCCATAAACCTCCAGTTGATAAAGGTTTTCCTTGAGTTTCATGGCTTCATGAAAGATGGAGCCAATGGTCAGGTCAAAGAGTTTTTCCTTCTCATTGCATGGTTCACCTTCGTGATATCGAAATCGAGAGTGGCACTTTTCCTTTAGGTCAAAGAGGGGGCTGGATCCTGTTGAATCGACCAATTTCTCCAATTTGGTGAAGTTCAGGTTTCCCTGGTGGTATCCTTTCACCATATCGGCAAAAATGAGCGCCGATTTCAGGAATCCCCTTACGATCTCCACGATTTCCAAATCCTTCATCCTCGAGGTCATCCCCGAAAATCCCTTCCCTGGTGTGGTGGTTCCATGGTTCCGAAATCAACCAATTCTATTATAGTCCCCGCATTTCCCTTTGTCAATGAAGGGTGGGGATGGCCATCCTCAATCGGTGCGGGCTGACCGAATTGGCCAACAGCGAGAATGAGCACCCAAAAGGGTTGACGGGGAAAGAACAAAAATTATATATAATAGGTGCCCGAGTATGGATCAATCTATTTAGATTGGAGGAGGGAGAAAATATGGCGATTAGGGTAGGAATAAACGGTTTTGGAAGAATCGGGAGGAATGTTTTGAGGGCTGCCATCGATAAGAAGGAGCTGGAATTTGTCGCGGTGAACGATCTGACTGATGCGAGGACGCTTGCTCACCTGCTGAAATACGACTCCATTCATGGAAGATTCGATGCCGAGGTTGAGGCGGGGGACGACTTCATCAACGTCAGCGGAAATAGAATTTCGATCACGGCCATCCGGGATCCAGGCCAACTGCCTTGGAAAGAACTTGGGGCAGAGGTTGTTGTGGAAAGTACCGGCCGGTTCCGAGATAGGGCAAGTGCATCCAAACACTTGGAGGCGGGAGCGAAAAGGGTTGTCATTTCTGCCCCGGCGAAGGATCCAGATGTGACTTTAGTATTGGGGGTAAACGAAGGCGATTACAAACGGGAAAATCATCAGATTCTTTCCATGGGATCTTGTACAACCAATTGTCTGGCACCTATTGCTAAGATCCTCTCCGACGAATTCGGCATAGAATATGGCCTGATGACGACAATCCATGCATACACGAACGACCAGGTGATCCTGGATTTCGCGCATTCGGATCTCAGGCGAGCCCGTGCCGCGGCTCTGTCTATGATCCCGACCACCACAGGGGCGGCAACTGCCTTGTCCTTGGTTATTCCCGAATTGAGGGGTAAAATGGATGGTATGGCCATTCGCGTCCCGACGGCCAATGTCTCCGTCGTCGATTTGGGTGTTTGGCTGAAGAAGGAGACAACGGTTGATGAGGTGAATACAACCTTTCAGAAATATGCCCAGGGCGAAATGAAGGGAATATTAAACTATTCCGAAGAGCCCCTCGTTTCCATCGATTACAATGGGGATCCCCATTCCTCGACGGTGGATGGACTTTCCACCAAGGTCATCGGCGGAAAGATGGTTAAGGTAATTTCGTGGTATGATAATGAATGGGGCTTCTCCAAGAGAATGGGGGAGTTACTTTTATTCATTTCGAAATAGGATGAGGTTTTCAGTGACCTTGAGAACCATTGGTCAAATCCCGCTGGAAGGCAAGCGGGTTTTCATACGCGTCGATTTCAACGTCCCCATGGATGAACACGGTAACATAACCGATACGACCCGAATAGAAAACGCCGCTGCAACGATTACCTATGCAGTGGAACGGGGGGCAAAGGTCATATTGGCGTCACATCTGGGAAGGCCCAAAGGGAAGGTTGATCCGAAATATAGCCTTTTACCAGTTGCGAGGCAATTGCCGAGCATTTTGGATAAACCGGTTGCCATGGCGGACGATTGTATCGGGCAGAAGGCGTTGGAAAAGATCGACCAGATGAAGGAAGGCGATGTCCTCCTTTTGGAGAACCTTCGATTTCATCCAGGAGAAGAGGCCAACGATGCATCCTTCTCGAAGGAGCTTGCATCCATGGCCGACGTATACATCAACGATGCCTTCGGAGCAGCCCACCGGGCCCATGCATCTACTGTGGGAATTACGAAGTATTTGGATGTCGTAGGGGCTGGATTTTTGATGAAGAAGGAAATCGATTGTCTTGAAAGGGGTACTTCGAACCCGAAGCGGCCTTGTATAGTAATATTGGGGGGAGCTAAGGTTTCCGACAAGATTGGAGTCATCGGCCACATGCTGAACAAGGTGACTACCTTACTCATTGGGGGAGGGATGGCTTATACGTTTCTGAAGGCGGAAGGAGTCGAGGTGGGGAAATCTCTGGTCGAGGGAGATCAGGTGGATCAGGCCCTGAGGACCGCCTCAGAGGCAAATCGGAAAGGGGTGAAATTCCTCCTCCCCGTGGATCATATCGTGGGCGACCAATTTGATGCCAGGGCAAGGAGGAAAGTCGTTCCCAACGGAGAGATACCTTCCGAATGGATCGGGATGGATATAGGACCGAAAACGGTGGGGATATTTTTGGATGAGATCAAGGAGGCCAAGACCATCGTGTGGAACGGCCCCATGGGCGTCTTCGAGATGGAGGCCTTTTCCCGAGGAACCATTTCNNGCGGTCAAGATGGCAGGAGTGGCCGATAGCATTTCCCACATTTCTACAGGGGGAGGAGCCGCTTTGGAGTTCCTGGAGGGGAAGCGTCTCCCGGGAATTGAGGCACTGAGAGAGAGGGGATAAAAGCGGTCGGCGTGAGGAAGGGATATGCGTAGACCTGTTATTGCGGGCAACTGGAAGATGCACAAGACTGTTTTCGAGGCCGTCGATTTCATCCGCCAATTAAAGCCCCTCGTGGCCGATGTAAGGGACACGGACATCATTGTCGCTCCTACCTTTACGGCATTGCAGGCGGTATCCAGGGAGATCGATTCAAGCAATATTCAAGTGGCTGCTCAGGACGTTTTTTGGGAGTCGAGCGGCGCTTATACCGGGGAGGTATCCCCCAGCATGTTGAAGGATGTGGGGTGTCGATATGTGATCATTGGCCACTCCGAGCGGAGGCAGTACTTCGGTGAGACCAATGAGTCGGTACAGAGAAAGATCAAGGCATCGTTAGCCATGGGTCTCTGTCCCATCATCTGCTTAGGGGAGGCTCTTGAGGAGAGGAAGGCCGGGAAAACCTTCGATGTGGTCAAGACCCAAGTTATCGAATGTCTGGAAGGAGTTTCTCCCCAAGAGATGGAGAAGATAATCATTGCATACGAGCCCATTTGGGCCATTGGAACGGGTAAGACAGCAACCCCTCAACAGGCCGAAGAGGTCCATGCATTCATTCGGGAACAAATGGGACATATAACCCCACGCCCAGTATCCGAGGGGATGAGGATTCAATACGGGGGGAGCGTGAATCCGGATAATATCTCTGATCTCATGCTTCAACCGAACATCGATGGGGCCCTGGTAGGAGGGGCGAGCCTCAAGGCTGATTCCTTTTCGAGCATTGTCAAGTTCAAGGGGATGTGATAGAATAAAATAATTTTATTGAGGTTTTCATAATGATTACCGGACTTGCCGTCTTACATATCTTTGTTTCTGTGGCCCTGATTCTCATCGTGCTTCTGCAGGCCGGAAAGGGAGCTTCAATAGGAGCCGCCTTCGGTGGGGCCAGTCAAACTATCTTCGGTAGCCCTGGCGCAGCGGGCTTCTTAACCAAAATTACCACGGTGGCTGCTATCCTGTTCATGATGACCTCAATCTTTCTCACCATGTTATCAACTCCCAGGTCATCTACGGTTATGGAGGAAACCGCGACGGAGGTGACGGAAAGCCTTCCGTCGGAAGAGGCCCAACCAGTTCCTGGAGTCGAGGAACAGAGGCCGGAAGCTGAATTGCCGTCGGGGAAACCGGGGCCAAAATAACACAATGGCCTGTGGAAGGTGGCCGAAAAAAGAAGATTTGCCATCAGGCATAAGATAAGAGAAAGTGGATTCGTGAGAACGCCGAAGTGGTGGAATTTGGTAGACACGCCATCTTGAGGGGGTGGTGGGGAATACCCGTGCGGGTTCGAGTCCCGCCTTCGGCACCAGA
>JABAOH010003823.1_pt1 | contig 10816 bp, 14 predicted proteins | sample 7062181 | NCBI WGS metagenome assembly JABAOH01 (sample SAMN14538630, study PRJNA623070) | marine sediment metagenome | biome: marine biome [ENVO:00000428]; feature: marine pelagic biome [ENVO:01000023]; material: deep marine sediment [ENVO:00002113]; isolation source: pool of 5 deep marine... | reverse complement strand
CCGACTGAGGAAGAAGAAGAGAAAGAAGAGGAGAAGATTGAGGAGGAGAAAAAAGAAAAGAAGATTGAAGAACCGCCACCACCAGGTGAAGAGGGTGAGCTTCCGCCTGAAGAAGCTGGTAAAGAATATGAAATTCCTGCTTTTTTAAGACAAGGAAAATAAAAAGATGACTGGAAGCCCCGATAGACTATCATTTTTACCTGAGCTACCAATAGAAATTGCCGAAATCTGGCGAGAACGGCGCCTGGAGCAGGAAAAACTTAATGCCAAAAAACAGCCAATATTATCGAAGCTAAAAAGCAGGGTGCGTGAAATGGATGAAGCCCAATCTCGCGGAGAATCCAGCCTTTTAGGAATCATTGCTTCTTCCGATCAAGAAACAGCCGTCCAGCTTCTAGACTCAATTGAGGAAGCAAGTTTTTCAGACCAAACCAAACTTTTAGAATTAAGCGAAATTGCTATTTCAGAAAGGGTATATAAGCCAAAGGAAGTAGTGGAGCTTCTGGAATTTGGCATAGGACCCGATCTTTTTGAAGTTCTCTTGGCGGGTGGTGAAGAAGACGGTTCCACTCGCGAATGGAATGATGAGCTTATCGAACGCTCCGGAAATCTGCATAGGAAGTTGCACGGTAGCGAAGCGGAACGGCAGGAAGTTGAACTCGTATGTAAGGCAGGAGTAGTTATTAAAGCTCTTCGTCAGGGTCAAGGGATAACCCCTGAGGTAGCCGCCGCCTACCTTGATGTTGACCCCGGCTTCATCGCTTTTTTGGAAAACGGTCTCCTTTCCCTTGATGAGATTTACCCCCAAAAGAGGGATCAGCTAGCGAACGCTCTTGATGTTGACCCTTGTATTGTCGACCTCATGTTTAAACCCTCAACCTGGGAAAAGCCATCGATGTCGTAATTTAATAAATAAAATTTTCCTCAATCGGTGATTCCAAAAAAGTTGAACCCAAACCTCAGGACTTGCGGGAGAAATAAGAATTGTGTTAGAATGTTTGAAATGAGAATTTTGGCTAGAAGAATTAAAGAAATCATTATTAATAATTAGGCCTTTTTGGGCGTTGAGGCGCTTCTAATTGGCCAGTTATCCCTTCTCAAGAAGGGATTTTTAGTTTAAAATAAGCACAGCTTGATTCACTTGGAGTAAAATAAGTTAAACATGTTTAAACCAGTTGAGCCTAAACCAGATTTTTCTAAGTTAGAGGAGAAGATTCTTAAGTTTTGGAAAGAAAAGAAGATTTTTGAAAAGTCAGTGGAGCGAAGACCAAAGGATAAGATTTATTCTTTTTATGACGGTCCTCCTTTTATTACTGGTTTGCCTCATTATGGTTCGCTTCTCTCAAGCATTGCTAAAGACGTTATTCCTCGTTATCAAACAATGAAGGGAAAGAGAGTCAGGAGAGTTTGGGGATGGGATTGTCATGGATTACCAGCTGAGAATGAGGTTGAGACTCTTCTAGGCCTTAAGTCCAAACGAGATATTGAAAAATTGGGCGTCGGTAAATTTGTTGAGGCATGCCGTAAATTTGTCAGCAAAACCTCAGCTGAATGGGAATGGTACGTGGATCATGTAGGGAGATGGGTTGATTTTAAGAATGCTTATAAAACCATGGATTTATCTTATATGGAAACAGTTCTTTGGGTTTTTAAGAGTTTATATGATAAAGGCTTAATTTATAAAGGAAAAAGAGTTTCCTTATTTTGCCCTCGTTGTTCAACTCCTCTTTCTAAATTCGAAATCACCATGGATGAAGGTTCTTATCGAGATATTCAAGATCCAGCAATTACGATTAAATTTAAGGTTAAAAATAAGAATCAATATATCCTTGCCTGGACAACAACACCTTGGACTTTACCAGCTAATTTTGCCTTAGCAGTTGATCCTAAACAAGATTACCTTGAAGTTGAAAAAGATGGCGAGAAATTTATTCTCGCAAAAAAGAGGTTTGATGCCTTTTTCGATAAAAAAACTAAGATTATTAGGAAGTTTAAAGGCTCAGAGCTGGTTGGTTTGAGTTTTGAGCCTCTTTATAGTTTTTTCAAAGGAGGTAAAAACGATCATCAGGTTTATCCAGCTGATTTTGTTTCCATGGAGGAAGGAACCGGCGTTGTCCATATTGCTCCAGGATTTGGAGAAGAAGATACCGAGCTTGGTAATAAGTTCGGTTTGACCATGGCTGATTCGGTTGATGAAGAAGGAAAATTAGTTAAAAAAGTGAAACCCTGGGCCGGAATTTTTATTAAAGATGCTGATCCTAAGATTATTGCCGATCTTAAAAGAAGAGGATTATTATTTAAAGAAGAGACGATTACCCACAGTTATCCCTTCTGTTATCGTTGTCAGGCACCCTTACTCTATAAAGCTCAGGAAGCCTGGTATGTCAAAGTAGATTTATTGAGAAAAAAGATGTTGAAAACCAATGAAGAGATTAATTGGTTTCCTAAGCATTTTAAACACGGAAGGTTTCAATATAATTTAGAGGTGGCTCCTGATTGGTGTATTTCTCGAACTCGTTATTGGGGTGTGCCTTTGCCGGTTTGGGAGTGTGAATGTGGGGAAAGATATGTTTTTGGCTCAATTAAAGAAATCGAGAAAGCTTCAGGGCAAAAGCTTAAAGATTTACATCGCCCAGAGATTGATGAGATTACTATTAAGTGTAAAAAATGTACTAAGAAAGCTAAACGAGTTCCTGAGGTTTTAGATTGTTGGATGGAGTCAGGAGCAATGCCTTATGGTGAATGGCATTATCCTTTTGAAAATAAAGAAGAGTTTAAAAAAGGGTTTCCAGCCGACTTTATTGCCGAGTACACGGGCCAACTTAGAGCCTGGTTTTATTATCTACATTTACTTTCTAATGCTCTGATGGGGAGTCTTTGTTTTAAGAATGTTATTGTTACTGGAGTGATTTGGGGAAGCGATGGTAAAAAGATGAGTAAGTCGCTTGGTAATTACCCGGATCCTAAGAGAATCCTTGAAGAGCATGGAGGAGACGCTTTAAGGCTTTATTTAATGGGAAGCCAGGTCATGGCGGGTGAAGATATTAATGTCTCTGAGGAAGGAGTTAAAAGTCAGGTTAGAGATATTCTTATTCCAGCCTGGAATAGCTTTCGATTTTTTATTACTTTTGCTAGGCTTAATCAATGGCGGCCAAGCCAGTCTTCTCAGAAAGCAAGTCATGTTTTGGACAGATGGATAGAAAGCCGTCTTTGGTCGTCAACAAAGAAATTTGCTCATCATCTTGATAGTTATAATGTGCCCAAGTCAGTTAGCCAGATTTTTGAGTTTGTCAATGATCTTTCAAAATGGTATATCAGAAGATCAAGAGATAGATTCAGGCAAGGAGATAAACAAGCCCTGGCGACCCTCTATCATGTTTTGCTAGTTTTCTCCAAGAGAACGGCGCCAATAATTCCCTTCTTATCTGAAGAAATTTTTAAGAACTTAACTGATCAAGAATCAGTTCATTTAGAAGATTGGCCTGAGTTAGAAAAAAAGAAGATTGATAAGTCTTTGGAAGAAAAAATGGTTTTGGTCCGAAAGATTTGTGAATTAGGTCATGCTAAGAGAAAAGAAGCCAAGATTAGAGTCAGACAGCCTTTGAAGAGCCTTAGGGTTCAAGTATCAAGTCCTAAACTTGATAATGATTTACTTCAATTAATTAAAGATGAATTGAATCTTAAAGAGGTTGTTTGGTTGAAGAAAGCAGTTAAAGAACCTAAGATTGAGCTTGATACTCAGCTGACTCCTGAACTTAAGGCTGAGGGAGAGGCTAGGGAATTGGTCCGTCAGATTCAAGAGTTGAGAAAAGAAAAAGGTTGTCGTTTAGATGAAGAAATTGTTGTTCACCTTCCTTCTTGGCCAAAGGAATTTGAGACTTATCTTAAAAAGCAAACTTTGGCAAAAAAATTAATAAAATCTAAACAATTAAAAATTGGTTCTCAATGAAAATTCTTCAGGGCTTAGATCGATTGATTCTTATCTCTCTTCTGCTTCTTTTGAGTTTAAGTCTGACAATGATTTGGAGTTTAGCCCCTCAGCTCTTTTTTCATCAGTTGATTTTTATTGTTATTGGTTTGGTGGTCTTTTTTATTATTTCTAGAGTGGAGATTGAGGCTTTTAAAGATTTTTCCTGGTTGGTTTATCTAATTTCTATTTTTTTGCTTCTCTCAACTTTTATCTTTGGTCAGGTGACTCGGGGAGCAGTCAGGTGGATTGAGATTGGTGATTTTACTCTTCAGCCGTCTGAATTGGTTAAGCCTTTAATTATTTTCTTTTTTGCTATTTTTATTAGTCAGGCTAAGAAACTTGATTTGAGGGTTCTTTTATCGAGTTTTCTTTTACTTCTACCTCTGTTGATTTTGGTCTTTGCCCAGCCTGATTTAGGCAGTACTTTGGTTATTTTTATTAGTTGGTTGGGAATTGTTTTTGCTGGTGGTTTGAATTTATATTTGTCTTTGGGTGGAGCTTTTTTGGTTCTAATTCTTTCTCCCCTGACTTGGTTTTTGATGAAAGATTATCAAAGAGAAAGGATTTTGAGTTTTCTTGATCCTTATCAGGATCCTTTGAAGACTGGTTACCATGTGATTCAGGCAATGATTGCTGTTGGCGCCGGTGGAATTTTTGGTCGAGGCTTGGGAAGGGGGACCCAAAGTCAGCTCTTGTTTCTTCCTGAGAGACACACTGATTTTATTTTTGCTTCTTTGGTTGAAGAATTAGGGTTTTTTGGTGGCTTACTCCTGTTGTTTGCTTATGGGCTCTTGTTCTATCGAATTTTAAGAATTACTCAAGAGTCAACCTCTGAGTTGAGTCGGCTCTTTTGCCTGGGTTTTTTTTCTCAAATCCTTTTTCAGGTTTTTGTTAATGCGGGGATGAATATGGGGATGATTCCGATAACCGGTGTTACTTTGCCTTTAGTCTCATATGGTGGCTCTTCTCTTGTAGGAACAATGATTGGCTTGGGAATAGTTTCAGCTATTAGTAGATTTAAAAAAGAAAAGGCTCAGGCATTGGAGATTGGTTAGTCAGGTTTGCAAGCTGAAGCTGATTAGGCTATAATCAGATTTAAGATGAAATACGCGGTGATTAGATTAAAAGGTCATCAATATCGAGTTGAAGAAGGTCAGGAAATAGTGGTTGACCGGTTAGGAGAAGAAAAAGGTAAAGAAATCGAAATTCCTGAAGTTCTTTTGGTAGTTGATGATGGCCAAATAGAAATTGGTCAGCCTTTGGTTAAAAAAACCAAGATTAAGGCCAAGGTACTTGAGCACCTTAAGGGAGAAAAGATTCGGGTTGCTCGTTTTCGGGCTAAATCAAGATATAGAAAAGTTAAGGGTTTTCGGCCCTCGTTGACTAAGATTCAGATTAGTAAATTTTCTTCAGTGAAAAAATAGTCTCTTCAACTGGCTGAATTTAAAATCTTTGCTGGGCTTGACATTCGTGAAAAAATAAAGTAAATTGATTGGGTATGGCAAAAACTAAAGCCGGAGGAAAAACAAGACAAAAAACTACTCGGCCAGGAAAGAGATTGGGAATTAAGATTGCTGGTGGTCAGTCAGTTAGGCCTGGCCAGATTATTATTCGTCAACGAGGGACTAAGTTTCATCCAGGCAAGGGAGTTGGTTTAGGCAGGGATTTTACCCTTTTTGCTCTTAAAGAAGGCAAGGTGATTTTTAAGAAAAGACAAGGCAGGCAATTGGTCGCAGTAGAATAAAATGGCTGAAGAACAAAAAATTATTCAACTAAGTGTTGAGGAACTTCAACAAAATCCTCTTCAACCTAGGGGTTTGATTACGCCTGAGAGTTTGGTTGATCTGGTTGATTCGATTAAAGAGCATGGTATTCTTGAGCCCTTGGTGGTGGCTAAGACGCCGGCTGGCTATCAGATTATTGCTGGTGAAAGAAGGTGGCGGGCCGCGAAAATCGTTGGTTTGGAAACCGTTCCGGCTATAGTTAAGATTACTACTCCTCAGGGAATGTTGGAAATGGCTTTGGTGGAGAATGTTCAGAGGACTGATCTTAACCCCTTAGAACGAGCTCGGGCTTTTCAGCGTTTGGTTGATGAGTTTGGTTTAGCTACTTCAGAGATTGCTAAGAGAATTGGTAAAAGCCAGGCTTATGTCTCTAATTCGCTTCGTCTTTTGACTTTGCCTGATGCCCTTAAGGATGGCTTGCTTTCTAGTTTGATTACTGAAGGCCATGCTCGGGCTTTGGCCGCTGTTGATGACAAACGGCTGATGGTTGATGCCTACAAGATTATTTTGCGAGAATCTGGTTCAGTCAGAAGAGCTGAGGATTTGGCCAGGAGGATGAAGCACAAATCTGGCCAGAAACCAAGGCCAAAAGCCCAGAAAGACAAGCTAAAGATAGTCAGTAAAAAAATTGACGAGATGGTTGAAAAAATGGAGAAGGCTTTGGGAGGAGTAGAAAAAAGTGTTGTTAAGCTTAGCCGCTCCCGGACCCAGACTAGACTGCAGATTATTCTTAAGGGAGCTCCTGAAGAGACCGAAGAAAGACTTCAGAAAATCTACAAGGGAGCAATTAAATAAGTTAATATTCGGCTGAAGGGATAAAACCAAGGCTGGAGAGAGGCCAGTACCTGAACCAGGCTTTACCAAGAATGACTTCTCTTTTAACAAAACCAAATTCACGGCTGTCTCGGGAATAAGATCGATTGTCACCCAAAACCAAGTAAGTCTCAACTGGGATCATGATTTCCCTTTCTCCCTGGAAAATGCTTCCTGGAGCAGTCATAATTTCTTCGCCGAGATAGCTTTCGGCCAAGCGGGCTCCATTAATGTAGATATGGCTTTCTTTGATGGCCGCTCTTTCGCTTGGAAGGGCGATGATTCTTTTAATATATTCACATTCGTCAGCGGCACAAGGTTCTGAAGGAGGGGCTTTAAAGACAATGACATCACCTCTTTGGGGTTCACCAAAACGATACGATATTTTATCAGTTAAAAGAAAATCATTATTGTGGAAGTTGGGATACATCGAGTTGCCTTTGACCTGATGAGGCTGAAGCAGGAAAAGATAGACAACCACAAAGATAGACAGGGCTAAGACAACGGTCTGAATGGTGTCTAAAAAGAAAGAGCCGAGTCTTTTGAATATTGCTTTCATTGTTTTCATTATAATCTTTTTTTAAATTGTCTTTCAAGGTTGAGTTTGGTAGAATATGGCTGAGGTCGTGTAGCTCAGTTGGTTAGAGTGCTTCGTTCACATCGAAGAGGTCTCTGGTTCGAATCCAGACACGACCACAACCTGCTCGCTAATAATGACTGGAAACCGCAAAGAGGCTCCTCTCTCAACTGACTGGTGTAATTCAGTCAGTCCACCTTGTGATCTTGCTAATGGAACTTGTGGTATTAAACAATGGTTAAGGGATTTTCCATTAGAGAGCCGGCAAGAGAAAGCAAAATGGCTTAAGGAAATTGCTCAAGAAGATAGAGACCGATTTATTAAGATTTGTGAGAGCGGGCTTTATGATCTGTCTTGACAGCCTGTTCTTTATTATGCTATAAGATAATTATCTGCCTTAAGCGCAGATTCTTTGGAAAAGGGGATGAATTTCTAAAATGGCTCGAGTAAAAACAGAAGGAGAACCGGTCCACGTGGATTCTGAAAAAAGAAAAGAGTTTATTAAACCTCTAGTTTATCGTCTTGATAATCATACTAACAGAGCTGCCTCAATTGTTGTTTCGCTTCTCAGGGAAACCTTAGCCAAGCAGTTGGTGGTTCCTCCATTTTCTCTTTATTTTGATGAACCACCTTATTTTGAAACTAGACCACTTGAGTATGGCTTTGGGTTTGAATCAGTCATCTCTTTTGTTTTAGATGACAAAGAAGGAGGAATCTCTCTTCATCAGGAGAGAGTAGAGGTACATTATTCTCCTGAAGAGACGGAAGATAATGAGAGGTTTGTAGAAGCTGTGGAAAGTGGGAGAATAGCATGTATACGTTTCAGGATTGATACCGACCAGAGCAAGGGTCTTTATGGAATTTCCGAAAATCCTCGGAATGGAGGAATTATTATTGAAAAAGCCAAAATTGTTTACTGGCGGGAGAAAGAAACTCCAGCGACTCTCTCTGACCAGCCACAGAGCTAGATTTTTTAAATGAGTGCTGAAGCTCTAATTCTCCAGTCAGAGCAAGAAGAATTAATATATCCCCGAGAGCCTGGCGATCAGGATGCAGTTCTTTGCAAAGATTGGGTCGATGCTCCTCCTTTTGGATATTGTCCTGCTTGTGGGAGTGTCGGAATGGAGGAGGCACCGTGTGAAGACAGTGGTTATGCTATTTTTCTTTGCTCAGATCCTACTTGCCTCACTACTCATTTGGAAGTACCGAATCCTCCTGGGACAAGCGCTGAGGGAGTAAATCATACTTATCGTACCCAATGGGCGCACATTAAACCCCCTGAGTGGCGGCGAAAAGAGAAGGCTGGAATTTCTTGGAATTTAGAACATTTTCCTTTAGAAGTTCGTAGAGAACACAACTTAGTTTAAATCTTTATCTCTTTCCCTCTTGTTTCAAAATAAGTTTGATAATAGGGAATGTATTCTCCATAAATTTGCCAGCCCATATATTCATAAATATATTGTCCTTTAAACCTTGATAGAATCGCATATAATGTTGGCAGTATTGGTCCATCTTTTTGTAAAACAGAGTCAATGTCTTCAATTTGCCATTCATTTCCTAAGGAGGCTCTTTGACTTTGTCGATAATTACCCAACATTTTAAGTGCTTCAAGATCAAGCGGAGAAACAGTTGCTAATTCAGTGACTTCAAAAGATGAATCTTTTCCATTAGTGATAAATGTAATAAAGCTGCCAGCTCGAAACTGGACTGCTGGTATCAGACTACCAAATTCTTCAAGGTATTCCCTTGTGGCTCCACTGGAAAAGGTTTCAGTCAATGCCCTGGCAGTTGATACAATCGGTGGATTGTTCAAATCCTCTTCTGCCTCCTCAGTCCGCTTTAATTTTCCTCCAGCGATGTCGAGAAATCCTTTATATAAAGTACTTTCTTCTCCTCTCGGTCGGCATAAAAATTTAATACCGTCTTCCTGCTTGGTTACGATCAATAATCGAGAAATAAATGAATTAATTGTTAGGCACTCCATAATAATTCGTTCATTTTCACTCTGTTTTCTACTACAGCGGTAAGCTGTATTGTCCTGGCAGAATACGATATTGGTTTCTCTGGCTTTAATTAGGGCTTCAAGAGAGAGGAGATGACCTATCTTGCTCTCACCCTTCTCGGTAACCAGAGAAGGTGAAGAGTTACAGATAAAGCCGCGACTGTAACGAGCTAAAAAATCACCTAAATAGCTTAGTTCCTCAATGGTAGAAATTTCAATTTCTCTTCTATAACCTTCTAGTTCTAAGGCCATTTCAACTTCCTCAGGAGTGATTAATTCTACGGGTTGAAAAATACTTTTGGATGGTGGTTGAACCGGTTGTATTTGCCAATCAGGGGGGATGACTAATCTTTCAGGCCTGCTCTTATTTTCTATACGTTCAAGATCCATTTTAATATTTAAGCAGGCTTAGAGGATTTTATATATTATACATTTTAGGGATAAAAAGTGAAGGAGGAGAATTTTCTATAATTTTATATCTCTAAAGCCTGGAAAAGAAGATAATCCGAAATCGGAGTAAAATTTATTAATCTTTTTTAAAAAATCCTTCCTTCTCTAATTCTTTAACTATCCCATCAACAAAATAATAACTTAAATCTGGTCTTATACTAACTTCTTTTAATTGGGGTTTAAGATATTCTAAAATTTTTTCGCCTTTTAATCTAGTTTCATCAGTGGCAAGAAGAGCTAATCCCGTTACTAAAGTCTTGCCTAAATCTACAGCCCATCTGAGAACTCCATTCTCCTCTTTAACTCGTTTCAGTCTGACAATTTTTCCTTGAGCGAAATTATCAGCCGCTTCAAGACTTACTTCTGTGATTTTTTCAGCCATATTTTTCCTTTTTTGGAATAATATCACCTATTCTTAAGGAAGTCAATTGTTATAGGTTACTCTTGCCTGAAGAAGATAATCTCTCCCCTCGCGGAGGAGGGATTATATTTTTTCACAGGATATTTGGTATAATAATTTATACCATGGATGAACGTTTGGCTAACCACGAGTTGTCAGAGCGATTATTGGGTTTGAATCAGAGATTAATTGATAGGCTTCAATCATTATCAAATTATAGAGTTTATACCCAGTCTTTCAGAGGTACTCCGGATTGGGTACAAATAAATCGGTTTAGAGAATCAGGGGAGTCAAATCTTGACGTTGGGGGGATAGAGATTTATTTTGGAGAGGAAGTTGAGTATAAGAAGGAGTTTGGGTATGAGAAGGTTCCTTTAAATGGTTTTAATCCTAATATACTTGGGAGTAATTTTTACTCTTTAGAAGGCCCTTTTTCTTCTTTGTCAATGACTTTGACATTAATGGCGACTATTGACCAGACAGCTAGAGTCTTGGGAGAAAAGTTATCACATATTGCTAGAGCCAATAGCAAAGCTCGGCCTTACCTTCGAAGATTCCGGGAAGTTGGTCTATACCATTATTGTGATACACGGGGAAGGATCAAGCGAGATCCAACCGTCTTTCATGGGTTTGAGCTTTATGTTTGTCAATATCCGGTTGAGGGTCTTGATTCAGTGATTGGTAAATTCGTTGTTGGCGAAGCAATAGGGGAGATATTAAAGATGAGAGAAGAAAGAATGAAGGATTATAATCCTCGGCCTCGCGGAGGAGGAAGCCCTTGTTAGCCCCTAATTCTTAGTTCAGTATATAAAGTATACTG